>Ga0209671_1002994_pt1 | contig 15977 bp, 5 predicted proteins | sample WorMetHERISLAND2_2_FD_187401 | JGI IMG/M metagenome (GOLD analysis project Ga0209671, IMG submission 187401) | Marine gutless worms symbiont microbial communities from Max Planck institute for Marine Microbiology, Germany - Olavius geniculatus... | ecosystem: Host-associated > Annelida >...
CAAAAGAGGACGGCCTCACCGAGAATGGTCAGATGACATTGAGCAGTGGTGTGGGACAACCCTGCAGGAGTTAAGCCACGCTGCCCTAGATAGGCAGCAGTGGGCAGCGATAGTAAGAATGGCGTCAGACACCAACGGGCATTGAGCCCACGGTTGTCGATGATGATGATGATGATGATAAAATAGTTTTAGTTTTTTTAGTTTATGTGCTTCAACTGGTACTTGCCAGAAAAGTGCAAATTGTATTTTGTATTGTATTGTGTTGTATTGCTACAATATCAAACGTGTGAAAAATTACACATTCAACACGAGTGTCAAGTGTTTAATGTACCTATAGGCCTATGTTAAAGCACTGCTGAAGTGAGTATCGATTCTGCTGGCATAGCACGAACTCGATCATTAACTACTCGTTAGCACAGTTCAAGCGGCATGTCTGTATTATGCCAGCGTTTTAAAAGCTAGATTTACAATCCGACACTTTGAACACATAAGGCCTTTTGTTAGCTTTTGCTGGTGTATGGTTTCTGGTGAAATGACATTCTCTGACCTGAAGTCTGCCGGTGTAGGGGTAGATAAACGGCAGCGTGTATATGAAGAGCGAGACGAGCAGCAGAAGCGAGTCGAAGACGGCCATCGACTGGAGCAGAAAGATTGTAGCCGTCTCAGACTTGTGCTTGAGCAAGACGAAGAACGAAGTCACGTTGCCCGCGAGGCCGAACAGACAGACCAAACCAATGATGACCGTACAGACGACGAAGTCGTACAGTCGACAGCCGGCTTCGTCGGCGTCCTGCGCCGCCACTGAACCAGCACTAGCTTGTAACGTGACCGCCTCGTCACTGCCTTCCGCATCCATGCTATCAACGAGATGCTGCCGTCGAGAGAGAAAGAGAAAAAGAGAGAGAGTTAGGTACGATCTTGAGAACGAGTAGGAGAGAGAACAGTTTTCAGGGCAGCAAGCTGCGAGCGAGCAGCCAGCGCGTCAACGTACGCTGCAGCGCAGTGCCACTTGACGTGACAGCGTCCGTACGTCAGCATACTTCCGGCTTGATGCTGAAGCCTGTGTGCGAGCTGCTGCTGCTGCTGCTGCTGATCAGTCATACAACCGTTGAACGGCGAATGACGTTTTTTTCGTGTCGTCATAGTTCATTCATCCACGTGGGTGGGACTCATAGGCGGAGCTACGTGTAGGGTGGCTTAAAATAATTTACTTCAATACACAGAAAGAGGCATTTTGTTAGGCTCGTCTCGATACCTGAGTCAGTTATGAAACGCGCATCGGTAAATACGTCAAGAAATGCCATTAAAAGGACGAAAGAAACAGTAGGATTTAAAATGCTTGAAACATGCAAAAATATGTACGAGATGATTGCTTGTATTAAGCACGTACACAACGAAAGAGTCTTAGTTTCCGGAGACTGCACGTTCTGAGATAAACCTCCGCATCAATCGGTCAATCGCCGAACTACTCGATCAGCTCGTGCATTCCACAAATTCACAATACGTGGATTATAAAAAGTGCAATGCGACGCAACGTTTTTCCATATTCTTCGACGCACTGTTATACTGCCAAAACTAGCACGTATAAGATTATGTTTATGCAGTTGAAGCAACGCCGGGCGTGGTCACGCAATCGCTCCATTGTAAAACTGCTGGATACGGCGCTAGTATAAATTGATCGACAGATGTGGTGCGACGGTTGGCTATACCGTTACATTCTGGACTGGGTTTGTATAGGCTGAGATACGAGCGTGATGACGGTCGCGTGTCGCGGCGTCATTGCAGTTTATACTTGTATAACCTTTCACGTGGCGTCAGCGCAGCATTTAATTCGACGACTTCCTGCAGATTGGGCGCTGGTTTGCATTACCTTTCGGAATCACTGGACTGTTCATCCTTTTTCGAAGCCCATCAGCTTTTATTTACGCTCTTTCAGTCGTTAATTTCCTGCTTGGTTCCGTAGCCTAGACTATTTTTATGCTTGCCATTCGTCGGCTTTTGGGCGCAAGTTTGATTTCTTATATGGTGTGATGATTTATTTTATCATACGCGATTAGTGGCCAGCCGGGAATAACTGAGAGGACCGCGCCAGTAATGGTAAAAATGATAACGCGGAATACCTTAAGTTCTTTAAAACGTCGTCTTAAAGGTAGCGGTTGCCGTTCGCGCCGCTCGTTCTGCAAAGCAGCCACAAATAGGGCAAATTAATTTCTGACATAACAAAGCTGCGTTGGCTCGTGGCTCGCAACGCATCAGCTCAGCGCAGCCCTTATTGTTGTTCAACGTGGATATGGCACATGAGTGGTAGGGTTTCCGGAGCTTGGCATCGTCAGCCAACTATTGGATCCACTTCGGGTTTGGTTCTAGGGTAGGGTAATCAAGGTTGGTTAGCGGATCCAATGGTAACGTGACCGATAACGTCAGGTAGCCCCAAAAGGTCAAGGTCGTGACGCCAATAACTTTAAAGCCCCATAACTCCATAACCGAGCATGATATATGCGTGGTCGTCATTGACCACCAATAGGAAACGAAGTGCTCCAACTCGCCCACAGCCGTTCGCGGTTTTTCTTCGTGACCTCCAGCGTTTGGACAGCCCACATCATCTCAGAGGATTGCCACTCTTAGGTCCCCGTCTGGCACCATGTCGTCACCATTCATTCTCTCTGCCATGCGCCCTAGCCAAGTGCCTCAGCTTTTAAACGAGCTTTTTCAATTTTGCGCTAGCCTTCGCGAACCACCACGCTCACCGGCTTATTTAAAAATTAGTTCGATTTGGATTTAATTTACTGCAAATTTTACGTAAAGAATAGGCCTAACACTGTTTAAAATTGGTCAGTATGCGTTTTTAATGATAAAAACTTAACGACGTACTTTTTTAAAAATCATGGCGCAGTTAGGTCTAAAATAACGAATAAAATATAAATGCTCTGCCAAACAAAAAAAAACAAACAGTTCCACTATCGTTTAAAAAAAGCAAAATAAATCGACTCAAACAAAGGCATGCGTCAGTCACCGTGACAAAATTTAAAGACATACAATATAGACGGCAGTGAAATTTCATCAGCTTATTGAGTAACTCTGCTGACAAATTATTGTAACAAACAAACGGACAAACCCAGTCATGCAGCCTTTTTCTTCGGCAGAGATAATAATGTTTCTAATTAATTTTGACTTCGCGCGTGGCTGTGCATTTTCGAGGTGAAGAAAATATCCAGCGTCGTTATGTGTAGAAAAAGCGTCGGTGGCTGGCTGGCGAAATCGTGTAGCGACGCGGAGCTTACAAACGATTTACTGAGTTCGGTCGTGTCAGTCGGAAAGCGACAACAAAAGTTACCGCTAATGATACTGTTTCTATGCATGCCTGAGTGACACTAAGTCTTGTAAGACTTAGTCAGTCGCGTGCTTCGGCTAGCTGTGAAGCCGTTCATTGCTTGACTCATCCCAGTTGGATTAGAGGGCCAAGAACTACAGGCTGTACAGGAGAAGTTGCTAGTGGGTAAATAAAAAAAAGATCGTGAGAGGACACAGCAAAAGCTAGGCCTATCGTAACAATTCGCCACGATTTTACGCCTACAAGCAATCTTAAGCCAAGTGAGAGCACGTTAGCTCATTCAGGTACATCACGCGTAAGGCCCTACGCGAGAACTACGGCAAACGTCTAATAGTCAGTAAAACAAGTATGGGCTTCGGCTTTACTACCCCAGCCTGAAATTTTAGCACTGGACCTGGATTGGCACCCATAGTAAAACATGCTTAGCAGTCATCGGTATTAATTTCTACAAGATTTTTTGTACTATTTGTCTTTGTCAGTTTTTAAGTTTATGTATTACTGACTGCAGTAACGAACTCGAGCTGCAGCACCAACAGTCTACGTAGCCTACACTATGTCGCAGAAATCGACATTATGGTTTGCAATTTTTTGAACTTCTGATATTTTCCCTCCGTGCATACAGATTTTTGACGCGCTACAGCTATGCTGTAGGCGTCTATGACACGATGTCGTTTGTCTGTCGTCTGTCCGTCCGTCATGGATGTATTGTAGCTAAACGGTGGGAGATAGGGCCAAGGTTGCTATTGATCACTAATAGAAAATCGCCTACGCCCGTTCAGATGAGATGAAAACCATCTACCTTGAATGACTTTGAAAGTCAGTACTGCAACAGGAACTGTATAGACTTTAGCGCGTCTTCCTTAGCGACAGCTGAGCTTTCTTATGAGAAAATGGTACCGGCAACGTTAAAAATATGCTGTCAAGCGCTGTCTCGTCTTGAAGATGACTGGCTGTCCCAGTTTTTGTCGGGATTCAGCAGCAAAGAAACAGATGGAGACGCACTTGATGAGTGACGGATGCAAGACGGTACGAGTGCAGCCTACAGCAACAGATCATCGGCTTACTGATGACATCGAATCAGCGAAACCCAACGTTGTCGACGGTCACAAACACAACGTAAACAACAACGAGTCGAGAATATGGAAGTTCGTGGAACGCCACGCCGGATATGACGGAGCGCAGGTTTCTGACCACAGAGATCCAATGGCAACATAACGCGATCGATCAGTCATCGACAAGCGTCGAGTTCGTGCCGCAGTGCATTGCGCAGTCAGAGTCAGCTCTCGATAGCCTACTGCTGCACAGTATCGAATAATTGACTGTGTCGAATACGGTCGACATGTCGACTGCGGGCAACACTGCGCATTTCCCTGCTAATTCAATGTCGCTAACGTCCTTTAGAAGCACAGACTGTGTAGTGTCCAATTGATCGGTGGCAGGCGATTAAAGATGTACACGGCGCGACAGTCGTAGGTAGGGTTTAATTGGCTTATTAGGGCTAGAACCATGTATTTTGTACTTGAAGGGTTCATTGTTAGCAACCTGTAGGCCATAATAAGGCGTAGATAGGAATTAATTGACACATTCTTGCAATGCCAATTTCAAACACGTGGTATTAGTTTCAGTATCGAACTTCTGTTACTTTGTGTAATTTTTTTGTTTGTTAGTCGTTTGTTCTCTGTGCTATTTTGTACTGTTTTAGCCTATGCTTTTTATGCGAAAGAAAATATAGGCTGTTGTCAATGCTTGCCAAGTGTATGTACAGTGTAAGGGAATTAAAGAGACAGGGAAGGATGACTAAGCCTGAACGCGAAGCAGAGGGCTCGGGAAAAATCAAAGCAATAGCTTATTGTATTCTGCTCATTGCTTTAATTATCACGTACAGGTTTAAAAATAGCTTTAAAACGAGATTAATCAAATCAGTGACGAGTGATCCAAGGTAAAATAAATTTCTGTCGTCACGGCTGCTTGTCCTAGAATGTTGATATCTTATTAAGTGTCTGCCTCGCGAGGTCGTTCACCGTATAGCCGACGATAAAAGACATAATTACCGTGGTCGATGCGATGGCGATCTTATGTACGTGGCAGACGAAGACGGCAGTGGCAATAATTAGTAGGCCCATTCCCGCTGAAGCTTAGGCCACGTAGCTTACATTTCACCTGTCACGTTTATCAAATTGCCGGGTATTTATAGAAAGTTATGAACGGATTTTATCAAACTTTTGGAAAGTTGGAGTGTGGACGTGTGGTACAATTAAGGAACAATCGATTGTCATTGAATTTGAAAAGAAAAAGTTCCGCAAAGGTTTGCGATTTTTAGGTGCTTGATTGTTAGGCCCCTACTGTCTCATTATAAGCTATGGAACAAAGTATAGATTAGTGACGTAGAGTGCCGCATTGGTTACCGCGACGCTGAGCCAAATTGATTATGCGTTCAGATTTATGTTAGAAAATACCTCTCAAAGTCGTTTATAATTTAACACTATTCTTTTGAGTCGCTACGAGTCAAGTTATGATCGATTCTTGACTTTTCTGATGTCGTCTAATCGTCCAGGTGTCTCACGCGTGGCGTGTCAAATTTGGGGCCGATCAGATCGATTATTATTTTACTCGTATAAGTTATAACCCGTAAAACATAATAGCCAGCACTGTTTGGCATACCTTGCAAAATATTTGCTTTTCTACGTCTACGAAAAGTGTAATGCGCGGTTATAAAACTTAATATTCATTTACGTGAAAGCGAATTATTGCTAAAACATTACCACGTTCGTTGATAGTCTTTAACATGCAACATCGCAAAGAAACTCGACGTAAACGACTATAGTTTTTCCCACTTCACTTTAATACTGTCGCTATACTATTTTGTGAAATGCAGAAGTTGTAGTTTGGCCGTTTACAACAATGAATTCATTCTGGGTAGCGCACGTGTCAGCTCAGAAAATTACTGAGACCACAAGATTATTGAAGATCTATTACATAATCAACATGTATCGTATTTATTTTAAAATCGTATGTCTACAAACTGAAATAACGCATCAACAGTGATTGAGCCGCTCTGGGTCGCGCTTTATTGAACGTATATTGTGGACTAGTCACGCCAACGTTTACCGTTTGCGTTCGTGCTGGAGGAAAACATTTTGAGTACATGTCATAATAAAAAACAACGTGATGTAGCACTTTTTAAAAAATAATAACTGTTACTCGTGTTTGTCGCTATTTAAGTAAGCCTAATCATTTTTGAGCCGACAGACGCTACCCAGAATGAATTCATTGAATTGTAAACGGCCAAACTACGACAGTTGAATTTTACAGAGTAGTGCAGCAACGGTATCAAGGCGAGGTGGGCCAAACTATAGTCATTTACGTGAAGTTTTTCGTGATGTTGCTTGCCATAAATTTCCAAAATTGGCCAATACTTTACGGAGTTATTCAAAAAATAAAAGTGGCACTTTTTAGATACGGTGTACTGTGTTAGAGGTCTGTGGTTACCCTTAATTAGCTACTTTTGCATTTGCTTTGCTCGCGTGCGTTGCGTAGATGAAGAACCAAGCAGTTGCTGGGGACTGGGGTTAGCCGAACGAGTAGGCTACTAGCAGGCTGCTTTCGTCCATAAGTTCCATAACTGTCCAAATATGATGTTTCGAACAATTGCTTGCGCATGCGAACGCTTGTCTAACAAGAGGCAAGTAAGCCACATTTGAGAATGTTTTTTTTTGACTAGATCGCTAAAATTTTGTACGGAAAGAGCTGTGACATTGGGCTAATTAACGTGGTAGGCCTAATAAAATTTCAGTTAGCCTAATGTATGACTTGATCACAACGCATCAACGTCACACCGGGCGAGACAGAAAATTGCTCTGGCACGACATTGGACTCATGCCCAATGTCATACTGTTCAGCGACGCCCCATGCATGGAGATGATGGGGCGATAAAAAATAGTTTTGCGTTGCTTCACTTGTTTTTATTTCGCACAAATTTTTGGCGCGCTACAGTTAGCTATGGTGTAGGCTTATAGCGCGTCTATTTCACAACTGTCGTCCCTCCGTCCGTCCGTAGGCCTATGTGACAGATGCATTGTAGCTAAGCTTTAGGTCTTAGGGGGAAACTTATAATACGAGTAACTGTGTCGAAGTTCTTTGCTTACAAAATTTGGGGAATGCAGTGCAAAGGAAACATTTTCAAATTTGATGTCGAATTATGGAGGGTGTAGGAAAAATGTGCATTTTTGATTTCAAGGGAAAACTAACCATATCTCGGAAACGGTGAGAGATATGGTCAAGGTTACTATTCATTAATAAAGAGTAGCATACGCCGTTTTAGTTGACATAAAAATCATTTACCTTTAATGACCTTAACGGTTATTCTTTAATGACATTGATAGTTATTACGCGTTATTGTGGCTAAACGGTATGAGATAGGGCCAAGCTTGATATTAATCACTTATAACAGGAAATCGCATGCACCCTTTTAGATAAAATAAACTTCATCGACCTTAAATGACCTACAAGGTGAGTTTTGCAACAGGAAGTGTATAGGCTGCATCGCGTCTTCCTTAGCGACAGCTAGGTTTCTTGTTTAGTCCTAGAACCAATATCGTCAACGACGTGCACGTGCACTTACTTTGCTGATAAACTTTTAAGCTCGTGTAGTTTATTTATATGAGCGTATATAGTGTACGCGTGCTTTTTTGAGTTTTGACAAGTCGCGGTATGGATAAATTTTGCGATTGTGACATGCATCTGACTTACTTATTTTCTCATCTTTCAAACCAGAAGTGTTACAACTATGGTTTAAATATTCTCTTGTTTACATTTGTGTGGTTGTTGTGAATTTTTTATTGAAAGTTTTCAGTTAAACTTCTGACTGGACGTTCGTTATGACAAGACTGAAAATTCTTATTGTTTACTGGTATCTAGAGCGTTTATGTTTGCGTTTTTTGGTAATCAATGTAATTGAGATCGATAATTCTAGCGGTAGGTCGGGGCCAAATCTATGGTAGACGCAATAACAAACTCTATAGTATAAATCTCTATTACAACAATTGACCTTGAACACTTGGTTATGTAATGGTGTCTCAGCTTATAGTATTAACTTGTACAAATTAACGAGGCTGTAGGCCTATATCAGCATGTAATAGATCCAGTGCTCTTGATTTAGGGCCTAATACATATTTCCTTTGTGAAACTACTGTTCATTGAAGTCAAATAGTGTGACAGATGGATAGACAATTGCATGAAAAAAATAAGTAACGACGACATGCCATCAATCAGTGGATTTAATCCAGGTTAAAAATCCATAAAGCAGATAGACAACAGACAGACGTGTACAAACAACACAAGGAGATAAAAATAAGAACAGTGAGCAGTAGCTTATCACTCAATAAACAATAAAAAGTGTGTTAACAGTAATGAATGCATAGCAGCACTGACTAGCTGATCTGTAGCTAATAATAGGTGCCTACGTTGAGATCGGAGATCTATGTCGCAAGGTGAGAGCCATAGATGGCTGTAGTTACCCGGTAACTAGCTAGTCTACTGATCTGTCACTAGTAATTTCTGATTAAATAACACAAGATCACCTTTCTGTCTGTTTACTAACGGTAGATCTGACTAGGGATCTGACGATCTACCTCTAGTAATTTCGAACTTCGTTACGAATAGATCGCCGATCTCGCTCAGCCGATTGGATAATTAATAGCGGTAGATCGTGAGCCGATCTACCGCTAGTAATTTTCTGCATTTTAAAGCAAGATCACCGATCTACCGCTAGCACTGTTCAATTGAGATTGTTCCAGAATCGTCCACTCCACGTTATGGTCTCAACTTTTAGACTTCGCCAAATTTAAATCTCTGCACATATTTATGGTTATTCTGTAGTTGTTGGGGGTGGTTGTCTGTTTCTTTTCTGCTGTCAGTGATGTAAATAAAGTACGTTAGTTAGTTAGGCAGAAGTGATACAGGTGAAATTTTAAAGATTATCGGTGACATTTATGATACATTGATGTCAGAAATAAGCTTTGATGATGGATGATAGAAGGACAGGTTACTATAGAAAAATTATTTCTAAAAATGTGGGTGTCGTATTAAATTAGGATAGTTTGATTTAAGCAAGTTGACATACCTTCTAGTGACACTTTGTGCTACATCTCAATCTTTTGTCAGAGATGTGCAAACTGTGGACGCGTCAGTTCGTGGACGCAGATCCACAGGATTTTTTATGGATACAGACTGACACGGATCATGTTCTGTGATGAAATCTGTGGACGTGGACTGACGCGGATCTTGTTTCTTGACGAATGACGAGTGTATTTTTTTAAAATTAAAGTTAAAAACAGAAAAAAGTGATGTGTGTTGTGATGTGTGTATGCATAGCACTGTAACTGGTGAAAAAAAATAGTACTTTGCTATAGGCTTAGGCATAGTGGTCTACCTTACATACTAATGACTAAAGGCCTAGGCCTATTTAGTATGGACGCAGACTGACAGGGATCCTTGGTCAAAGTCTGTGGACTGACGCAGACTCAAAAATTTCATGATCTGCACGTCTCTGCTATATGTGTTTATGTTTTTGTATTTAGTACATTTCAGTTGTTATTTTTGTGTGTTCTAGAGGCCCATGAGGGTACGAACCTAAGGTATGTAAGTCTATCATTATCAATTGCTCTTGGCTATATCGTATGTTGGAGTTTTTGTGTGATGTGTTGCTGTTCTTCAGCATTATTACAGACTTATTACTAACAGAAACCTTTTCAGACTGCTGTTGAGCCTGAAGATGAAAATAATTTAACATTATTGCTTGGTTCTGAGTTCTGATGTTTGTGATGTGAGAGCGAGATTAGAATCATGAGCTCTTGTGGTCAAATTTCTTTACACAACTGGGGTTGTTATCGGTTAACCGGTTAACCGCCTAACCAGTCCTGAAGGCAAAACTGGGCCTGAAATTGCCAGTCCAGTTAACTGTTAACCGCGTTAACTGTGCATAGATGATGATGAGATGCACAGCGTCATGACTCTTCTTGCCGGCTCCTCTCACCGCACCACAGGCGTCGTCAGCTGTGATCAAAGCTGATATCTCCTGTGGCGCTGTATGCCTTGGATGAGGAGGGAGGGTGAGGTTTGGCATGTTTGAATGAATGAATGGGTGAGTTGCTAATTAGTGCCAGACAGTGGTGCTGGTGATGCAACTGATGAGATGGCCTGTCCCGTTACATATTAGGTATTTATTGCAGAAACAGGCGCCTGAAACTGGCCAGTGTGTCATCACTTTCAGTATACAACTGGGCATCTGCGCTTCACTTTGCACGCTCGCCCGGCCAGCGTGCCGCATGATCAACTGTCTATAAGTCTGCCACTTTCAGTCATAGATTAGCAAACTTGAGGCGGCGCCCATTAATAAGCCCTTATAACTATTTTTAACTGGTTAACCGGTTACAGCTCTCACAGTTAACCGGTTAAAACTATTGAGTTGTCATAACAACCCTAAACACAACTTACCCATTTTGAAACTTTGAATCAGTCACATTAGCTCTACACAGCTTGCTTGTGTTTTATTAGTATTGCATACTTTTTTGTTTAGACAAGTCATGCATTTTTTCCCTTTTTTCCATTGAATGGCCATTTTCACACAGACTTGGTTAGTCAGTTTCCCTTATTCTCAGTGTGATGAAATTGATGGAAAGATAGAAAGAAGTTTATTTTCCAAAACACGTGCAAATTTTACTCTATACTGTACATTAAATATTTATTACTTTATTGTAATTTATATGCATGTGCTGTATGTTTGATGCATCAGTTCCATGCCCTCAGCAAGGAACTTCAGAAAGAATTTGGGCAGGACATTGAAATAGTGAGTAATTTTGTTTTTTTTTAACTGTGTTAGTTATATATGATTACACACTTTGGTATATGAGCACAGATGAGATTTTCTTTATTTGAACTAATACTGAATTGTTGTAAATAATAGCACTATAGCAAAGCTCATAATCCATGGACTGGGCTTCTTGCCAACTTTGTGTGTCATATGATTTTACTTACTCAATTGACTTTGTGTTATTTAGTAAAGTACTGTAGTGATGATTCGATATATCGAAAATAGCGATATATTGTTTTCAATATCGATATATCGTATCGTATCGTCGAGAAAAATATCAAATTTTTTTATATATTGCGATATCTTTCATATATCACGATGTTTTCGATATATTGCGATATTTTATGCCAAAAGTTTATATTTTTATTACTGCATTACCAAAATAATGAGAATGAACGGAGAAAACGACAAACTAACCGAAGCAAACTAACTATAGTGTCATAATTTAACGACACTTATGACAGTCTCTAGTTAATTTTTAAGTTCACTGACACATTTTAGTATCTACATAAAGCAAACTGCCTTGCTGAACGTTTACGTCTTGTTCTTGTGCTTGTACAAGATTTACATACTTATCATTATACTAATATTGATATCGATATGGATATTGCAATATTTTCAAAATATCATATCGATATCCTATCGAAATTGAAATCCTGATATCGAATCATCACTAAAGTACTGTAGTGATTTTTAATAAATTTTTCATTTATTACAGTCAATGTAGATCAGTGTGGAATGCAGAAATAGCAATTTTGAACAAATTTTCAGTATGAGGATGTGGTGTTAAACAAAATTGTGTTAAATTTGAGTCAGTGTATAAAGCGATTATAAATTAAGTGTCTACACATTTTTATGCTGATTAGAAATTTTGCCATAAAAAGATCTGCTTGTTGTTGATTATTCAGTGCCTAATAGTGTGTGTATTGCTGTATAGGAAGGGAAGGCTACGCCAGTCAGCACGGGTTGGCTTGAAGTGGAAATTGTCGGTGGAAAGGTTCTACATTCGAAAAAGGTATTTGATGACTGTGATGTGTATATTGGTACTACATGTTGTGTGCTGATGGTTGCAGTGTTTCTTTTCTCTGTCTTTTCCTTGTTTGTTTATTATAGGCTGTAGTGTAGTATAAAGTGAATGATTCAGAACATGTGCAGAAGGTCTTGAGTCCTTATTCCTGTGATCAAGCCAGCAGAATCTAAGCCCTCACAACAGATTTTGACTCAAATTAATGTGAAGTACTAGAAGGTCCTGTTTCATAAAAAGTGCATTTGATGAAGTTATTATGCTGTAGTGTGTATTTTTCATATGCAGTGCAGCTGCGCACTGCAGTTTTATGCAATTTTAGATCATTTGTAAAATTAGCTATTATGCCAGTCACTGTATGCTAAGCCAGTGGTTACAACATTTAAGGTGGGTATTTACATGGCCTCAAACCTATAATGTGCTGTGCTAGTATCTACTCATCTTGCGCTGTGGAACAGCCAACCAGCTGAACTGTGACTAAATCGTATGTCACTGGCTTTGTTTTGTAAATGGCTGAAGACATTTTTGTTGACATAAATGCTGCAGTGTGTCTAACAGTCAATATGATGCATTTGCTTCCTATATACATCATAATCAAATTTGTGCCTACTGAGTGGCATTAATAATGAAAAACAAATAATGATTTGGAGTTACTTGCAAACTTGGCTGTCACACTGATCTCACTGACCTTCAAGACCTGTGAAACATCGTACGCACCACTGGATTACTGTGATATTTGTGATATTTGTGAGTTTATGTGCTTTTGATGAAAGCTTTCATAGTTCATACTTTTTAAAAGCAAGATCATTTATATACATGTATCACTTATTGATTACTTCTAACAGCAGTGTTCTGTAGATTCTTTATGGAAGTCAGTCTTTCCCGAGTATTTAAAAAAGAATGATGTTTTTAGAATGGCGATGGTCTTGTTAACTCTGCGGCAAAGAAGCAGAGAATCATTGATGGCATCCGGGCTGCTCTGAAGTGAACTGTTTGCTTTTGTCATCCTTGAACTATAAAGGTGTTTTTGTGTTTTTTTTGTGAGCAGACATTTTCTTGTAAATTTTTTAATATCACCGTGTTGTTTACTAATCAAAATGAATGTTTACAGAGAAGTGACAGATTTTTGACCACTGTTAGTAAACTTGCAATAACAAGCCAAATGTCCTTCCTGTTATTCAACCAGTAACATGAAAGCACTGAAGGATAAGAGTGTATCTGACTTTGGACAGCATGCTGCTACTCTTGGTCTGGGACACATATGGCTGCAAGGGAGCATCCCTCCTGTGACAATTGACAGTATTTCTAACGTGAGATACAGCATGCTTGTCAGTCATGGAGAGCTAGCAATACTGTTGTGCCAGTATTTTTTCAGCTCAGATTTTGTTCGCCCATCTAATAGCATCAAAGCCCTGAAAGCCAGGGTCTCACTACGCAAGCATGCACAAGCGTATACGTTGGGCGTGGTGCAGCCTTGTGGTAATATGACTGACTCCAGTAGCCCTTGCAATGTTGAGTGATAAATTGGTAAATCGTGCCCGCCTTAGGGACAGTGTTTATGTCAGCCGAGCACGTCGAGGCCACACTTTTTAATTATGCATAAATATGGTTGTATCTAATAGCGTCAAAGCCCTGAAAGCCAGGGTCTCACTACGCAAGCATGCACAAGCGTATACGTTGGGCGTGGTGCAGCCTTCGTGCATATGCACATATTATGCAGGCTGCATTCTGGCATTGGTGCAGCATGCATGCTGCAGAATAATGCTCATAAGCAGGCTGCGTGCATCTGTAGTGGGCTTTGGTTGAAGCTGAATGTGGTTTATGTGTACAATCAACAAGAGTTCTTGTAATTATTTGTTTTATTTCTGTGCAGCTAGTGCGATGTTGACTGATAACATCGATAGCAGAATATGAAGAAATGACTTGAAACTTCACAGCGGGTCGTTGCTGATGAACTTGCTCATCCATGTCTCAGTCATCATTGCCCTGGCTCTATTGTGAACGACTGATGATATTCCAGTGATAATGAGTTAATTGTACGGAATTTATTTATAAATCTGTCTGCAGTAAAACGGTACTCCAACGCCGAAATGCAATATCTCTGTAGACAGCTGTTAATTATTGGTCAACAAAGTCGATTTCAATATCGTCAATAACAATGAATAAAGTTAATGAAGACACTGAGCTTTACGGGATGTACTGGTAAAGCTCACAGACCAAGCTTGTTTTGTCTTGTGTACAGACAAGTCTTGTGAGCCGTATTTATGGTTAGGAATGTAATTTTGTCTGTATAACAAGAAAAAGAGGGAGTAGAAAAACTCTTTCAGCCTACTCAGCATTCAAAATTTTGTTCAGCCATTTATACATTGCTACATAATCACATGCATCCAGTTATTTTTAGGTGCAGATGTTTGCTCAGGCAGTACTTGTGTTACCAGTAGTATTTTGGTCCGGTGCATTTTGTAACTTTTGTTTAAGGTATTGCTGTTACTCCACAGCTAACTTTTCTGTTGTTGCCTATTTTTTTGGTATTTCAGATGCACATACTGCTCTTTTATATCATTGCATTGTTAATATGCATTCCTATAAAGTGATGAGCGCACACAACGTTTGGTTTCACCTTGTATAATTCTGCTGGTTTTGTTTAATGCTGTGACCCTACATGTTTTATTTCTGTAAAAACATACTGTGATATGGCAATGTGGTAAAGTTAATAATTACCTTTGATTTATTCATTTATATGTGTGTTTCATTTATAATGTGATTTAAAGTTAACATTTAAAAGTGCCTTATCTTTCTTGCTAAGCACTGTGTTAAAAAGTTTCCAACCACATTTCTGTCATGCCATCATCAGATATTAATTAGCCAGTTTTAAAAATTTCACTGGCATGCTTGGGAGAAAGTTTGCAATAAGGTGATTGTTAAAGCTCCTACCATGATGCCTCATTGCATTGCCACAGTACTTCAGAATTTCAAAATATTTTATGTGTTATCAGTAAACTAACTGACATAGTTAGAATAAATTTATCACGTGATTTAGTTGTGCTAAACTAATGCATAACGTGTTGAAACATTCTTGAGTCATTGCTGTTTGTATCACATACAGGGTGCGGCGAAAAAAAGTAGCCCCCTAAAGTTTTTTGCCGTTTTCTCAGCAACCGCTTGGAATTTTAACATGAAATTTTACAGGTTCATTTACAGAAACGTTCTACATCTAACTGCTAAGTGAAATATGATTCTGTTGAAAAACGACGAAATTATAGACTTCTGAACATGACTGCCTACCGATTTTTCAGCATTAAAAAATGTTTATGCTAAAAATGCTATTTAATTTTTAAAAAGCGGTTACCACGTTACTGCCAATGACGTCTCAGTGACGCTTTGACAAACAGTAATTTCTTTTGTTTATAAATTATCTCTAAATTGTCGTTCTTTTCAAGCAATCGCCGGCTGCCCACCGGATTTGTCTTCCAGCAGGACAGCGCACCAGCACACACAGCGCGCAGCGCAGGAAACTGACTGCGGGCCAACTGTCCAGATTTCATCAGAAAAGACCAGGCCTCTAAATTCGCCGAATGCAAACTCGGTGGACTATCACGTGTGGTGTGCAATGTTGGAGCTTACCACAAGCTTAAAACAAAGCCAAAAACAATCGCGGAACTCAAGGAATCGCTTCAGGTTATCTGGAGCAACCTACCACAAGGACCGATCGACAAGACTGTGAAAGACTTCTCAAATTAAGCGACTGAAGG
>Ga0209671_1002995_pt1 | contig 15974 bp, 6 predicted proteins | sample WorMetHERISLAND2_2_FD_187401 | JGI IMG/M metagenome (GOLD analysis project Ga0209671, IMG submission 187401) | Marine gutless worms symbiont microbial communities from Max Planck institute for Marine Microbiology, Germany - Olavius geniculatus... | ecosystem: Host-associated > Annelida >...
GGGTACCCCTCTTCGACGCCCTCGTTCGAGGGGAAACCCTGCACCCAGTGGCATGAAATTTTGTCACAATAAACTAGAGACCTTGGGGCAGCCCACAGTGAAGATTTCGTGATCCTAGCTTGCACCGTTTTGATACAATTCACGAGTGTGACAGACGAACAGACAGACAGACAGACAGACGCCCAGATGATGGCAAAGATGCGCGAAGCATTCTGCTTTCGCGCGTAAAAATGTCTTAAAATCATCTGCAGATTTTTTGTTTTAAATTAGTTGACAGAAACCTGCTGCGAAAGCAGTGACACATCAGATGTCAGATCAGGAGAGGTTGGTGGAAGACGATTCTTGATGTCATCCAAAATGGCGCAAACATCTTCAAAGTTCTGGTTAAAGCTGTTCCAGCTGTCAATGTGACTTTCTACGACCGTCTCATAGTCAGCGGCTTTCTGCTGCAAAGCGACCGCACGCTCAGTCAACCACTCGTGCTGAGGATGGTGACGATCTCTAGCAGCAGCATTTATCTTCTCAGCCATATTGTCCAGCTGTGCTCCCAGCCTCCGTAGCTCGACCACCTGACGCTGAAAAACCATGCACACAATAACAACGAGTTGACATTGAAAAAAGAACGTAATCACACACTGATTAGGGCATCTAAAAAAACTTGATCTGTCCAATCAGCATGCAGTGAATGCAGTAGAATGCCGAACATATGCAGCTTATGCAGCTTACTTTGCAGCTTGTCGTACATCTTGCTGTGCTTAAATGCCGCCAAAAAGCATCAGCAAGTGGCACACAAAACCAGCAGAGCTATTTGTCAAAACAAATGTGTAAACAGAACTCTCAAAATTGAAAATGTTCCCACCCTAAGCACAGTTAGGCACCAGGATACCTGACTCACCTACCCCTGGTAGATGTCACACCGAGCTGACCTAAGCCTCTGGCTGTTTATGATGGCCTTGACCTTGACTTTGATGCATCCCGCATCCAACTGGACACACTGGGCCACACTCCGACACTATCCACGCCTGTCAACAGCTGCAACCTCTGCTTCCTCAGGTGCGAGCCCAATCATTTGTCGAAAACTTTGTTGACTGTGCTTAACTTCGACCTGTTTACAATAGATAAATACAAAGCAGTATGTGTACACACGTGACAGTCATCCAGTACATGCGTCAGCTGATCCACGTCGTTGGAAGGTATCCTGTCAGTGGTGAGTGCAGCGAAGGTAGCCTCAGCACTGTTCACCAGTAGGTCATACTGCTGTAGTAAGTCTTCATATTCACTCTCTGTTGCTGATGCTCTCTCAGTCTCAGCATCTTCTGCCAGTGACTCCATCTGATGCTCAGCCAGCTAAAAGCCAAGCACACACTGCTCTGTAGGGCCCACAGTTCTCCGCAAGATGCGGAATTTCGAGCCAAGCCGTGGATTCTCCCTTTGCCGCGGAATTTTGATATTTCCGGAGAATTTGACGGAATTTTGCAGAAGTTACAAATTCACCGACGATTAGTACGATTTTTGACTTGGTGACATATTTTTGACATGAAAAAATCAAAACCTAAACTGCTAAAGCTGCGGGCCCTACTAATAGCTATCGCATTAAGGCACAATCGTAAACAAACGCAACACAACTTGACAGATTGCACTTTTAAAACGAAAAAATATAGGTAATTTTCTTTGTACGTTCTGAGCATAACTCAGCACAATGTCACCATGCCAGTTGGCCCTTCAGAAAGTAAAGTTTTTAAACAACAGGACAGAGCTCAGTTTACTGACAAATGGAAGGCTGCGGTGAGCCGCGAAATTTGAACGATTTTGTCGCGGTAAGCCGCCGAATTTTGCAAACTGGCACGCGGAATTTGGCAAAATTTTCCGCGGAAAACTGAGGGCCCTACTGCTCTGCAACAAATACATGTAGTGACGCACCTTGACAAGACAACTGGAATTCAACTTCTAGAGTTCAACATATGTACTATTACTGCAAGACTCAGAAGAACTAAAATATCTAAATAACAGTGAAGAGAAAATAAGACATTGCAGCGCTTTTTATATAGGGCTGTACTCTACTGGAATCCGGCTTAGGCTCAAGCTTGATTTACTGCCACAAATCTGGCCAAATCAGGCTTTGACCAGATTTAAACAAGAAATTTGAGCAAAGCTCACGAGACGCGCGAAAGCCTATAGCATTTCCAGTTCAGTAGTTATAGTTTTGAAAATCGCATATCATTTGGACTCGGCCCATCGGGACCATAATACACATCGCTTGTGGCGTTGGCGACGGTGGCGCCTCCTTGTGAATGATATAGACTTGCGCAGCCCGATATCGCGAAAAAAATCCGTAAACCCCCTATTTTGGCGTTCAAGGTTATCCAAGGTCATTGAATTCAGCGCCAATCGAAAGCCAGTATACGATTTCCTATTAGTGATTAGTAGTAACCTAGGCCTTATCTCACACCGTTACTGAGATACAGCAAGTTATAGGCCAAAAATCGCAAATTTTGCCTACCCCCCTCTCATTTAGCGCCCTCGTTCGGGGTGACCCCCTTTGAATTTCTGGAAAAGCTTTACGGTTCCTGAAACTAGAGTCTTCCAGGCAGCTGATGGTGAAGATTTGGAGATCCTAGCTTGGACCGTTTTTGCCTGATCCACCCGTGTGACAGACAGACGAACAGACAGACGGACAGAATTGCGATAGCTAAGACACGCTGAAAGCATAGCTGCTTTCGCGCGTAAAAATGCAAATTTGGTACAGCCCTACTTTTATTCCATATTCCATCAGAAATTTTCAGTAATTAACTCAGCCTACATACGTTGTATGTTAAATCAGCTGCCAATATGAGGAACAAAGTACTCCAAATGACACAAGTTCAGTGCAGACGGGTACCTAGTCTACTGACAGACAATTACAGAACAGCAATTACAATTAGGCACTTAGACAGGACTAAATTAGTGATTGTGCACTAATAAGAATAGATGTAAATTTATTTCATTAATAAAAGAATTAAAGTTAATTATGTACTTGTACAGTATAACAACACTGAGGCTGCGTTCACATAAACATGAGTACGAGTCCGGCACTGTACGGGTTCCCGTATACGAGTTCTGGCAAACACGAGTGCGTGTATTTCAATGGCGGCCGTTCACATGTATACATACGAGTACAGGCTACCTGTAAATTTCACTTGTATGAGTAGTTTCTGTGCAGGTCGTGCGAAGTAAACCACCCGTAAATAACAATAATATGACGTGCAAAAGCTGTGGCACATATTTGACGTCAGGACTGATGTCATTGTAAAATTGTTCATCATTAGAGGTGCACAATTGGTGAAATTATCAGCGATATAATGAAATATTGTTGTTTTAATGGCAAAGCATTTCCTCGATTCGATTTCATTCAATACGGCTGACACGCGTTGAGTTATGTGCTCGTACAAGTGACCGTGAATGTTCCGCTCGTATGAGTGAAGCTTCTGCGAGCCATAAACGGAAACCCGGACCTGTACTTGTGTCTATGTGAACGCAGCCTGAAAGTGACAAGTATTTATCAAACTCAGTACCTGATGCTCCTCAATATGTTCCTGTGCTCCTGCTGCTGATAGTACTACTGTATCATCATCTGTATCAGATGCCAATATCTTTGCTAAGTTTTGCTCCTGTATTCCAGCAGCTTCTAAACTTTCTATCTCTTCTGCTGGTTTAGTTAATGCATCATGCTCAGTATCTGATACCAATGTCTCTGCTAGATCATGCTGTATTTCAGTAGCTTCTTTCTGTGGTTTCGTTAGCATAACATCGTCTGTTAAGACTGTATCTGATGTCAACATATGTGTGACATCATCCTGTATTTCAGCAGTCCCAATCTCTTCTGCTAGTTGCGTTAATGTATCACTTTCTATAGCTGGTTTCAACATCACAGCTACACTCTCTTCCAGTGCTTTGGTTTCTCTGTCATCTTCTGTTTTATGTAACACATCATCCTCAATGTCTGATGTCAGTGTCTTTGCTATATCATGCTCATCACCCATTGCAGTAGTCGCTGTCTCTTCTGCTGGCTTACTCAAGGCATCGTTCTCTGTATCTGAGACCGACATCTTTGCTACATCATGTTCATGTATTTCAGCAGTTTCTGCCTCTCTGGTTGCTGTAATTAATGCATCACTCTCTATATCTGATACTGATGCTGTTGCTGCGTTGTGCTCACGCTCCTGTGTTTCACTAGTTTCTATGTCTTTTGCCGGTTTAGTTGGCATATTGTTCTCTGTATCTGTTGCCGAAATCTTTGCCACATCATTGCACTCTTGTATTCCATTTTCAGCCCCTTCTGCTAGTTTAAATAACCTATCATGGTTGGTATCTGACACAAGCAACTCTTTTGCTCCATAGTCCTGCAGTTCATTTTCCCTTTTTTCTGTTGATTTTGTTAACATATCGGTATCTGATACCAACGTCTTTGCTACATCGTGCTCCTGTATTTTAGCAGTTGCTGTCTCTTCTGTCGGTTTAAATGATGCATCACTCTCTGTAGCTACACCATCATGCTCTTGTATTCCACTTTCTGCCTCTTCTGCGGGTTTAAATAATGTATCACGCTTGGTATCTGATAAAACCAACATCTTTGCTACATCATGCTGGTGTATTTCAGCAGCTCCTGTCTCTCCTATTGGTTTAAATAATGCATCAATCTCTGTAGCTACACCATCGTGTTCTTGTATTCCATTTTCTGCCTGTCTTCCAGGTTTAAACAATGTATCATGCTCGGTATTTGACGCAACCTTTGCCACATCATGTTCCTGTAGTTCATTTTCTCTCTCTTCTGTTGGTGTAATCAATGTATCACGTTCCGTATCTGATCTGTATCTGATTTCAGCTGTGGCTGTGTCTTCTGTTGGTTTAATTAATGCATCACTCTCAGTAACTGATGCCAACATCCTTGCTGCACCATCGTGCTTCTGTATTCCATTTTCTGCCTCTTTTGTGGGTTCGAACAACGTATCAAGTTCAGTATCTGACACAACCAACATCTTTGCTACATCATGTTCCTGTGCTTCACTTTCTGTCTTTTCTGCTGGCATATTCAGCACATCTTTCTCTGTATCTGTTGTCAGCATCGTTTCTGCATCATGCGCCTGCATTTCAGCAGCTTCTGTCTCTTCTTCTGGTTTAGTCAACATATCACTCTCTGTATCAGATACAATCAAGGTTTTTGCTACACCACGCTCCTGTATTCTAGCAGTTTCTTTTTCTGGTTCAGCTGACATATCTGCATCTAATACCAACATCTTTGATACATCATTCTCCTGTATTCCAGCAGTTCCTGTCTCAACTGTTGGTTCATAGTTTGGACGTTGCTCAGTGCTCAGTTCAGCGAGGAAAGTGTTAATCTCCGTCTTCGCAAGCATCACTCTGTTGCGCAGTGCTTCTAACTCCTGCCTGTGATGTTCCGCTGCCGAAACCACCGCATCATCATCAGTGACACTTGTTGAAACAGCCTTCTTGGAGTCTGCCATGGCTGAGTCTATATCATGCAGCTTCTCATCTGCCTCTGACGAAAGTTTCTACACCACAGAATCACAAACGATTGTTAATCTGTTTCAACTGCTTTGGATGGTTTTTTTTATCTCTTTCAGATATACTGCGTAATACAAATATTTAATCGGAAATGCATATACAGCTAAGCGGTAAATGCTCAACATACAGCATTGAGCACTGCTAGGACTCTTAAGCTTTGACCTTATCACTTTTGTGTCAGAAAATAAGTACATCTACATCCAAAGATTCACTAGATATAAAAGTCCGGGGAGAAAAAATCAACTGACGCATACCACAGGTATCATGGTAACATCATAGACAGACAATAACAGTAACACAGAAACATGCTTGTATCACAGTCAATGGCAGCAGGCATACTAAAAATAACATTAACATGCGAGTCTCAAGAATATAACAGTATCATAATTAGTGGCACACAGCTATTGCTAAAAAGTAGGCCATTTAGCAGAGTCTTTTATATGTCAGAGATTTGCTAACATTGTGCTGTAGCCGCATGTATCACGGTTGAGACACCCAAGCAGATTGAATGAACCAAGGTTTTATTGGGTAAACACAACCCAAAAAACGGCCCAGACTTAATCCAATTCAAGTTTATTGCTACATTAATTATCAAATATTCTATGATGGTTAAGTTTTTGCAACATACAAACCCGTAAATTTGCAAACTGTTGGACATTCTATGCTGCTGGGAGCACGCGAAAACTCTCATGAATCAAACAAGACTTTTCAGTTGAGGCCTTTTAAAATGGGCCTTCTAAACAACCAAATAACCCAAAAGCAAAAACTACTAGTTTGGGCTTTCTTGCTTTAAAAACTCCTTTTTCAATGCTGGCAATTATACCTTGAACTGATCAAGCTGTGAGATCTCAGAAATTGTAGAGCATTCAGTGACGATCTGCTTGATATCAACAAGCCAGCGCTGCACTGAATCTACCGTGACCGTCACACTCTTCATTTCAGAGTCCCATTCTGCCACATCCTATACAGCCACATTGCCACAGTGCTGCAAGTTGAGAATTATCCGCAAAATCTGCTAAATTTTTTGGAAACTACAAACTGTACTGACTGGCAAAAGAGACAGTCCAATACTGACAACATTATTTCTGTGATGACTTTACACCGTGACCAGAAACCTTGAAGCACAGTCATATACCGGGTGGTCTACAAACGCAACTACCATCAACTTCCAAGGCGACGCGGTAATCAATTAACAAAATAGTGACCGAAACTGATCTTTCACCTTCTGAATTTTAAGCCTTCTCAGTAAATAAGTCAGTAAGTAAGTAATTAAACTAATGTTTAAAGTCATAATGTCAGGATTTAACCCATCCAGCAATTATAAATATCCGACATTCCGTTCTTAAATTATGATGCCCTCAACACAATGTGCTGCATTGTGCAGAATGCCTGAACGAAACTTCAGACTATAAGATATGGCATACTGCAGCAAAGCCATGATACGATTGGTAGCCAATGATAAAGCATCCACACCATGTGTCAATAAAAAAACGTGCCACTTTTATTTTTTGAACAATTTCGTAAAACATTGGCCGATTTTGTGAGTTTTTGGCATGCAACATCACAAAGAAACTTGAGGTAAGTCACTGTGGTTTAACCCATCTCACCTTAGTACAGTTGACACACTACCTTGTGAAATTTAAAAGTCATAGTTTGGCCGTTTACAACAATAAATTCATACTAAGTAGCACATGTGTTGGCTCAGAAGTGATTTACTGAATAGCGACAAAGACGAGTAACAGTTATTATCCGTCGAAAAGTCATATGTGTTACATCACATCATTTTCATTACTGCATGTGCTCAAAATGTCCTCCTCCAGCATGAACACACGTGGCGGATGTTGACACGACTCGCCAACTCGTTCAATAACATGCGATTCAGAACAGCTCGCTCGCTGTTGATGTGTCATTTCACTTTGTCAAGGTACGATCTTATAACGATTACAATTAGTGTTAAAATGTAACAGATTTTCAATGATTTTGTGGTCTCAGTGATTTTTTGAGCTGACGTTTGTGCTTCCCAATTTAAATTCATCATTGTAAATGGTCAAACTACAACTTTTACATTTCACAAGGTAATGTGGCGACAGTATTAAAGTGAGATGGGCTAAGCTATAGCCTTTTACGTCAAATTTTTTCACGATGCTGCATGCCAAAAAATTATCAAAATTGGCCAATTTTTCACAGAGTTATTCAAAAAATAAAAGTGTCACGTTTTTTATTGAGAGGCGGTGTATACTGAACCGTGTACATGCAAGCAATAAGTACCGGTACTTAACAGCAGATGTTTCAGCTACTTTAATTTATTTACTTACTTCCAAAAATACACAGGTCTACACAGTACCTCGAGAGGAAGTGCCTGTTGCTCTGTGACTTCAACATCACTGAGCTTGCTGTCTAAACTGTCCACTGCTCCAGCATCAGCTTCAATTCTGACATCTTCAAGGTTCAATTCAGGAGGAAATTGAGCGTCATCACCAACCCACGTGTCCAGTCTGTCCGGTCTGTGTACATCAGTCTGCTCGTCATAAGCAGGCCGTCTGTCCACACCAGCGTCCAGTTTGTCCACGCCAGTGTTTTTATCAACAAGCCATGTGTCAACATAAACATCAAGTTGATCCCCACCAATATCTTCGTGGTCCGCCAGCTGTCTATCTATGCCTGTGTCTGGCCTGTCCGTACCAGTCCCATCATACTCCGGTGGTCTGTGCACGTTAGTGGCACGTTTGGCTGTCACTTCATTATCACCAGCTCCTTGGTTCACACCAGCGTCAGTGTCAACAATCTCAGCAGGATGCCGGTCTATGTCCACGCCACTGCCCTCACCGTCACCCAACTGTCTGTCTACCGGTACGCCAATGTCCAGTGTTTTTGCATCAGTATCATCTCCACCAGGTACTTTGCCTACACCAGTGCCTTTATCATCATCAGGTCGTCTGTCGTCAGCAGCATCATCTCCTTCACCAGGTGGTGCTCGGTCTCCACCAGTGTCCACTTTATCTATACCAAAAGTGTCCAGTTTGTCCACATCAGTCCAGTCATTATCACCAGGTGGCCTGTCCACATCAGTGTCCAGTTGATTCACACTGGTCTCCACACCACTCTCATTATCACCACCAGCTGACCTGACGTCACCAGCGTCTAATCTGTTCACGCCAACGCCCACTCTGTGCTCGCCGGTGTCTTCCTTATCACCAGGCTGTCTGTCCACTTTTTCCACTTCAATGTCCACTCTGTCTGCCAGCTCTCTATTATCAGCAGAATGCCTGTCTAGGTCAATGTCCACTCTGTCCACGTCAACTTCGAGTTTGTCCAAACGAGTCTCTTCTTGATCCCCAGGCCATGTGTCTACATCAGTATTGAGTTTGTCCACATGATCAGTCTCTTCATCAACTGGTTGTCTGTCCATAGTCATGTCCAGTCTGTCCATACCGGAGTCCGCTCTGTCCACTCGTATCTCTTCATCCCCAGGCTCTGCTGTTGCATCACTTGATGTCTGCACATTAACAGCAGTCTCTGCTGTATACAAGTCTTCGCTATTCACAGACTCGGACTGTCCTTGGTCAACTGTTACCACTGGGACCATAGCATCATGCACGTCACTGCCACCTGCATCCACAAGCTCAATTACAGCAGCATCCTCAACTGACTCATCCCGGTCATGTTTCATTTCAATGTCGGACAATTCCAAGCTAGCATTTCCTGGAGCCTGTGCTATAAACTCATCAATCCCAGGCTCATTACCATCGCCCACGTTGTTTTTCACAGACACACTTCCAGTGTTTTCCAGTTGCTCAATCATCACAAGATCACCCCTTACATCGATTTCATACTGCCTGCCTGTCACATTATCATCAGAATATTCATCCGGCTTGGCAACATTCAGTGGCGAAGGAGGTAACTCTTCTACTGTGTCACCTAACTGTTGGAGATCAGTCTCGTAGTCAGGGTGGTCAGGTTCATGATCTGTTCCCTGGTTGACAGTTACTTTATCACTAACAGAGAATTTATCAGACTGATCATGCAATGTCTTCCCATCAACCACCACTGTCTCGACGGACGTTTTCATACAAAACATCTCCCACCTTTCTCTCTGCTCATAAAGTGCTGACTCAGCAACGTGAATGACACACTTAGACCTACAACCAGTAAGTACTTGCCGGTTTTCACATGCAACATCTGGTCGATGGACTCCATGGCTGACATGGTCACTTTTGTCAGAGACATCAACAGAGACTGACGACAATGTGACAATGTTTGGATGCTCCTGTTCTTGGTCCGCTGTCACTACGTTAGTCACTGTATGGCTAACAGTGGTAGACTCGCGTAATGTTGATCTAACAATCAGCGTTGTTACTGTACGGCTTTGCAATGATGTTCTGTCGAGTTCGACCAACGTATGAAAAGTTTCCCTCTGTTCATGCAGTGATGCTTCAGAAACACGAATGACATCTTTAGGAGGCTTTGGCCTGGAAAATAGCTGCTGATTTTCAGTAGCAATGTTATCCAGTCTGAAACTGACTATACCACCAACGTCATTGGCAGAGATTGACGCCATGGCACGAATGCCACGTGGTCGTCGAATGTGCATCTGAACATTGTCTGTTGAAGGACCATTCATTGTCACTGAGAGAAACTCATCACCATCATCAGTCTCAGCCATGAGGATCGAGCAGTACACAATGCTGGCTCAGTGACAGTAATCCATCTCCATGCTACAAGCTCACATCAAAACAACCACCAGTTAAGACACAGTCGACAACGAGCAAATCCGATTAACTGCAAATGTGACCAGAGTCAAAAATGGTCTACATTCGCAACCAGGGTTTTCAATAGACCTGAATCTTCAGGACGTCATGACTTCCAAGCTAAAAAAATTTGGACGTCAGTGTACAAAATCTGGAAGTCATGCAGTAGGCCTACAAGAATAATCAAGCAAAAACTTAATGCAAAACAAGACTTACTACATATGCGCCACTAACGTACCATAAACATAGGTCGTGGTTTTTACGCACTACAGCCATGCTGAATAGCGCGTCTGTGGCACGATTGTCGTCTGTCTGTCAATCTGTCTGTCACAGATAATTGTGATTAATCAGTGCGACATAGGGCATAGATTGCTACTGATTACTTACAGGAAGTCGCATATTGGCTTTCAAATGACATGAAAATCATTGGCCTTGGATGAACTTGGAAAGTCATGACCAAAAACGTTAGATAACGTCTTTGCTCATAATGCACTATGGTATGACAATCGTGCAGCATTGTGACTAATCGGTTAGTCCCAGAGGGTCGGCGATAGTACTATCGGATAGGGCACTGACGACTTCCTATAGGCTGTCAATAGTAACCATGTCTCCATCTGCAGCGGTTTTGCCACAATTTCTAATGGAAAGTTTCAAGTAAAGTAGCCGTATCTCAGAAACGGTGAAATATAGGGCCAAGTTACCTATTAATCACTAATAGAAAGTCACATATATTGGCTTTCAAATGACATGAAAATTATTGACCTTGGATGACCTTAAAGGTCAGTAGTGCAACAGGAACTATATAGGCTGTAGCACATCTTCCCTAGCGACAGCTAGGCTTTCTTGTAAAAACAAGCAACATTTAATTTTATGCAAAACAAAAGTTGCAGTTTCTGGATCAGAACTGTTCATAAAATAAATTAATATGGTTGCTGTGCCACGTCTTCATGAAATGACATATTCAGGAACAAGACAGTCAGCGAAAATTATTGAACCAACGAAACATTGGAAAAACAGATTCTGACGTTAATTTCCAGCTTATTATAGACAAATAAATGTAATAAAAAGCAAATTGGTTTGGACGTTGTGACGTCCACGTCTTAAAATTTGGGCATATGGACTGAAATTTTTGGGTGTATTTACACCCAAACGTCCGCTATTGAAAACCCTGTTCGCAACAGCCACAATAAAATACACGCAAGACCTGAAGGAAAATATGGCACACCTCTTACTCTTGCGACCTTTGCCATAGGAAACATTCACACCAATTTTGGTTTTTTCTATGCCCTTTTACTTTCAAGTTAGAACCCCACATGGAACAGACAGACAGAGAGAAGAACGAATGAGACCCTTCATATGGCCTATTAGAAACTGATGCACACTGATAAGCATTACTTACTCAAAGTTGTACCATGATACATATACTTCGCACTCTTATTTCACGCTGGCACTTGTACTGCCTACGTCTACTACGTCTAGTGTTGATAGTCACGTTTTTCAAGATGACCTCGATAACCTAATGTGCTGGTCAGATAAATGGAAGCTTGGTTTTAATCCACAGAAATGCAAAACAATGCATGTTGGACATTCAGTCAACACAGAGTACAAAATGACCACCCAAGGAAAAGTCTGGAAGCTGGACGAAACCAAAGAAGAAAGAGATCTGTGTGTAATTATAATAGTAACCAACAACTTGAAACCTAGCCAACAGTGTACCAAAGCAGCTTCGAAGGCAAGGTCTATCCTGGGCTGGATCAAGAGGCAGTTTGGTAGCCTTAGTAAAGATGAATTTTTGATACTGTACAAAACCTATGTCAGACCACACATGGAATTCTGTATTCAGGCATGGTCGCCCATACCTACAAAAAGACACCAATTGCTTGGAAAGTGTCCAGCGCAGGGCAACGAAGATGGTTCGTGGACTCAAAGATGTTCCCTATGAAAGATGATTGAAGGCCCTCGGATTGTATTCGCTCCAGCAACGAAGGCTCCGAGGTGCTCTGATTGGGGTTTTTGAAATAACGACCGACAGGGAAAAGAGAGACAAATGTCAGTTCTTCGCACACTCAGCATCCAGTCATCTGAGAGGCCACAGTCTGAAATTCTACAAGTCACAGACAACCCGACAGGTCCAGCAGAATTTCTTCAGCCAACGAATTATCGATAAATAGAAAAATTACGGTTGTTTGTCACGAGAAACTAACGACTAGCTGCAGACTAGAATAGCCGTTAACGACTAAACTCCAATCAATGCTGTCAATGGCTAGAACTAATGACTAATGAATATAAACTAACAAATAGTCATTTTGGATCTAACGAATATTTACTAACAAATAGTCAAAACTAACGATATCCACTATCTCTAGAATAAACTGCCAAGTGATCTTGTCGAGTCGACTTTGATCAACATGTTTAAGAACAGGCTGGATGATCACTGGAACGATGTGGGCACTAAAAGTTGATGTTTCACCAGCCCACCTACCTACAAGTAACAATTAAGTAACCCACCGATGCAGTCATGTGTGACCAAACGAACGACCGCGCAGGCCACACGACCGACTGTCGGCCAGCGTAGTTTAAGCGTCGGTTAATCAACTGTCAGGAGTGTGTAAGTTCGTTTAACACTCACTTATCATCACACTACAGACAGTTGCTTAATGCAGACTAAATACAACCATAACAATCAGCATCAACGAAACTGGAGGCGTCAAGGTCACGTTAACAGTCAGGCAAGCAGTAACTATAGAGTACAGTAGCCCGACCATTAACAGACTTGATAGCAGCCGCAGTGGCCGCACAGGCGAGTGTTTACATTACAGGTAGTCGGACAGCCTATACGGGCGAACAATAATTACGTAATAGCAGCATGCTAGCCAGCCACAGCAAAACAAACAGTTTACATCTAGGAGTATGCGTCGTCTGGCAGCTTACTGAGCTTAGCGGCAGAACAGATCAGACCAAAAATGTCGCCGTCTCAACATAATAGTACGAAAATCTTTCACGACGTAAACATCACGGCAGAAAGTAGCCTACAGCAGCACGCCGTCGCCTTGGGCCGACCGCCCGTCCACAGTAGCATAGGCCTAAAGCAGTGTATGAATGCTGATTGCTGAGCGTTCTGCACACAGCGGGAGGCGAGGCTCAACGGCTCAGCTTTGTGCCGCCGCGGCGCATACAATGCTTTCGCCAGCGTCTGTTGGTAACCCTATAACCAGCGGCGGATCCAAGATTTGGACTGGAGCGGGGGGGGGGGCAGAAAGTCGAGCGAAGATGCCTCGAAGGCCTAACAGGCGACGACGCCGACGAGAATATAGAGGTAGGGTATGGAGAGGGGGTATCCGTCCCCATAGGGGAGAGGTCTGGAGACTCCCCTACACAGATTTTTTAATTTGGAGGGGATCATAAAAGGCGTATTTTGGTGCTTTTTGTCCGGATCCACGATCTGGATCTGGGAGGTCCAGTCGACCGCCGAAGATAAGAATGGAGACTGAGGCGTCGCAGGCGCCCAGAATATGCGGTAAACGGGTAGGGATAGTGGTCTGCACTCTGCAGTGCTCCTCCTCAATATTTTTAGCCGACCGTACTTAGGTAACGGTCGAGCTTATGACATGGTTGTCGTCTGTCTGTCTGTCACGGATGTATTCTGGTTAAACGGTAAGTCGTAGGAGGTCGGCGATGGTACCATCGGATATAGCGCTAGCGACTTCCTATAGTCTGTCAATAGTAACCATGTCTCTGTCTGCAGCGGTTTGGCCGCAGCTTTAAATGGAAAGTTTCAAGCTCTAAGTGGCTAAGGTTGCTATTGATCATTAACAGGAAATAGCATACACCCTTTTAGATGAGATGAAAATCATCAATCTTAGACGTCCTTGAAGGTCAATGACAACCAGTACGGTCGGCTGTCATAACGACAGCTGGGCTTCTTGTTTTTAATCTGGGTCACAAAATGTGTATTTTATTAGTGCATTTGGTGGCCTTAGGCTATGAGAGGCGTCACGAGATCCTTCAGTGGGGAACGGGGCATAACCCCCGGCCGAATTAGACACATTTTAAATGTCATACAACCAGGGGCGTCATGCTGTTGAAATATCTGGGAGGGGGCGGAAAATGGGTTCAAAAAGTATTTATACATAATTTTTTCACCTTTTGAACACATTTTGGAGACCCGGGCCAATTAGGGTAGGCCTAAACGGATTATCGAGTTTCAACGCTTCGCACAGCCGTTTTTACGGCTGTGTGAAGCTTTGAAACTCGATAATCCGTTTAGGCCCGTAATTGTTAGATGATGTAGAGGCCTATGCGGAATCAGCCTAATGTGAATGACGTAATTTCCATGTTGTTATTCAACTTGCACTAGATCACTGAAATTTTGCATGGCAAGGTTAAAGACACAGGGCTAATTATTCGTCTAAAAGTTTTTTTCCATAGGCCTAAGCCTTAACAGTTAGCCAGAATACATCCGTTACAGACTGATAAACGGCCAAACGACAGACGGACAACAACGATGCCAAATACGATGTAGCGCGTCAAAACAGTCACATAACACGCAGTTTTTAACTATCTGTACAAATGTCCTTTAAGAAAGGACAATAACAAAAGACATTCACCGAAGGAATAGAACATTTTATGAATAGCCTACAGCAAAATGCAGCGTTCACGCAAGTTTACAACTTCTGAACGTCTCAAGTCGTTTGAAGTCGACTCAGGTCGACATGCCACTATCAAGTCGAGTCAAGTCGAGTCAAATGTGCTCAAGTCGACCGCCGTCGACTTGGGGTCATTTTAGCCTCAAGTCGGGTCATGTTTCTGTACCTCAGCGACTCACAGGTCTACATGGGGCACGACGCCACTGCAATCCTGCATAGAACACATCTGGTGGGAAGCGTTTTGTGCGACTGGTATCTTGGGGCCATGGCCCTTTGCCCCCTCCCACGTAAATCCGTACCAACATGGACCAACAGCTGCTGCTCCCCAGGCTCTCACACTTCCGCACGCGCACGGGAAGCTGTCTAGTCTACATGTACCCATATGCGATATGCCGATAGCTATCACTGACGCGGCCAAACTGAATTAGCTGCAAAGACTAGGCCTATGGATGATCGAACGTGTCAGCGTCAGACCATGTATCGATCGATCTGTTCAACCTGATGATAAACATGCCTTAGCCTATCTGAAGCGAACGTGAGCCTCCAAATGCATGCTAACGTTTCGTAAGCAAGCAACACTAAGCATCAAACACGGATCAAATTCATCTTTCTCGCGTAATTTTATGTTTGTGCGGCCGTCCTAGTTTGAGCTGTTCCAAGTACCAGACGAGTCTGGTGTTTATTATACGTTCCATAACCTTGCACAAGCAACTAGTTAGAGCAATGGGTCGATAACTTGTTGGGATTGTGGAAACGATTGTAGGTAGAACATTCTTCTTCTTGAAGCCGAGATCGTGCATGTCGTCTTCAACTCTAAAGCCCAGTGGGCGAGTTTGGCTCAGCTTGTTGTCAAACTGAGTTTTGAACTTAGAACTTAGAATTAAAAACTGCGTTGTATGCCGGATTATTTGTATTTGCACTGAGCTTAAGGCAGTATTGTAAAGCTAGCTTTTTACGTCTTAGAGCTAGTGGAGGTTCAGTAGCCTGAACACATAAACTGACTGCTGGTGAAGTCCTG
>Ga0209671_1002996_pt1 | contig 15973 bp, 9 predicted proteins | sample WorMetHERISLAND2_2_FD_187401 | JGI IMG/M metagenome (GOLD analysis project Ga0209671, IMG submission 187401) | Marine gutless worms symbiont microbial communities from Max Planck institute for Marine Microbiology, Germany - Olavius geniculatus... | ecosystem: Host-associated > Annelida >...
AAGAGTTTCGGAAATTCACGGGCCCCACAGACGTTATTTCGAGGTGCTGCGCTAATGCAAACGAAGAAATTTCAGAACAACGAATATTTACTACACTAAGTCAAAACTCAAGACAGTCAATGTCAACTACTTAGTGCTAAAGTGCGACACATAGCAAACAGCAACATCGGTACAAAAGCTGCTGATAAAACTCTGGAATTGTCATAAATTAAACTAAAAGCACTAAAATTCACAAAAAATCACGGATTTCACGGAAATCGGCATTTTTCACGGAAGAAGGTCAATTTCACGGAAAATGTCACGGCCGTGAAATTGTGAATTAAGTTGGTCCCTAAACACTGTGTATAAAAGTCTTTCCCAAGCCTAAAGGGTGATGTCGATCTCCATTTCTATAGCTCTCAACGAGACACCAGTTTACACTGCGAGGTGACCACAAATACCGAGCTAGTGCACGGTATGATGTGCCTGTTTATGTCCCAGCTTCTGCCAATACTTGTTGTGCCTACCCATTTAGGGATGGCCAGACTGAGTTTGCCCAGGTGGCTGGTTACATACCAAGATGGTCACCCATCCAAGTACTAACCGAGCCCAGCGTTGATTAACTGACGATGTTAGCGACAAAGCCACAATGCCAGCGAAGTAAAATTAAAGCAAAATAAACTCTTTGGCTTCAAGTAATAGTAAAAGCAGAAGCAAGTCAAATATCACCGGTACAAACTGGCAGATTTCCTGCTGCTTATTAACAATCTTGTTGTCTTATTCACCAAGCATTCACTCATAAACTGAAACCCAGACAGTACTCACACTCGTGTGTATGTGAACGCGGCCACCTTACCTGTAGTGGCTGAAGCTCGTTCATTGTCCAAGTGGTCATGAGCTGCTCTGACAATTTGCCTCACGACGTCCATAACCAGCACAAAACAATCCTCAGTGTCCTGGGTCAACAACAACCTACAACCAACCGATACATCATAGCATACTAGTAGAAGTAGTAGTAATAGTAGTTGTTGTTGTTTTTGTTGTAGCAGTAGTAGTAGTAATAGCAGTACAAAACAATCCTCAGAGTCCTGGGTCAACAACAGCCTACAACAATCAAACAATGTTCAGTGTTTATGCATCTCCACATTTCTCAATGCAGCTTTTCCACGCAAGGTGTCAGCTGCAATCAATCTCTTTAACTCTCTTTAAGCCAAGGCATTCACGGCTGAGGCACTACAGCAGCGCATTAACACCAATGCTGCTGGAATGCGAGACATCAATGCAGCCTGCATACGCTCAGGTGCATGCTTCCCTAGTGAGGCCTCTACTACAAAAAATCCGATGAATTAATGTTATACAGAAACGAATGGTAGCTGTGTACTGCACGTGCTATCAACTGTGTCAATGGGTAACATCCTGCCAAGATATATACAATACTACAGAGTAGTATTTAGTAGAATTTAGTAGACATTTGACATAGTTCTGACAAACTTAAGTTAGAACATTTTTGGACCACCCTGTACAATCTGTACATGTTACGGTCGTGCAAAATTTGATTAATATCCGTCAATCGGCGGCTGAGTTATGACCGTTTGTGTGAAAATCCAAATGGCGGCTATCGCCATCTTGCCTTTCATTTTTGTTTAATATTATGGCATAGATGTACGCAAGACATTAAACTTAGTCCACCTGCCAAATTTTGTGCAAATGCATGCAAAAATGAACTATTATATTACCGCATGTACAGATTGTACAGGGTGGTCCAAAAAATGTTCCAACTTAAGTTTGTGAGAACTATGTCAAATTTCAACTAAATATGATACTTTTTGGCACATATCGCCAAGACAATAGAATTATGTGAAATACACTCACTGTCCACATTACATAATTTATGTCAACGCACTACCTTGTAAAACGCAGATGCTGCATATCGTTACATTACGCGGTGAATATCAGTATTAGATTGCTCATTTGTCTTATCAATTTCAGAGGGCACCATCATCCATGTGATTAAATAATTTTGTGGTATCTCCTAAAATGAGGCACTTTTTCTAGATTTGCTGCTACACTATAATCTATATGCAAAGTTTCATGCTCAATTTGGTCATGGTTCCTGAGACAAAGTGGTATTACTTGACTCTAAGATCCATTACTTAAATCACCCAGCCAGTCAAGTCACCACATTAGCTCAGTTTAGCCTCATCAAACTAATACCCCGTTTACATCGTAAAGTTTGGCATGGATGAACAATTGATAAGCAATCAGTAACTGCTTGACGAGCGGCCATCAATCACTCAACAGGCCAGCTCATCAGGTAAGCTTCATCATGTAAAGTTAACGCACAGCAATCAATCAAAGCACTGTAAACGAACCGGTGTAGAACGTTGAGAAGCTCAATAGTAAGTTGTGCATCGGAGGCAAGTCTCATTCTTGTCCAGGCGTCATCCAGCAGAGTCAGCAATGCTTTCAGACACATGCTCACTGTGTCTGACGGCTGGACGGACGTCATAGGGTTACACAGGGCCTCCATGCATATACCTTCAGCACACCACGGCGACTACGCTATAAGATATGTGCTAAAATGCCAGCATAAATAGCTACAAGAAACACAGTGTTGCTAAGGTGGGATGACCACACGGCCTCAGTTTATATCAGAAGGCCAGTGTTTGACTACAAAAAGTAAGGGATGGACAGTAAAACAAAATTATTTGCACCTGTTCTGCCAAATGGATGGTTGTCAAGTACAGATGTCAACAAGCTGAAGCATGTAAACGATCTTTCGATGACAGCCAAACCGATAGGCCGCTGGTTCCACCAATGAAAAGGTGAGTCTACCCTTTTTATACACCGGGCTATGGGACTAATGGTAGGTATAAGAAAGGTTCACACATTAGCTAGAATGCAGCTAAAAATAGATCAAGTAGTGAACAGTTTTATGAAAGAAACACAACCAATGAGAAGGTGGAATCGGTTGACATCCTGGTCGTCGTGTTTCATATTGGCAGGTAAACTATCGTCCTTGTCAACACTTGTGAACCCAGTCTCGTGTAACCACAGTGAGACAGCGTAGAGTATGGGCGGCCAAGCGCGTCGATAGTGTGGTCGCGATGAATCCATCGTATCAAACGTGTAGAATGCACCGCCCTCGGTCGGAAGCTGACTGGAATACTCTGCACAACAAACACCAACCTAATGTAGCTAAAGTTGAAATCATTCACATTCGTTCGTTTACATTCACCAAGCGACAAAAAAGGTTTGCAATTGAATGTTTTGGTGAGGGATTTGATGCCAATCTGCTCATCTCTTGGGGAATACCAGTACACCATCTAACACAGTGCGTCACCGAACTCCATAAGCTTAGTCCTTGCCAAATAGCATCTAAATCCATCAAACAGTTTAAGCAAAGTGCACGCATGCAACAGATGACAGGCCAGCAATGTGGACAAGTAATAAGCAATAAGCGGATTCGCTCCTGCTATCTAGAGCAATTCTTTCTAAGAACAGAGAATGCAACCAGACCACACACATAAACGTTAATCGACTAAAATGAGTCACCAGTACAGTAAGCGTTACAATTACTCACCCAGCAATCTGAATTTAACTGCACACAGCATCAGTTCCACTTGGGAAATCCCTCGAAGCAGTCGAGAAATACATCGAGACAACTTGTCTACATCCAGCTTTGCCTTTAGGTCCAGCTGCTGTCCACAATGGTAAGAGACAAATAAGTGTAAGGCTTATACCTAGTGAAAGTGACAGCAGAGCATAGTCCTTGATGGCCACTAGCCAGTACCAACTAAACCACCGTTACTGCAATCTACAGTATGAGGCTCTGACCTGGTGGTAGTAATAGCAGAGTGTAGTGCATGAGGCCTGCTAGTTAATGCTGATTAAGCCGTTTATTTACTTACAGCTACTTACTTACTGTAGTGCAAGCCTCTGTGAGGCCTTTACCTGGTAACAGTGATAGCAAAGTGTAGTCCTTGAGGCCTGCTAGCTAATGCTGATTAATTAAACTGCTTACTTACTGTAGAATGATGCTCTTACCTGGTGGTAAAGAGAGCAGAGCGTAATCCTTGAGGGCTGCTAGCCAGTGGCTGCTAAGCATCTTCATCTCAGGCTGTACAAGACTAAGCAGGCTTTCGCAGGTGCTACCGTCAGTTGCTACGTAGTCTCCAAACTCCGCAGTCCCATTCTCATCATCATCATCATCATCAATGTTGTTATCAAAATTATCCACCCCGGTGCCAGGCGCCGAATGCTTCTTCTGTTTCTGTTTCTGCGCCTTCTCCTGCTCCATTGTTACTACGTACACCTAACAGTCACACCAACTATTTACTTATCCAACAGGATAATCGTACAAGAATATGCAAATTGACATATTGGTGGCTCAGAGAAATAAAGGCTGTCGGACTTATGATCAAAAGGTTGTGGACTGCTATTAAGTGGTTACCGAATACACTTGCATACAAGTCAATCCATGTATAAATCGACCCCCAACTTTTGATGTAAAAATTTGGCTAAAATCATACTGACCCTCAAATAAGTCGACCCTCTGACTATAGGCCTTTCATGTATCAGTATTTCAAACATGTGGGTTAGTCTGTCTGCCCATAAAATAGCAGGTAATCTGACAGATGTTTTATTAGTACAGGCCAGATGTGGCAATGAAATGCAATTGTTATATAATCAACATTAGCCACCTGTTTGAGCATAGATAGCCCGGTACTCGATTTACCTACCCCGAAGGGATGGAAGGCTGAGTTGACCTTGGTGGCTGGTTACATACTGAGATGGTTTACCTGCCCGCACGCAGTCACCCATCCAACTGCTAACCCAGCCCAGCGTAGAGTAACTTCATTTATCTGAAGAAAGGCCACCACCCCAATGGGTGGTACAAAGTCACTCTCACATACCTCAGCCCAAGCTTTAAGCACCGACAGCTTCTCCATGGTGGAAGCACTCTCACTGTATATCGGCGATGCATCACGACTGTCCTTGAGCTTAGTGAACGACGACACAAGCAACTGATGAACACGACGCAAATCATTCAGATCACGAGCCACCCCACTGCCGATCCAACGACTGCACACCTGGATACACCGTCGTACAGGTAACATAGAGAATGTACACTTGTACAGGTAATGCAGGTCACTGAATCAAGTAACGATAATATAGGTCACCAAAATCATAACTCGTTGAGATCACAAGTGACTCCACTGCTAATGCAATCACTGCACACCTGGACAGTAAACACTCATACAAGTAAAAGAATACAGATAATTAAATCTTAAACCCGCAAAAAAAACTTCAGATTAGCAACTAAATCCAACCACTTTCTCCCACTACAAAACTTCATTAAAATCTAATTATAATTTTTTAGCAATCCTGCTGACAATCAACTTACTATGTCGTTTTTCTACAGCAAGAAAACTAGAAAACATGTTGACTTAGTGCCAACATATTATGTACCCAACCACCTAAAGAGTATGTCTTAACCCTAACCCTAAGCCTGACCTTTGATCCATAACTAAAAATTTGTTTGAGGCACTATAGATTCGATACATGACATAATATAAATAACAGGACGGCCATCAGACCTCACAGGCAGCGGCAGTCACGTCTGGTGCGGTGTCAGGCGCGAACGCAGGACGTAGCGCTGCGCCCACCTGTGCCTGGTACTGCTCTAGCAGCACGTGACCGGGGAATTCCGGTTCTGGGACCCGCGCAAACTTCACGATGACCTCCTGCAGTGCCGCCAGGCCGGCCAGCCGCAGCTTGTCACTGTCCGACGTCGCCGCGATGAACGCCATTCTAACCAACTCCGATAGATGTAGGACCAGGTAGTCTCCCTTGCCACCAGCCTGGCGCAGCGCCCGCGCAGTTGCTAGTGAGAAATGGTTCTCATTCCCATCACAAACAGACATCACTTTGCGCATGCAGTCTATGGCGAAGACTCGTGTGGGCCAGCGCGGAGCGACAGTCGGCCGGCTGGCGTCCGAGTCAGTGTGGGTAACATTCAAACCATCGTCATCGTTGTCGTCCTTAGCCCCGGTGTCAGTCTCCTCCACCGGGGTGTTGAGTGTACTCGCATCCGACGATGCCTGCAGCAGTGACGACTCAATGTCAGGATTTCAATTTCAATATTGTGACATATATAAAACATCACTGTCTCTCTGTCTAGTGGGCCTAGCAGTAGTTTACATCACTTGAGCTACTTCAAAAATTCCAGACTGATTGATCACGATATCAATACAGTAAGATACAACGTCAATATTTTGTTTAATGTTACGGTATGTTTACTGAAAATGCAGTCGTTAAAAATAACTGTAATAGATGTGAACATTAACAATTACGTCGTGGAACTAGGATCGTAGCGCTCTTCTAAAATTTCTGTCAACGATTAAGTAATTATTCGACATTCAGTTTCTCACAGTACAAAAATATCGACATTACAAATATTGAAAAAAAATTAATGTTTGGCACAAAATATCAGAATATATCAAAAATATCGCAATATATCAAAAAAGTCGATATTTTTTGACAATACGACATAATACGATATAGCGATATCGAAAACGATATATTGATATTTTTGATAATATACAGAGTGATCACTAGCCTGAAGAACGTCCTTGATGAGTATCAGCCAGCGTGAGAGGGTGTTCACAGCCAGCGCCTGCAGCAGGCTAACCAGAGTGTCTTGTACATTGGAGCACAGGCGCCGATCGATGTCCCGGTCCAGCAGGCCAAACAAGGCTCCCTCCAACCCAGTCTCTGTAATCCCAACACGCTTCACGACTACAGAACCAGCAGCCGGGGCAGACGTAGAGGACGCTGAGCCTGTTACTGGTGTCATGGCTAAAGACAGGGCATGATCAGACACCTGAAAATTAAACAAAACAAAACAAATAAAATACAAAAGACAAAACTTGAAAAATTAAATACTTAAGAGAAATTGATAGTCAAATACTCACTAAAGTCATTCACAAAAGCAACTAAAAAAACCAAAGTAAGTTAATTTCGTGTAGAACGCAGAACTAGTGACTGGTGTTGAGGCAAGAGACAGACACCTAAAAACAAAAAGAACGACAAAAATACAAACTACAAACTCTAGAAATGAATTACTTTGAAGTGGAATTAATCGGAGGTCAAATACTCACTGAAGTCAATGCTAAGTAGTGATTTACAATAGCAACTATATACAGAACATAAGTTAACATTATCCCTAGGAAGGTTGTTCCATGGTTTAACCACAGTACACAGCGTAGTAAGCGCACGGCCACTTACGTTAGTTTACTGCAGTGTCATTATGCACTGCCTGATGAGCATTGAAGGCCGTGGGCATCTGCGACCTACACACCGTGGTCACTGCTGCAAGTTCCACGAATCAAGATGGCAAACAACAGAAGCCGTGCCTTTAGACGTGCAAATCCATCTACTTGGAACACTCTTCCAAACATTCTTAAACGCAGCACAACATCTAACTTTCAACTGTACACTTAATCCAGCCAATTTGGGCTACAGTATCGATAAATGTGTATCTGAGTAAACAGCTCAGCAGCTTCACGTTGGACCAGTTGTCGTAGACACACCATCACAGCTTGACGCAGGACCAGACGTGTGCTATTTCCTAATGCTAACCATAGCACTCCGGCAACATGCATTGCTGCTGGTGACGTCACAGACAATACACAGTTTGATGGTCATGTAATGATGTCATGGACTGCGAGTCAGTATGATGTGCACACTGCACAGACTAAAAAGTGACATGGAAATCAACTAACATCCCCACCCCCACCCCATCCCCATGTCACTCTTGAACCACACACACACACACAGACAAAATGATTACTTAACTGTGGTCAAACTGCTTTAGTCAGCGGCACGGTAACTATTAACAGCCTATAGGAACTTATCAATGCTCTATCTGACGATCATCAACCCTCTACGAACACCTGTTCTCCCAAAATAAAGACCTGCCCCAATCTCCAAAATAAACGAGTATCTGAGCAAAACAAACCTCTGCAGCTTCACGTTGAACCAGCTGTCGTAGACACGCCATCACAGCTCGGCGCAGAATCAGATGTGTGCTAAAGAGCATCTCACAGAGGTGCGGGACGAGCGTCGTGAGGTTGACATGGCGAGGCGCAAACAAATGCATCTGCTGCAGGCACGAGATGGCCTCCGCCTGCACCACCGAGTCCTGACAGCCATAATAACAACAATAGTAAAGGTAAAGGTAAATTCCTGTATTTGCTATAGCACTTCTTACATGAGACGAACTCGTGGCCAGAAGCGCTTTGACAATCTCGGAAGTGGCATATGACTGGCATGAGCTAATGACACCGCAGCGCAATATGCAGCCATTCATCTCCCGCGTTAATGAACAATTGAACCTGCGGTTTGCAGCTAGCAGACATACCACCACCCCAAACAGCCACACTAGACCTGCACCCCATAGCCCGTAAGCTACTACTCATATCCTGTCCCACGTAGGGTAGGAGGCTAAGTTGGCCTGAGCACACAGTAGGTTAGCAACTTGCTCAAGGTTGCTTGTGAATGACCGGCAGTGAAAATCGAACCGCAACCTGAAAGTTACGAGTTGACACTAACCACTAGACACTTGCACCTAAACAGTTTATTTTGTATGACAGCTAGTGGCTTGGCTGACACAACACATATACATAAAAAGATCATTCAAAAACTCTGTAGACTGTTACAGTTGTGCAAAAGATATTCAGATCAAATTTTGCCACTTTTGAACATGATCTTCTGCAACTTAAATGCACTTGGTCCAGCATATCTTCAGCATGAGTAAATTATTCCACTGTAGAAAAATGTTGATCTCAGTCTTCCAGCTAGCAATGTGCCACGCAGACTGCATCCCCATCTTTAGCAAATGTGTGTTCCTTCATCAATTCCAATTTAGCCCAATAATAAATTACACAAATCTGCACTCTTAGAGAGTACTAACAAGAAACACAATTTCAATGAAATTTATATCAATCTCAGGCTACAAAACTGCTGAACGTCCCTCGTAATCTCACCTGGTGATCCTGCATGACGGCACAGCAGATGAGACAAGACAGACGTGTCGTCGCAATAGCGTTGGTGTTGCCCTGGAGTTCTGGCCCTATGGTTGTGATAAGGGCCGCGAGACACTTCCCGAGACACTGATGGACGTCAACGTTGGCTGGTGGAACACTGAACATGAGTTGTAGGACCAGGGTCAACGTGGGCTCCACGTAGCTACGAAACATCGGACCACCCGAGTCAGCTATCAGTGAGAGTGCGTGCAGTGCCCAGACCTGAATATTACAGTCAAACAGTCAATTAGCCCTCATCAGATTCAACAACGGCAACCACAACAAGACAACAACAAACAAACGCCACACACTGCGAGCTAGACACATGGCTGCCAAGCTCCAGAAACTGAGATCGAGTCCCCTCCGCATCCTCTGCCCCCTTTCCTTCCGTCAACATTTTTTTTATTTGCCATTTCGCCCTTTTTCCTTTTCACCTTCCCTCTGCTTTTCGTCCCATTTTCTTTTTTGCCACTTCCCATCCTTTGCTTCAAAATCCAGCTACGGCTTCGCAAAGCGCTCTAAGCTCTCCCAGTGAGAATCTGTGGTGAAGCCACAGCAGTCGAGACATTTCTGTGCAGTTTTATCTCTGAAATTGGGCCAGTAAAACCGATTTTTGTCGCTTCAAAGTATTCTGAGTATTTTATGCAAATTATTTTGTACTGACTACTACTGCTATACAAAACTATGTGTAATAGACAGAAAAATAAAAATGCATGAGATAAAACTTTAGAAAGCTGAAAAATGTGAGTTGACTGAAAATGCGCGAGACTCATTGGCAGGGCTACTGACCTGAACTATCGGTGAGGTAGAGTCCTGGGCTAGAGCTAGCAGGATACTGATACTGGTGCTGAGGTGATGGCCTGATCCCATTCCACCAACGTATCTGTGTAAACAGCCGAGAGCCAGCGAGTGACCGGTCCTAGTGACTGCGTCACGAGAAGACTTCAACCTGACATTATAACCAATAACAGTAACAATTTATTAATAACAGTAATAGCCACGACAATCCCCATCATGGTCGACCACCTCATCGTGGTGGTAAGGCTTAGTGCTCCGATGACCTGAAAGATTCTGAAAATCTGGGGGATAGAAGCCAAAAAAGTGCCAAGCAAAAATTGTTGAAGCAAACAAGCTACATATTACAAGTGCCCATGCACTAGTTAATCTTCAGCTTCATGCCAAATTCAGTTTCGCAGCTATCTACGACTTCACGGCCATTTACCTTCGACTTTGCAGCCATTCACGGCTGCATAGCCGTTTCCTGTAACCTTATGGTTGCATTTGCAGATGCGCATTGGGCCGAACTGATACGGCCTTGGCGCTGTGCAGGAATAACAACCAGCCCACCCTGAAAACAAGATAAGGTAAGCCGCAACAATGTTTATGGTAATGTCATCCTAGTGCCACTCCAAGAGTTCACCTGGTTCATTTGGCATATGTAGTGCCGAGTGGCTGCCAACCTTTGGATAAGGCCAAACGACTTCAGCTTCAGATCCACCTAAACTGGCAGACAGTAATACACGCACCATCGTCATTTATTACTACCCAGCCTGAAAGCCGATACTCATTTTGCCTTTCCAACAATTTTCCAACAGCCAGAAATTTAAGGTGAGCAACTGCTCCTCATCCCACCCATGCCACAATGGTACCACAGACAACACGAGTGGAATAAGCTCAAAAGCAGAGCTAAAAACAGCAACGAAAGTAACAATATCTCAGACGGCAGTGATAAACTGAACACATCGGCAACGCTGGAGAAAAAACAAGTAAACTACTACACGGTGTTTCACAAAAAAAGACTACTTTTTTTCATAATTCACTCAAATGACGATCAATTTACACCAAATTTTTACCAGTTGCAGCTGAGGAAATACTAACTCAGAATATTTCAACAAAAATGGCAGTTGATTAAATATTCTTTGCTAGTCGTGACATAACACTGATGTCACAGTGTGTTGTGAGTACAAGCTTGCTTGTCTCGACTGGTGCTGTCAGTTGCTAATGTATGAAATTTATGTCTGAATATGATAAAAATGGCGTAACGTTACGTTAAGCTGAAAAATCTGACTTTGGCAAGTGGCCGAAAATGACATCACCGGTAGAACACAGTCAGTGTTTACCAATTAATTTTACTATTTTTTATGACAAAAAATACTGTGTCGCATGGCAACTACAGCAGTACATAGGTAGAAAATATAGTTTTATAATGCTTATGTTTCTATGTGTATTTTACATTGATGACATGTTCAACCAGTGACGTCATCAGCATTTCAACATGGCGTCTTGTTTTCTACAGCATTTTCATATATCATCGTTTTCAACGGTAAATTTCTTCATGTCGACAAAACGCTGGTGGCCAATATTACTATCATAATTATCCGAAAAGTAAGCTGTTTTAGGAGAATGAAAAAATATGTATGTTAATTTTGGTGTCCATGGACCTTTATTCCTTTAATCTGGTTTGCTAATAAAAATTGTTTATCGTATCAGCTCTGAGCAACATCAGGACATAAAATCAGGAATCTCGCGATCCAAAAACTCAACCTTCTCCCAAGCTCGGTATGCTAGTGCACTGTCTTGCTCGAACATGTGAAAGTCCAACTATCACCACAGATACATAAATGCGATCGCTTTGCACGTTTTTTGTAACTGTAACTGTAAAACTTCGAAAATGTGTCATAAATGAACCAGATTTTTCACCACTGAAGCAGGATAGCAACTGACAGCACCAGTTGAGATCAGCAATCTTGTACCCGTGACACATTATGACTTCGGTGTTATGTCACGACTAGCAAAGAATATTTAATCAACTGCCATATTTTGTTGAAATATTTTGAATTAGTATTTCTTCAGCTACAACTGGTAAAAATTTCATTTAAATTGGTCATCATTTGAGTAAATTATGAAAGAAAGAAAAAGGAGTCCTTTTTATGAAACACCGTGTATACAGAAACTAAGCTGACTACCTGTCAAAGCTGTACTGTGCCATGTCGGCAATAAACTTGCTCTCCCCGACGACCTGAACAATGCGACCGAGAGCCTCACCGGCCGCACAGCGTAGTATCTCATTACTGCTTCCCAGCGCACCAAGCACCAAGCTCACCGCGGCCTTCGTAACATCCACGTTACCAAAACCCGTCTTGGTCTCGGCCAGGCTACGAAGCGCGTAAAGCACCGCAGTGAAGATGTTTATCTGTATCGCCTGCTGCCGGGAAGCTTTCGCCTGCTTGATGCACTCGCCGAAGTGCTCGAGCATCTGCAGCCGGTGCTTGTGGGCAACGTGCGGAAACACGAGCCCATAGAGACGAACTGAACTGTCAATTACTGCGACGCCCAGGGGCAGTGGACCAGGTACCGGCTCACCCTAGAAACAGTCAACACACAGCTGTAGTGCAAGTAATAGTAGCTGTAGTAGTAGTTGTAGTAGAGTCAGACCAAACCGTAAATAACAGTAACAAAAAACAGGTAAGGCGCAACTTAGAAAACTGAACACCAAGCAACACAGATGGATCAAACTATTATTATTCACTTCTGTATTGTACTATTATCGTTATTATTATTTTTATACTCAGAACAAAAAAAAGTTAAAAACAAAGTCCAAAGTGACTAGAGGTCTGGTGCTTCATCAGGATCAGCAAATGTTGAACACTGATTATAATTATTGTGATAAATTCTGCACGCAAATTCATTTTACTGCATAACCAAAATACAACACAGCTGACAATAATTCTGTGATGTAAGCAACAGAAGCTGTACTGAGTGATAATGTAACAATGAATAAATGCAAAAAAGTCAGTGACGTGGAAAAACACATACCGGCTGACGCTGCAGATAGACCGATGAAGGATCGTGCTCGAGGGCTCCTGATCCAGATGCACTGTTTGGCTGCAATTGGTCCTCAATGGACTTGTGGTCGGTCTCCTGCAGCCAGGTTCCAAGTATGATTGAATCATCCGAGTGGCAGAGGGAGCGCAGGAGAGATGTCGTAGTGTTAGCAGGGTTGTCAGTCAGTGTGAACTCAGCTACAAGCTCACGTAGCAGTGAACTGTACGCACCTGGAGACAGACACAGATAACACAGTATTTTATGACAAATGTGACAAATACATGTTACGTATTATTAGCTACCACTTCCAAGATTGTAAAGTGCTTCTGGGCAATCGTAAGAAGCACTATAGCAAGTGTTGGACTTAACCTTTACCTTTAAGCTTGACAAACCAGCAATACAACAAATGACGAAGAAAAATAAATTTTAAATAATACATTTAATAATAAAAAAACAAAAAAAAACTTTAGGCAACTATATTTAATCAAAAAAGAATCTAACTAACAATGATGGCTTATAGAGGGAGATTAGTGTCACACGCAGGCAGGCCACAAAATCATGCCTCCACGAGCAGTGCATGTAGACTATCAGAATGCTGATCGTAAGAAGTCAACAGTTCATGAAGAGACAGCACTGGTTTGATTTCTTGATATTGTGAAATAGGTCAATCAAACAGGTATTAATAGTATCACTGGTAGACTTTATCAGAACAATATAACTAAACGTATTCAGCTGTCTAAGAGTAGACACACAGAGAGTATTAATATTAAAAGCAGTAGTTTAGAAAGAAACCAAAACAAATACAATGTAACACTGCAAACAATAAATCAGAAGTTACTCAATAGAAATTAACATCCAGTAACAACAGATAGAGTAAAGTAGAGACCTTCGTAAGTCTCAGGAGGCAGCAATGCAAGCACATCATAGAGGCGCAAACGGACAGTGGCAGCACTGGCCTTCAGATGAGCACCATACGTCTTGACGATCGTCGTCACGTGAATGGTCATCGTCAGCGCGCACTCCAGCGATGGCAGCAGACGACGAGTTACGTCTTCGGTCACCAGCTCAGGACAGTGAAGTACAAAGCTGTACATCGCCGCAAGTGCCCCCGCCCGGCCCTCAAGTGTCACCTGCCACGTGAATGCATCCCCTCGTGCCTTCTCCGACTCAAGTTCCTTGGCCGAGCGTGGAAACGCATTCCTCCAGAGCAGAAGCATCCTTGGCAGGTGGACCTTCACCACCGATGGACCCAAAGTCATCAGAGCCCCGAGCAGCAGCCAGCCTGACTGGGTCCTCTGCAGCGACAGCCGGCTGTTCTGACTGGCTGTGCGCAGCAGCTCCTCCGCAATTGCAAATATCTGCTTGCCCTTGGCGTGGGGAATGCCGAGCGTGGTTTCGCGAACACCTCCGAGCAGCGCGGCAAGTGCAAAGCTGTAGCCGGAGATGGCTTCTGTCGAGGACTTGAGTCGCTGCATGCGTGTGATGCAACGCTCGATGAGGATCGTCATCTGTGACGGCAAAGCAATCGCTATGCTGCGCAGGCACCAGGCAGCTGAGAGCCGTGCTGCTGGCGATGGGTGTATAAGTACCGACACCACCGGTTCCACTATGCCGGTGGAGGGTTCCGTGATTAGCGGAGCAGATGATGTGCCCAGACTCTGCACCAGACAACCAAGCTCATGCAGGGCACAGACCAGTACGTGATGGGTCAGACTAGCCTCCGACGATGATGAAGTCGAAGACTGAGCCGCCCTGTCAGCCTCGCCGGCTGCATCCAGACTGTTCATGTGTTTAACAATAACCAGACAGATCTCCTTGGCTGCGGCAATCTGAGCCCGCTCACCCAGCTGCCCGCCGACAAGGCTGCGCAGCATAAACATGACGCACTTCCTGGCATAAACGGCATCGACGTGAAACACCGATGCTCGCGGGTTCGAAGCCAGCGAGAACATGTGATTCAGCATCTCCGACATGTTTCTCTCCAGCCACATCCCGCCCATGCACCGACCGAACTCCACGTATGTGTGCGTCACTCCAACGCGGATGTCTCGATTGACGTTTCCAGAGCCTTTGATCATTTCCCCAGCTGCGGAACTTTTCAAAAAACCACCGGTGCCACCGCGGAGAAATCCACTTGCCAGGATGTTCAGCACGTCTTCCAGCTTCAACGACTTACCCTTCGACACCTGTGCAGACTGGGGTGTCTGAGTGGTAGCAAGAAGTCGACCGAGCAGTTTAGCAACATCGCAGCGAACGTCATAGTTGGAGCTGTCCATTGCACGGAAACATAATGAGGCTACATTGTCCAGCTCCGTCGTGTAGAGAAATGGAGCTTCGTTCACCAGTTCACACAGACACAAAGCTGCAGCACATCGAACAGTCATTGACCGATCAGTGAGACAGCCACGTGCAGCCTTGTACACGTCCTTGTAGCAGTTAGCACCGGCCGAACCAAGCCCAACTATCACCTTCTGTAGAGTGAGCATAATCTCGCACCGACCCTGCGACTCGGCGTTCTTCAGTGCCTTGACAAGCAACGAGATGGTTTCTTCATACGATCTTCCGACCATCCGACCCAGTTTCTCGTACATGCCTCCAAGGCACGCAATCGCTGCCAGCTTGGTGGGCAGGTAACTCGGCGAATCATCCTTGTTGCGAATGATGTCATTGCATTTGTTGATCGTCTCGAACAGGGCGAACGTGTCACCGACGCTGAAGATGGTTGCCAGGCAACGAGCTAGCAGTTTCCGCACCGGCGGCCCGGGATTCTCGGTTATCTGGCCGGTCAGCTGATTTATCAGTTTCTGCTGGCTTTCCTTGATGTCCGACTTCTGTGCCGCGACCAGAACCTTGTCCAAGAACCGCAGCCATTCAAAGATAAACACCGGACGCTTTGCGTCAGGAATTTTGGCCAACGCCTCCTCGTTCAACAGCAAACTATGAGCTAACTCCATATCGACATCTAGACCACGGATCCAAGTTTTTAGAACATTATTACCAAGCAGACAAGTCACAGACACAGAAATAAACAAACACAAATGGCTGACCCGTAGGAATGTGAAAAATACTAATTTGTACGT
>Ga0209671_1002998_pt1 | contig 15973 bp, 7 predicted proteins | sample WorMetHERISLAND2_2_FD_187401 | JGI IMG/M metagenome (GOLD analysis project Ga0209671, IMG submission 187401) | Marine gutless worms symbiont microbial communities from Max Planck institute for Marine Microbiology, Germany - Olavius geniculatus... | ecosystem: Host-associated > Annelida >...
GCCCCAAGATCCCCGTTATAGGCTTGCGCTCTACGCGCTCGCTATGCCCCCCCCCTTTGCCAAATCTTAAATACGCCACTGATCACCAAACGGCCAAGACGTCGCTGTTGCAGAGATGGTTGATGATTTTAGGTAATTCTTACACTTTCTACGTTTGGAATGCGTCTGGCCAGTATAAGAGGTATTCTCAAATGTCATTATTGCACGCTCGATTATTTTCTTGAATATTTAGTGTCAGAGGCCTATAGAAATGGCAGCGTATTGGTAATAAAAGTTTCACGCAAAGGCGCGTACGGAGCGACGTAAGTGGACTGAACTGACACGCTTTAGTGTTTGACGAACTGACCAATGGGTCCGCAGGGCGAGCCCATACCTGCAGACTCATTAGTCATTGGCTGACGCGTACGTGATTACGGTCACGTGCGTACGTGACTGTAGTCACGTAGGCCACCGACGCCATTAGACGGGGTCTACTATAATGCACTCCTGGTTGCCCATTGGTCAATTCGTCAAAAATAAACTATGTAAGTAAAGTGAAGTGCAGTTCAGTTCAGTTACGTCCCTCTGTACGCACCCATACGTACGAATCGAATTATGGTTAATACCCCGTTTACACGATGGAGCAAGCATCGAGCAAACGTCCAGCAAACGTCGAACAGACGTCGATCAATTAGTACGTTTATTTTGAATACATTTGCTTGACGTTTGCTCGATGTTTGCTCGATCGTGTAAAGGGGGTATAATAGTTAAGTGCGGTTAAGTTTTTTTCGTGTAATAAAAAAGTATGCATTATAATGTTAACCGCCCATCACCACATCTGCAGCAGCAGCTCGTGCATCGGACCGACCGAACGGAGGCGCAATGGAGCTCGCGCACACATTAACCTAATCAGATCCGGCCGGAGGGAAAGCACCGCGCCGGCCGAGCCGCGATCTGCTCAGATGACCTCTCGGGCACCGGTTACATCACCGGCCAGCCGACCGATCGGGTCAATTCATCAGAGCGCCATCCTGACTAAGACCTCCTCCATGACATAGTTATTCATATCTCTAACCATTCCTGTCAGTCGGTACGCGGCTATTCCCGTTCCCGTATACTGCCCTAAGGCGGGATCAGTAAATATAATACGACAGTATAAGCTTACGCGTTTATCATGCACTGTATATGCGAGCGTTTCGAGTTTCGGCTCGCATAAGCGTTAAGTTTACTGCCCAATTTGCAAGTTTGCGGGATGCAAACTTAATTCACGTTCTCGCAGTTAATTGCTAATTGCAGCTTTAATTGCGTAGAACGTTTTGCACCAACCAGCAGCGAACTGTAGCAATGCAAAGTATCTAGTTTTTGACAGCATTACGACCTTCAAAGTTTACCAACTAAAGTCAGCTTGTAAGGACGCCATAAGCATAGCCCCATCTAAGGTTACCCAAATGATTTTTTTGCTGTTTTATAGGACTGATATCATCACATCGTCCTTACACACAGTTCTAAACTGGTAAGTTTTTTTACATATATGCTATTCAACGATAACGAAGACATAGCCTAAATGTAAACCAAAACGTAAAGTCATTTGTAAAGCCCATAGAGGGCGCTGATCTCTGTTTCCTTAGTCCTCAGCCAGACACCGGTTTACACTGCGAGACCACGGATACGGGGCTAGTGCATCGAGCGGTGTGTTTGTTTACGTCGCAGTTTTCGCTGATACTTATTTCGTCTACCCACGGACGAAGGGATAGCCAGACCGAGTTGACCTGTGTGTCGACAACGGAAAACATTTCCGTATTCAGTGATGTGGCGCCGGGGGCACTTTGTCGAGAATTCGCGGCTTGTTCGCCGCCGAAGGTGAAGCACAATACATATAGATCATTTTACAGTTTGCCGATGCGATACGAACTTGTATGCCTCAGTCTACGTGTGCGGTCTTGCGATGCCCCGGTATAGTCCTAGTAGTGCTATCTGCAGTGTGCTGCGGTAATGGAAACTGGCGCCATGCAGACCAGCACGCGATACGACGACTCGACCCGACTAGGAGACTAGGAGGATATTACCAGGCAGGCTGCGTTGTCGAGGCTATAAACATTTGCATTTCAAGTCGGCGTCGGGACATAGGCTTAGGCGTAACCAAGAATTTGTCTTAGGGGGGACTCCTGGGCTGAGGGGTGTCATCCTTCCTTTTTCCCCGCCCTTTCCTTTCCCTACCCTTCTCTTTTTTACTCGTTTTCCCCAAAAATACATATAAGGGGTCTGAAGAAGCGCTGTGTTCTCTTCCAGCTGGTCCGAGAGGGGAGCTCTGGTCGCAAAAACAGTTTTGACTTTCAGAACGTATCTCGCGGCAACATTTCGGTGGTTTGTGTGCCTGCAGTGTGTTTTAGACGTGGACGATACCATTGAGGTTATATATATATATATTCCAGGCTTATTAGGAATTTAGGACATTATTTCGCAATAAATCCGATTTGATTCGGTTTCCGATGCCCCGCCAATCTTAGATCCTTGACGGAGGAGGGGGCTAGTGCCCCCGGTGTCTCCTGGCTACGCCGCCGATGGACGCCGATCGACTGATCTAACAACGCCACCTTCGACTCGACCCCGGCGTGTAGCTACGCGTAATCAGAATCTCGGACCACCGCCCAATGCATCACATCCTATAGGCCTAGGCTATCATATCCTATCTATCCCTCACAATGCAAAATCACATCTGCGCAGAGGCTTGTCTATGCAGTGCCGAGGTGATGTCGCCCATATAGTACGTTACCGTTAGGTGCGGTGAACTGTATTCAATTATTATACCATATATGCACCACGCAGGGTCAGCGAAAACTGCAATTTGAAACGTTAAAAAGACTACAAAATGCACAGCAAACCAGAAAAGTAGCATCAGAAAGTCCTTTCTTATTCAGTAATGCAATTACTTCCACCGTATAGGCCTAGTCAATTTTTTCAAGTCCCTGTAAAATTATGTCATGAGATTCATATTCAAATAATGTAAAAACGTCTTGTTCACGTAAAAAAGTTAAATAAAAATTTGCACCATTTTTAAATCACAAAATAGAAAATAATTCCTACAGAAGCAATGGGTTCGTACAAACAGTATAGACAATATTCAGCTGTCTCTTTCTTTGCTTTGCCTCAGTCTCTTTTTCATCGTTTACTTGCCAAAATGCAATTACATAAATATGTCATAAAACAAAGCCGGCAAAATACATCAGGCTCAAAGTCAAAGAAGTGCTTGCAGTAGCCTGAACTAATAGCCTAGATCATCTGAAAAATTAATAATAGTAGTTTTTTTCTGTGTTTTAGTGACGTATTTTATGCACCGTCACTGCATTGTGTTCACAGCAAAGTTGCGTCTTATAATCATGGTTCACAGACTCTGTGATCTCCCGTTAAGCGTTCTTTTATCTCACGTTTGTCAGTTTCCTTTTGATCTCTGCTGCTCATCAGTTTCCCTGCTGGCGATGTAGGCTTACGCTAGTTTTTTTTAAATTGTATCTTATTTCATTTTTGGGCCAACAGTTAAGTTGTAAGCTTGAAGGTCTGGCCCTTTGCTACGACGTGCGTGTCGTCTGTCTGTCTGTCACACATGTATTGTGGCTCCGCGGTAAGTCTTACTAGAAAACTTTTACACGAATGATCAGCCTGGTGTGGTGGTTCAGCGCCTTCAAAATTTCGGCGATTCAGTTCGAAGGAAACAATTTCAAAGTTGGGGTTAAATGGATGGAGTAGGAAAAATGTGCGGTTTTCAATCGGAAACTGGCCGTATAGGCCTATTTCAGTAACGGTGTGAGATAGGTTCTTATTGAGCACTGAATTAAAAGTCGCATAAGCCCTTTCACACGACACGAGAATCATTTGCTGGCTTTTCGACACCCGCGTACGATCGGCCTTCCCCAGCAAAAGCAGGGTTTCTTGTATAGAGGCCTACTGTATGCTTCTACTACTGTGGCGCCTCTGTGCTATACGGATGAGGTTCGCCATAGCGAAAGAATATATCATATCAGAATTAACGAAGCATCATCAAAACATATCAATATTCTCTGTACAGGCGAGGAGGCTACAGAGCAAGCGATACTGAGTCACAGCGGCCCCGGCGCCGCAAATAGACATCATGGAGATTCGCCTTGTCTTTGAGGGGCGTATATTCGTTTAATGCATTCGAGCATCTAGCTCGGTGGCACTGCAGGCAATATAAGATATCGTTCAGTACCTCCATAATACATCGTGTCTTATCCGGTGGTGAGTAGGCCGGATTAAGAAATAAGAAAGATGGACAGGAAAATCATAAGCAACTTTTGCTGTTTAAATCTGTCTAAAATGAACGAAAATGCAATCTTTAGATGCATTTATTCAACCTGCAAACATGACTACTGTGCTGCTATTTATTCTATTTGTGAGTTTCAGCGCTAAGGCCATCGGTCGGTGCTTCTTTCACCGCCAGTTTTATGACTTGCAGAGAAAAACCGATTAAACATTTAGGAAAATATCCTCGTGTCTCCAACTCCGTTGAGATGCTCGTTTTCTTGTAAAATGCGTTTTTCTGCATGAATGAAAATAAATCTTGTTGCCGCCTTTTTACTTCTACCAGTCCAAGGTAAAGAGCCTCCACAAGTACTGACAACTGCAGCACTGAAGGCTTCAGCAGCCCACAGTTTGAATTTACTTACTTATTTGTTCACTGATAGGTCATACGCTTCATACGCATCACGGTCGCAGTGAAGAATCGCAAGTGCAAGGAAGTCATGTGTCACTGCAGGAAAACATGACCGTACAGAGCAGGCAGATTCGAGCCTACTTTTGACTGTATCAGTGTTAACAGTTAGGTCAGAAATGACAGTTTGAGTAACACTATTTCACGCCGTATATAGCCTATTAAGCCGTCTAAACGATGAAGTCGCACGTTTGATACTGCAAGCAATTATCGAGCTGTAAACGAGGTATATAAGGCATGAAAGAAACTAAAAACTGTTGCACTGTTTTACAGCTTATAGAATGCATGAACCGAGCGGACAATAATAATGCTGCAGACGGCGTACACAACTCGAAGACGTCGGCGTCGTAACCCGCAGAGACCGAAAATGCCACCAAGGATTCAGGACTGAACAGACGGACTGACGCGTTGGTATACGGCTGGCTCCCCGTCGCGCTACCCTGGAGGATCGAATCTACGTCCGAGAACGGTGCCCGGATAGTCCGCCGCTGACATTCGCCGCCACACCCACACCCACAATGCACCGCGGCGTCATCGCAATGATCATCATCAGCAGCAGCAGCACACGGACGGGCGGTTCTCATCGCGCCTGTACTATGCACGCTCAAGTGTTCTCGGACTGACGAGAGAATGAACGACATTAAAAGACATCAAAGGAACGACGCAGCCCCTTTTTAATTCCTTCACCCTCGATTGACATGGCTTGGGGTTGATGTATACATAGTGATTATGGCGTTGGACTTGCAATCGAGAGCGGTTTCGAATTTCTGCTAGACATTATTTGGGGGGAAATTTTCCCAATGTGCCCAGTTCCTCACTCTCCAACAGCACCGACGACGCTACGAAGAAATGTGTAGGGGCGAAATCGCTTGCGCTTCAAGGGCGATTCTGTCTAATAATACAAGAAATTTGAACTAATGCTCACGAGACGCGCGAAAGCCTATAGCAGTTCCGGTTCAGTAATTTAGCTAAAAATTGGGGTGTTCACGCTAAGTTAACATACAAATACCAAATTCTCTATCTGAATCGCATAACGATAGTAGCGTGGCGCCACCTTGTGAATGATATAGACTTGTGTCGTAGCCTGAAATCGCCATTTCCCTATTTTGGCGTTCAAGGTCATTCAAGGTCATTGAATTTGGCGCCAATCGAGAGCCAGTGTACGACTTCCTATTAGTGATTAATAGTAACCTAGGCCCTATCTTTCACCGTTACTGAGATACAGCGACTTATTGGCCAAAAATCGCAAATTTTGCCCACCCCACTCTCATTTAGCGCCTTCGTTCGGGGTGACTCCCTTCGATGGAAAAGCTTTACGGCTCTTGAAACTAGAGTCTTCCATGCAGCCGATAGTGAAAATTTGTTGATTCTATCTTGCACCGCTTTTGACTGATCCGTCCGTGTGAAAGACAGACGGACGAACAGAATTGCGACGGCTAAGACGCGCTGAAAGCAGTAGCTGCTTTCGCGCGTAAAAAGTGATCGTAAATACACCGTCTATACTACAGCGGTATACGTACGAATAGTAAGTTCAGCTGCCGAATCTGATACGGTAATGATTTGTGCACGTATAATTATCCTGCCAGCCTTCGACTATCATTCGCTCACTCGTTGCTTAATGAGCTCAAAGATATTAAGACAAAGTTCGTCAGCATATCATTCACGGAATTATCACAGTTCATTAAGACAGACAGCGAACATGGAGAGAACAGCCCACCAGAACGAAAACCCACCAGAACTAATCCCAGCATACTGCCGAATTTAAACTAACGTGTATTACAGGCGTACTATTGCAATTCAGTTATGAAGACAACGTTAAGTCACGAGTGAAAAGCTATAGGCTACCAGCGATGGACTGGCCAACGAGGGTTTTCCAACAATTAACCAGAGCAAAGCTCACGTGACGCGCGAGAGCATCGGTGCTGCCACCTGCCACCAGCACAATGATGGAACATGGAACACGCAGGCTTTACGTAAATCAAGCAATCAAACAGCTTTTGATACGATTGGCCTCAATTATTACTGACCAAGACTTTATATTTTCGTCCTCCAGGCCCACCGAAACCAGGACCTTGGTCTTGAAGACTACGTTGATCGCTGCAAATAGCTTACAACTCTCAACAGGGCTGAGCCATTTTGCTGAAAATCGATAAATAAGACTACAGACGACTTTTTCTGTTTTAATCGACACTGATTTCATGTTTATAGATGTTTCACTGCAGAATATATAACAGCTTGAGCAAATAGTAGTTGGACAGTTATAGGGCCTCTTATCCAGCAGTTGAGTGTCCAGATACATTTTTGTAAAAAGCAAATGCTGTATGATGCTACAACTCTGACGGTGTAACCCGATTTCATGACTTCCATACATAGTCGCTGTCTGCTCCGCTAATCAATTAAGCTATCATCTTATCGGAGCACTGCCAGCCAGTGTTGCCAGGCAGGCAGGCCGCGCTCTGTTGCTTCTCCCCAGCGAGTTCAAAATCTCGACGCCGGACTGCAGACCGCACGCAATTCTCGGTTGGCCATCTCATCTCATTAATATTCATCAGCCGACCCAATCCGCCAGCTGCTGCCGCCACGAGACAGGAAAAAAACAATCCAGGAAATGTTGCTCGGTGGTATATACGAGGACCCGCCCGTGCGTCAGTGGCGGGCGGCACCAGAGGGAGCTGGGGACCCGAAATGGAATCCCTGTCTCAAGTTCACCGCACCCCGCATTCACTTCATTCGAACGTCGTTGACAGCAAAGGAAATTATTAGTTACTTTGCCAGTGCAACACACCACCGCTAATGAATATTGATCAATATAAAGTACGCGTACAGATTTATAGCATAAGCGGCAAAAAATGTGAAATAGGCCCCTATGCACCTTCGTTTCTGGCTATAATTATGAGCCTTGTACTGTACAGTTGTTAGTAAATCTAGTAAAACAAATACTTATAAAATACAATACTATATAATTTTAACTAGCAAAACAGTCATGAACAATAGATAGTATTGTATCCTATAGCATTTCTTTTATAGGCCTATACTTGAAAACTGTTGTTTAGGCTACATACAGAAATTCCAACTAAGAAATACCAACTAATGCCTTGTTCACTGTTTGTTTTCCGACCTGGTGCCTCCACCGATGCGCGTGTGAACAAAACTGGACATTAAGCGTTGGACAATAAGGACGGAAGAAGAGAATTAAGAAATACATCAAAACGTAACCGGCAAAGAAAAAAAATGTCCGGAATCAAAGCTGGGCAATACTCGATACCAGCTGCTGCAGCGGCGTAAAATACCATGTCGCTATTTGATCCGTACGACACTCGACTGCTGGATAAAATAGCAACGTCTATTCACCGTTCCAACAGCTATACAAATAAAGCCAATATCGATTAAATATTTAAAACGAAATATGAACGAACATGATTAATCTACTTTTACCGAAATGGCCCAGCTCTGCTGAGAATCTTAGTAGCGAACCATAGCAATTGTCCGAGAAACAAACGATGCTCTGAATTAATAATTAAGCGCAACAGAGCAGCTGCCGATACGAAAACCCAACATGCAGACAATACCAGCTTGCTTTAACGCTTTCCTGGCAATCAGGCAAGAGGAATAAGAGAGGGGGTGCTGTCATCCGAAAAAGGCAAGAAAGAGCAAGCACGCTGTACATCATTCGAACCATCATATCTTACGGAACAGTGGGCTAAACGTCTATTCCGCCCCGCGGCAGCCTCACTAACCGTCTACAAAAAAGTACGCACTAAGAAAATCGCATACAGCAAAATGTGTCGTCTACGAAATAAAAGAGAAAGAAAAATATATAGGTTCACCGCGACAATAGTTTTTTTATACAACAGAACCGCGTGTTTAACAGCCAACCATCTGATTTAAGGAAATCAGACGTTAGCTATACAAGGATTTTAATTTGACCGCCCAGTTAAAGACATAGGCTACTCGTATTTGTTTCAAGAAAAACCAGCGAAGCTCATTATGAAATCTGTTTAAACTGCAGCAAAGATAATATTACTTTTTCATGTTTTTATTCGTGTTAGAAAAAGAAAAAAAACGCGAAATAAAATCATCTGAACCAACTATGCCATTGACAGATGATAGCTCTCAATCGACACAGTACATCATACAACAAACTAAAAGAAACTTTTTCGCATAAAGAAAACTCAGTTACTCGCTTGTTTGCTTTCTTACTTAACGTGATGAAGCACTTAGCACATCGACAATGACGATAACGATGACGTCACTAGCTGCTGCTGCTGCTGTGTCCAAAGCAGCTCTCCGTTCACGCTTTCTTCTCCCATCTCCCCCCCCTTCGGCAACACACACGTGGCTCAACGTTTGCTTCATTAGCCGCGTTAGACGACGACGTCCGACCGGAGCGTCCGTCCGTCCGGGTCTCCGGCGTGGCATCGTTTGATGATTTCTGTCGGCCAAGAAATACTTTCTCTTCCTGTCTCGTTACGCACTGGCATGTGAATGGCGTCGCCAGCTCGGGGACACTGCACGAATGCCCCGCCGACTTTAGGTTTTCAGGTCACTCTACTGTCGATCAAAAACCGACATAACGCGACATTCAACTATGCGACGTGTGCGCGTTGACAACGTTCTTGTGTTTTTAAGACCTGCGCGTGATACACGTAAAATATTCTTCCTTTTTTCCCTAAAATGAACGGAAATAAACTTAGCCCGACCAGCTTTAAATCAAACTCAGTGTCGACCTTATTTCACACTTTACACTTAAACATGCAGACCTGTAGCCAGAGATAATCAATCGCAACTGGCCTATAACAGCTTTATCACTTGATTGCACGAATTTCATAACAGGGTATTTGTGTGTGTCACCCTTAAAATCTTATTTTTCTCTAGTTTCGTGCCCCTCTTTGCGCCAAAACCTGGCGACGCCACTCGAAGGCGGAAGGGGTGGTACAGAGTGTCTCGGTGGTCGACCAACAACAATGATGAGAATAAACTGTTCTGGTCAGTGCATAGTCAGCAATGGTCAGTTCTTTTTTGACCATTCGCTGACTGCAGTAATTAAGAGATACGACGGTGCAGAAGGCAACTTAAAGTGGTATTTTACTACTTGAATAAAAGAAAATATTAAACTAGAAGCGATCAGATATTTCAAACTTCCGCCGACAATAGCGCTGTCACCTGGCGAATAAAACGGAGGTAATTGAATTACCAGTAACAACGACATTTAAAAATTCAGGAACCTTGAATCGCTGCTATACCGGCATCTGGATGGCTTACACATTTGAGATTGAAAAGTGCATCAGGTCATTAGCGCTGCAACAGGCAGGCTCCTGCAAGCTGCGGCGCCTTGTAAAAAGATAGATGTAGACGGCGCGGGGTATGCAGCTACAATTTACCGACAAAGAACATCACGAATGTTCAAAATTTTAACAGTGTTCCTGCATCTCCTTAAAAATGGGATTTTCGGCTTTCAATTTTCCTTTTTTGAGCGAAAATTTTTTGACGACTCTCTGCCTCATTCTTTCTTCGGTTAAGTCCCAAGCAGGGAGTTGGACCAACTCGTTCCAAGCCAAAGCTTAGAAAAAGGTATCACAGCTTGCCGACGTCGGACTCGGACTGACTACGTCCCGCTAGGCCACGCTGAGTCTGAGTCGGTCTCCTGGACCACCCACGACGCAGGATAAGACAAACCACCGAGCCAGCCGTCGGACCACCGGCGAGGCGATTCTTCACGCGCCAAGCACTGTCGGACGACCTGGGTCTGCCGGGCACGGAGACTTTAAGCGGATGTAGGCCCGAGATTCTGAGGCTCGGCAAAGAGCTCGCAGAGCGAGAAGCGTATTGATGTTACTGGACATCGCAGCGAATTCCTGGCATGTCTTACCGCTGTCCGGAGTCCGAGTATAATCACCCCTGGCATCAGGATGGATCCGGATGTATCCAAAATAATACTGTTCTGGAAAAAACTGCAAATTAGTGATAATCCGATACTGTATTCTTTGCCTTATCTTGTGCTTTATAATTTTGTTTATATAGTAAATATTTTGACGTAGGATATAGTTTATATTGCAATAAGTCACAGTTAGGCTTATAAAATGCCACTTTCAAAGTTCTTTGATGCGCCATATGGTTTTAATATCGTTTTGTAATCTTCGCGAATGTTTTGCATGTTCTGCTTTTTTGAATAATGAACCCCCTAAATCAAAACGCTCCCTTCTATTACTGAAGAAGAACAGAACCCCCAATCGTGACAGAATTTCCCCTGAGCTACAATCGCCATCGCCGTCCTTATGTCAGTAATGAATGATATATGCATCATGGGGTATCTGTCCTGTCTGTGAGACTAGGATTCTGTCCTAGGTATGTTGTCGCTAAAGAGGGGTTTTCACCCAGAGGGAGTTACGTGCGGAAAGGGTTCGGTTCTGGTACCTGCGCCCGGTGAAGCGTGTTTGTTTAGTGCGCCGCAACGGCAGCGGCACAATCGGCTGTGTCAAAGCCTGCGGTTAATTGATGACGCCGCAGCGATCTATAATGCTTCTGCTGCTGCTGCTGCTGCGACTACTAGTAGGCCTACTAGTAACTGTCCGTGAACTGACCGACGTAGTGCAATGTAATGTTGCTGCACAATGCGACCGTGCAGTGCACGCCGTTATCTCGCTGCTGTCACGCATGCTGTAACTACAGCCACTGATCATAATGTAGTACTCAAGTATCGGCTCGTCATTCCAAACGGCAGCCATTCCGAAAAGCCACTAGAGTTAAAGATAGGATTAAAATAGGGTTAGAGATAGGGTCGGTGATAGAGTTGGTTTAGCGTTTAAATGAAGACAGTTCTGTCGTCGTCTAAAGCAGGTTTTGGCGGCTTTTCGGAATGGCGGCACTTCATCAATGGTGGGCACGAATCTTTATCTGCGCTTTCGTTTTTTTAGAACTCGGATTCAGATCCACATGAATTGGAGTCAATTACGTGTGACATAGAAGTAACTGTAGGCCTACCAAATTGATATTCGTATTTTAGCTGATAACTGCTTTGTTAAACGCATAGCATCAACAGATTATTGTTGACGTCCTACTGTAGGCTATTGCTGTTTTTCGTCGCATGCTCAAATTGTGAATGAACTACAGTATTTCACGACCGGAACCTAATCTAATTCGGACAAGTGCCCTTTCGGACTAGTGACAAGTCAGCCCGTAAAAAACAATCTAGCCACTGCAGCCAGTCTATCTGGTATAATGCAATAAGGCTAAAGCTATGATCCGTCTAGCATTAACAACGTGAACAGCTAAAAACTCTCACGCAATTATGTGTGATCAATCTCGATAGATTCGAATGATAGGAGACCTCTGCGATGGGCAGTTTTTAAGCCACGAACTGATGGCTTATTCCGCCCAGATACGCTGAAATGCTAAGCGCATCGCTAGAACGTCTGTTGTCAGCCGGTCGGTCGGGCCTAATTGTTTGTATGGGAATGTATGACTGTCTGCGGCGAGTGGCCGGAGCAGAGAACGCCGGCGTGCAATTAAAACCAGGGAGGGATGTGCCGGCCAAAGCCGACTTCTACAGCGATCAATGCTAACCAATGCGACCGCCGGCCGACACACAGTCTGGTGAGGTGACCAAAGCTTATGCGTTTCGATTACGTACTAGAACCATTAATAGACCATTTATCACGTCGATAGACAGCAAATACAATACAATGCATAACTAGCATATCGTGCGACGTCACCCCCAAACAAGATTATAAACATAATGAATTACACGCAATAAGGAAATAACCATTAACAAAATGACCAGCAGTTTACAACATATGTCTAAAACCGAAAATGAAATTTAAAAAATAAATTCGAATAAAAAACTGTCCTGAATCTGAGATAAACACTCGCTGAAACAGAAAAGACGCCGTGTTAAGGTGCGTACAAAAGGACAGAAATGAAATAAAATGAAACCCAGAGCGCACGACTTTTATTTCATTTCATTTCTGTCGCTCTGTATCCATCTTTAGATAGTTTTGACTTTCACTAGCTACTGTGTTGATTGGGCATATAAATGGTCAATCGATTGATTGATTGAAGCGAACACATCGCGCGGTCCGTTCACTGCAACAGTCTGGCACTCGCGCACTATAAAGCCGTGTTCATAGCGACAAACTCAACTCAACTCAACTGAACAGCAGTGACTCACCTTTCAAGCAGTGGACCAATAGCAGAGCGCCGCACTCCCGCGCGTGGAATTTCCTAAGCTAATACAAACATTATAGCGCCAATATGGCTCGATGCAATGTAAGAAAGCGTAAAGCCGTTGCGTTGATTTCCTTATTTATTCTGTTCAGAGTTATAAAAAAGCCGTTTCTAGCGCGGCGCTACGAACAAGGTATATAGTTTCATTACGCGCGAAGCTTTGCGTAAGCGAAAGCCTTTAGGTGCCGGCATTGTAGTTTCAGCACTGCATCACTTGCAGGCAAATATTTACTTGTTTATTCCTCTCACTGGTCTGGAAAACTAAGTGAGTTGAGTTCAGTTGAGTTGAGTTTGTCGCTATGAACACGGCTTAAGGCACGTACAAGCGACGTAACTGAACTGAACTAACATGGGTTAGTTTTTGACGAAGGGAGCAATGAGCATACAGTAGGCCTAATGCGTCGTTGTCCTATACGTGAATATACTTACGTGAGCGTCAACCAATGACCAATGGGCTCGTCCTGCTCGGCCATCGGTCAGTTTACCAAAAACTAAACCGTGTCAGTTCAGTTCAGTTCAGTTAAGTTTAGTTCGCGCTTTTAAGCTTTCAGAACGCAGCTGCAGCGCGGCACATCACCAGGATGCTGTCAGCGACGGTGCCGTGGGTCGTAGATTCAGAGGCTGGCTTCGCGGGGCGCGGAGAGAGCGAAGAAGGATGGACGGCAGACGCGGCGCTCGTGAGTGACGCTCACCGGAACAGTCAGGCAGCATTCAGACTGGCCGTCGTGAACAAAGCGCCGAAAACGACCGTTCGCGTGACGTCAGTCGAACGCTTACACAACAAACGGACCGACCGCTTCTGAGCGTCATGGTGGTGGTCGTGGTGTGTGAGCACTTGGGGACCGCCCGCTTTTAGCAGGGTTGGCATACCCTGCCAGGCACATGCCACCAAACCATCCGCAACCTGATCCTAGTTTCCCGCTTCGCTAATAATGAAGTGTTCCATTGTGATGAAAGTTTTTTATAGATACCGCTTTCATCCTTTAGTTTTGGCGGTTGCGTCGCCGTCGGCTGCGTCAGCTGCGCCCGCAGAAAAAGTACGCACCGGCCCTGAGTTGCGTGCGCTGCGTTGGAAGCAAACCAAGCATGTACCGTAGGCCTATGGTTACGTGAAGTTGCAGTTTGAATATCGCAACGATCCCACGGAGTGTTAAACCGCCAAAACAATATAATACTGCATGTACTAAATAAATAGATCCCCTATAACGTATTCCCGGCTATGTTTATCATCGCCAAGGTGTCACGCACGTAAGCCCGTGACAGCGTCAATCTCTGGACAGTGGAGTGGACGATCCGCATTGCGAGGGCGCCATCCTGCCTATCCATTGCCCAGTGCCCAGTGGTCACAGATGGGTGTCCCAAATGGCCGGACGTTGGCGTTTATGAACTAAGGCGATATCCATCAACTGATTCTGCAGAACTAAACAGGTGCTTTTCTTTCTGCAGTTGTTTTTTTGTCACTGAAGAGCGCAAAAGGCGCGAAAGATTATTGTACGGCCGTCCTAACAGAACGTATTACGGGTCTCGCTCGTCCGTCCGTCCGTCTGTCCGTCCATGCCGTGCGGGCTCCTAAATAGAAAGCTAATAGTACAGGAAAACCAAAATTAGTGAGAACGTTTCTCAGGTCAGAAATAACCGATGGCACTGATGGGCCTACTGACATTGCCGTTGTAGAACTGATGATCCGAAAGGCACTTTTCGAAATTACACACAAACAGTGCTGAAAATTCCATGGTAAAGAATTGGGTTTTCGGATACCGCGACTTGTTTGGCTAAATGAGCACCAAAGTCGTCTGCGCCAAGGCCTCTGTTTGTAAGCCAATTAAAAGTGTTCTCCCAGACCTTCTAGTCGGCTCAGGAGAATTCTTTCCCCATTCACCACCACTCGACTCGGTTCTCTGCACACCAGCCTCCATTTAGCAGAAATGTTTATTGCCACTATTGTCGGCCCAGTGAATATCATGAGGTCAGCAGCTTCAATGCAACCTGCAGCATGAAAAGATTCCGGGTTTCCGGTGCTAATTGATTTACATCGTTCCGTTCCGTTCGATTAATTTTCAGCTTCAGCCAATTCGTGGTCAAATTTTACACTAATCACCGTCATCCATAAGTATCAATCTAAAAAAATGAAGCATTTGATAATAATTGGCCCGCGACGCTAAAAGCTGTAAGCGCGACCCTTATTATAAGATAGCATGTCTGTAACCGACTCTGCGCGCGCGAGTGTCGGTCTATCCGCAAGACGGCTGTCGCTAAGAGTTGCCTACCGGCTTGTGTTTTTACAGGATATACTCTGTAACGCTAAGTAATCTGGGATATTATACGTATACAGTGGGTATTATGAACTGCAGAATTCTCCGTGAAATAAAGAAATTATTTACTCACTTACTTATTTACTTACTCTTCTTCTTCTTACTTACTTACTTAATGGCAGGCGCATGTTGAGTGTACCATGCCAAGTAAACAGCAGTTAAAATGAGTACGCTTCGTAAAATTTTTACAAACTTTAAGCGTATGTCCATTGTCTGCTGTGTTTGGTATCCCTGTATGCTTTTGAAGTATGTACGGTCTGATTTGTCTAATTTGTCTAAAAGTAATTTAAAGTCACTTGATTTCACTGTTAAAACTTTTTTCTGAGATTCCTCTGATAGTAGGCTACTGTCGATTACTGTTTCATGTGGACCTGCCTAGTGTGGTGGTTCAGAAACGATTTAAACAATGTTTGAATGCATGATCGTTAGTTAAGGCTTCATTTCTTTTTTCTTTTTTGGTTAAGTTTGTACGCTGTCGCATGGTGAATAAAGACAAATGCTTACTATGGCCAGACGTATTTTATTTCATTTCGTTTGTACACAACGGCGCATGAATATTTTCATTAGCGTGCTGTCAGTCTCAGCTTCCGCAGTCATAGATGAACCGGCGACTGACACAGCTTGACGTCATGGAAACTAGCCGCCCGCCCACCCACGTTCACGTAATCCGGCGATAATGAATCCGGATAATTACAGGCAGAGCGTGCGTGCGGGCGGCTAGTTTCCATGACGT
>Ga0209671_1002999_pt1 | contig 15969 bp, 8 predicted proteins | sample WorMetHERISLAND2_2_FD_187401 | JGI IMG/M metagenome (GOLD analysis project Ga0209671, IMG submission 187401) | Marine gutless worms symbiont microbial communities from Max Planck institute for Marine Microbiology, Germany - Olavius geniculatus... | ecosystem: Host-associated > Annelida >...
GTTGTAGCGCGTCTTAGCCATCGCAATTCTGTCTGTCTGTCTGTCACACGGGTGGATCAGTCAAAAATGGTGCAAGCTAGGATCACCAAATTTTCACCGTCGGCTGCCCGGAAGACTCTAGTTTCAGGAACCGTAAAGATTTTTCATAAATTCGAAGGTAGTCACCCCGAACGAGGGCGTTAAAATAATGAGAGGGGGTAGGCAAAAGTTGCTATATCCAGCCGATACATTAGCAGAGCGATAGAGGCGACTTCTGTGAGTACAAGTAAATAAAACAATATAAACACTATAGCCGCGGGTCGTCTGGCGCCTGGCGCTTTCTGGTAAATGATTAAGACTTTGTTTTACTGTGTTTTAAACATGCACCTCGGCTGTTGCGCGTCTCTGTTTGCGTTAGCAGATCATTTGTTTTTTAGCTCGCGAAATTCGTATAAACTTTGGCCCATATATAATTTTAGGTTGCCATTACAAGGTCAATCTGTATTATTATACCTCAACGCAAAATACCTGCACGCGATTGGTACACAAATCGCGTCACGTGTCATTCACCAATACGCAATGTTGTTTGTGCGGGCAACATTGAAGTTAAATGTTTCCCGCACAGGCAACATTGAGCGGCCGACGTTGAAGTCGTCACAGCTTTTTTGTTCAAATTTTTTGTGTGTTATGGTTTCGAGGTATAACAAAACAAATAATGACTGGCGTTATCGATCATCATTGAAATTTTTTGCCATTAGGTTTTGAGGAAACATTTTACGAACCTCTGGCAAAAAAATTGTCAATGATGATCTCGACCCAAGTCATTATTTGTATAGTATGTGCAATATTTGATAGCCAAAGATCGAACTTTTTCGTTTGGATATAAGACTTCGTATACCACATGCCTATTGTATTGTATAGCATGTCACATGCTATTGTACCTTGCCGTCGTTGACGACATTGACGAGTGACGACTGACCGTGCGATGCCTACTATACTGACTGTTGCACGGAGATTGGCTCGATGAGTTGGGCTAGGCTGGGCTTACGTTACTTTTCCACGATGCACACATTTTCGTAAAATTATTACTTCAGCTACATTGTCTAAAATTTTTCTGTGGATCGGCAATTCCTAGGAGTAACAATGCAAGAAACGATAGCGGCGGCGGTCGGTTTCCGTGGCTGCAGTGCAATAATTCGTCGACGGCGCCGAGTGGTGAGCCGACTGCAGCCGAGTACGAGTACACGATGACGCCACCTCCGTCCAACGCCAGGACCAGCGTCTGGTACTGGAGTCTTGACGGCGTTCCAACAACGCTCATGTACAGCCGGTACAGTCGAGAAGTCTGGTGCAACGGATCCGTTCTAGACACCGACGTACGTATACGTGTGCGTTCAGCTAGGTCGCCAGGAACGGCCGTTTCCGGAAGGCCTTGTGTTTTACTGCTGTTTTCTTTATTTTCTTTTCTTTTCGTCACGAGATTTCCGAGGTCCGTTAGATTAGAGAATGACCAAGGCTTGCTAGTGCACACCCAACGGGGCGGGGAGTTCCCCCAACATTTTTTCACAGAAAGGGGTCAAAAATTGGCTTCAAATGTAACGTATGAACCACATAATTATAGCCTAACTTTGGAGCTAAGAGGAGTAGCCTCACAAAACTTTACCATGTGATGTGCCGCTATGATAACGAGTGTACAACTTTGGGGGGAAAGGAGGCACCGCTTCTTAAAATTTGGGAGGGCAAAAACGTCCATAATTCGGCGCGATTAAGGGCCTACGGTAACTTTCAAATTTGAGCCCGAATATTTCTGGAACAGATAGAGATGTCGACAAGCGGTAAACGGCGTTATTAACTACAATCCCTCTCGCGTTGAATCAAATAAATTGATGAACTTTTGGTCCACTAACACAAGAGATTACTCGGCTAGGGTTTATACCCACCCTAGCTAGGTCGACAGTGCGCGTTTTCGTAAGCCTATGCTAGGCCTAATCCGTTTTAGTTCGGGCCATGTGACTTTGCTGCCGGGGGAATTTTCACTCCCTCTCGCCCCAAATTTTTCCCCAATCGGACTTACGGCGCTAGGCAGACTCACGTTGGACACTGCCCCAAATTTCTAGTTGTCGTTATTTTGGTAATGCGGTAATACCGATAATTACGGACGTAAACATTAACAACAAGCGGACAGGTCGATACACCGTCGCTACGCTCCCTGTCCACTTGATATTTGTCATATTATCGGCCTGCGGCCTCGATTTTCGGCCATTCGGGCTGCCACATCTTGGTCTTTTTTACACGTGAAGGCTCAACTTTGAGTGTTTTAAAATGTATTACCCTGTGTAGGGCCTAAATGAATGCGCATGAAACGCGTACTGCCATTGCAGTGATAGCAATAGACCTATTCTATTTGCACATCACGCAGTACTATGCAAGACCCAGTGGCAGCAGTGATCCGGTGAGATGATATAGGCCTACCTGTCCTTGCAACTTAAACGTCGGCATCCAGCCTTCGTCATTGCACACTAGCCTACTCTCATTACCACTTCATTCGACGCCGCAGCTTCCCTCCACTTTACCTTAGAAAATTTTCTGCTGGCACGCATGAGTAAGTATGCCGTCATCCGTCGCTGGGGGTAATGCAACATTTGACTAAGCTTGAATTGGCAGGGCAGGGCCGTGTTTAAGGGTAGAGGTTAGCGGGTTCAAACTCCCGCTTCTCTTTCCCGAAATGTTAAGAATTTTCAAAGTTAATGTGACAATTCTGCGTACAACAGTTCAAATTTTTTTACTTCACTTTTAAATTTGTTCCACTGCCCTTGTTTGCCTTTATTGTTTAAACTGCTTGCACTGAAATTGGTCAGGTGATTCAGAGGAAAATAATTATAATTGTTGCCACCAGATGTCATATTTTATGGCTAAAATGCACCAAATTTGGTATCCGCTAGGGCTTTGCCCAGACCCCGCTGAGGCTGAGGGAACTCACAGCCCTCCTCCATATCCTCTAGCTGGATTTCAAGGTTCCTATTTGTAAGGAAAGAAAAAAGATCAACGTAAGAAAAGGGGACAGGGACAGGTTCGTCTTTAAGAGTGTGGCACCTTAGCACGTGCCAAGAGCCCCGCGCCATAAAGGGGCCCCGCGCTACGGCGGTGATGGCCGCAACGGACAATGGATCGATCAATGAATAAACCAATTTTCATCGAAAATAATTAAAATTGTTGCTACCAGATGTCATATTTTATGACTAAAATGCACCAAATTTGATATCCGCTGTGAAATTGGTTGTCCGTTGTGCCTTCCCGTAGATGTGATGTAGCTATATGCGCTGCAGCGCTGATGATATGCGTCACTGTGGTGACGACGTTTATATGACGTCACAGCTCTGCTGCCGCTTAAGCGGTGTGGCTGAAAAATTTTAGAAAAGTGAAATTTTTTCAAACGGACGACCCCTCAGCGATATCTGACGTAGCCTATAGCACGGCCACGTACGACATGGGTCTGCATGCAAAATTTCGCAGCCGTACGTCGTGCCGTTTAGAAGTTATTGGCGGTCGCAACTCTCAATTATTATACAGATTACGTCATGGAACTTGACTCGTAATGCTGTATTGTAAGTTGTAACTTACCGTAATTAGATGTTGATTTATTCACGGTAGGAAATTACCGACATTATGATAACGAATATAGTAGCCTATACAGTATTTGAATTGCCGGGGAATTGGGGTTGAACCCCCCCAACTTTTTTCTCAACCCCCCTAACACATTGTCAAATTATGTTTTGGGGAATCAGCTATATACTATATACATAGGATTTACATTAGGCTATAATTTTTGTCGGGTTCCGACAGTTGAAAAGTTCAACCCAGCTAATTTTTCACAATTCAAACACTGCATCAATAAGATAAACATTTGGCGTAAAATATCGCGATATATCGAAAAATTTGTTATTTCTCGACAGTGCGATACAATGGGATACAATACAATACGTATAGGCTACGATATATCGATATATCGTACGTAGATCGGACTAGGTCCATTATTCGACCGAGAACCATTCTAAATCTAAACCTAGAAATGCAGTAGCGCATTATTACATACACGTAATTTAGTATTAGAATGTTTAAAATAGCTTTATTTGCCTAACATATTAATTAATTAATATACTTATTATATATACGTATATGTAGAGTATACGGGTACTCGTCGTTAAGATACTCGCTGAGTTACTCGAGTAGCAAACGACTCAGGTGGCGCAGCCCTAATTGATAGCAATTTCACACAGTTAATCACTATTCTATGTTTATTTACAAACTGATGAGTTTCATATATTTGTATTAAATTTTGGACGAAAGACAGATAATTCAAGCGACTTAATGGCGCTTCTGAGCAGCAGGAAGTCGTATGACAAAGTTGCCGGGTTTTTACATCGTTACGATAACATGTTATGCTTTGTCTGCTTCGTGGTCGGAACCTGTTGGTTTCTGCTGCTAGCCTACTCGGATCTCAACGCTTACACCTACTTCTCAGAGAACGCTCTGCTGCCCGGGCTCGTAGAGTCTGAATTTTACCACGGCCACCAGGCGGCGCAGTATTACCAGGCGCTAAAGGACGAAGTCAAAAAGAGAAAATCATCGTCTGAGGAACTACGAAACCGCATTCCCATGTCGTGGATGTTGGACAAGTTTGCTGAGATTGGTTTGGATGGTTACAGTCAGAATTACAGTTTTCGATACCCCCACGAGGCACACAATGAGGTTTATCACAGGGGCAGCAATGTGTATGGCATCTTACGAGCACCAAGAACTGCTGGAACTGAAGCCGTGGTGCTCTCAGCACCTTTCAGATCAGACCCATTCGAGGATAACACCCTCGCCGGAGTAGCACTCATGCTCAGCTTGGCGAAGGCATTTCGAGAACGCACGTACTGGGCAAAAGATATCATATTTCTGTTAGTAGAGGACGATATGATTGGAATGCAGGCATGGCTAGCTGCTTACCATCATATCTACAGTGAGTATATTGTTCCTGGCGAACTGTCTGCTAAAAGCGGATCAGTTCAGGCAGCAATTAATCTGGAGATTGGGACGGATAAGATTTCACACGTTGATCTGAGCATCGAAGGTCTGAACGGACAACTTCCGAACCTTGATCTTGTAAACACAGTGGCTCGACTGTGCAGACGCGAACGAGTCATTCCAACGTTGCATAAACGTTCGGATGCATATGCTCCTGACTCATGGAATGGATTTCTGCACTCATTGAAGACGATGCTACTGCTGATGAGCCAGCTGGCGTCTGGATCACCATCCGGCAGTCACAGCCTCTTTCATCGCTACAGCGTCGAAGCTGTGACGCTTCGCAGCTTCAAGATGAAAGGATCCAAGAACAGTGTGTTTGGATTCAGTGAGATGGGACGCGTGATAGAGGGCGTGTTTCGCAGCTTGAACAATCTGCTGGAACGATTTCACCAGTCCTTCTTCTTCTACATCTTGCCGTCTGTTGAACGATATGCATCTATCGGTGTGTATATGCTGCCGTTCGGCATCCTGACATTGCCCGTGATCATCAAAGCATTGTCGCTGTGGCTAAGTTGCCATGTTGTAGCTCATGAAAGTGGTTCAGAAGGTACTGTGCCAAGTGCTGAAGAAGAAAAGGCAACTGATGCTGCTGCTACCACTTTTGAGTCCATTCAACATCAGAATGAGCAGAACCTTCCAACAGTTGATGATAAGACAGACTTTAGCTCTCTAAGCCAGCTGTATCAGTGTAATCGATACATTTTAGTTTCAGTGTTCTTTGGTGTGGTGGCCTTTTACGGCGGAAATGTTTTCATCGTTAGCAGTGGGCAGATCAACACCAGTGCATCTGTGGGTCTCACTGTCGGATTAATAGTGCTACATTTGATTATTTTGGTGTCTCCATTTTTGCCATTCTGGAAATACATTATGTGCTCTCAGCCGGCAGTCAGCAGCAAACAAGACAGAGTTTCTGACATGCATGTACTAAAATCTGTAGCATTACTGGCTTACGGTGTTCTACTTGGTATCACAGCAGTCATTAACATTTCGCTAGGATTTTTCATAGCTGTTATATATGTTCCCCTGCTTGTTTGTGGTGAGCCTAAAAGCTACAGGTTGTTGAAATTAGTTAAGGGATTGGCATTGTTGCTGATATCTCCGGCTTGCCTTTGTTGCATTGCTGTAACACTGCATGCACTCATCTCGCAGAAACCTTCGTCTGTTCCACTGTCGGTTGATGCTGTTGTTACAGCTGTGAAAGATGCTGTTATGTTGTCGTTTGTACAGCTTCATCTCCTAAACAACTGGACATATTGTCTGATATTGTTGGCGTATTTTCCTTGCTGGGCCTTGTTCTGGTTTATTATGTGGCACTAAATGTGAGCTAAATTGGTGCAAGGTCTAAAAAATTCCCCTGCTTCCGGTTGCAGTCTAGTGAAAATGTACGGTCAAGCAGAAAATTGTTTCTCGACTTTTTAACTTTTTGTTCCATGATGTTTCATGTAGTATTACACAACACTTTATGAAAACAAAGTGACACGCCAACAGTGTAAAAATACTGTCTCTGTGCCACACTTTTTTTCCAACGTAGCTCGCAGTGTTTTTAATGTTGGAAAAGTCTGTTGATAGATAACACCCAGATTTGTTTACTTTATTTCATATTTCTATAAAATGAATATTTAAGTAGCCTTTTGAAGAACTTTGTAGTTTATAGTTAGGATGTTTTGCCATACAGAACTGCAGATATGACATTTTTGCCATTCTGTTCTCACAATATTTTCAAGGACACATTGAAAATTTTATAGATGGAAGTGTTTTTAGGCATGGACAGCAGCCAGAAGCACAGAAAACTCTTGTGCCCAAGCATATTGTGCGCTCTCTTTACTACAGATTTTCTTATGTATGTTATTTTTACGCGCGATAGCAGAAATTTATCGCACGTCTTAGCCATCGTCTAGGCGTCCGTCTGTCTGTCCGTCCATCCGTCTGTCTGTCACACTCTTGATCTGTATCAAAACGGTGCAAGATAGGATCGCAAAATTTTTACCATGGGCTGCCCCAAGGACTCTAGTTTATAGTGACAAAATTTCGTGCCCATGGGTTATTGGGTTCTCCTCGAACAAAGGCATCAAAGAGGGGTACCCCCTTAGAAATACGTTATTCTGCTATCATTGTCTCTTATGGTGTGTAAACGGTTGCAGATAGCTACAGACATGCTGCTTATCATAACAAGCACTGGTGACAGGCTTTTTAGATTCATCAACATCGATGACCTTGAACGACCTTGAACCCCCAAAAGGGGTTTTTAGTGAATTTATCACAATTTTTGGATGCAGCGCATATTTCAACACTGAATTGCGACAAAATGGCTGGAGATAGACCAAGACAACCTGCATATGAAATTTTCAGCATTAAACGTAGATTCTAGCAGTCCAAGTCACGACCCCCTAGGTTCAAGGAGGCTGGTGCAGGCGGGCGTCAAAGACAGCTACCCCCTAAAAAGTGGTTATTTTACCAAAATTATCTTGTGTAGCATGAAAACGGTTGCAGATAGGCACAGACCTGCTGCACATCGTAACAAGCACTGGTTATGGGCTTTTTAGATTTGTCAACGTCGATGACCTTGAACGACCCTGAACACCCAAAAAGGGGGTTTTGTTGGATTTTTTCACAATTTTTGGCCGCAGCGCACATTTCAACAGTAAAGTGCGATGAAATCGTTGGAGATAGACTAAGACAACCTACATGTAATTTTCAGCATTGAGTATAGATTATATGCAACTTTGTTCATCATTCAATGTCAGCAAAGAAAAAAACAAAAACAGACAACAAGCAAGAAACGGAAACTAGGCTAAATATAAACAGTCATATCAATCATATTAAATCGTTCAGATCACGTCTTGCGCAGCCTAAGACTGAACTACATACAGAGTTATCAGTATTATAGCTATCTAAGTCCTGACCCCTTAGGTCCAAGGAGGCTTGCGCAAGCAAGCGTAAAAAAGTGGTTATTTTACTGATATTGCCTCATCTAGCATGGAAACAGTTGCAGATAGGCACAGACGTCCTGCTTATAATAACAAGCACTAGTGATGAGCTTCTTAGGAGTATTAACATCGATGACCTTGAACCCCCAAAATAGGGGTTTTTAGTAATTTTTTTTAGTGATTTCAGGCAGCGACACACATTTTTAAGAGTGAATTTCGTATAAAATTATTATTATTTTATTGCATGCTGTACACGGATTACCAAAGTAGCAGGACCGCTGCTATCGTGCGTCACGTGAGCTTTGCACAAATTACTTGTAGTTTGATGCTAGGATATAGAAATGTGGACAATTTTTCAGTGTTTATTTGTGTGTATGCCTACCATAGTGTTGACTGTGAAGCAAACTAGTGTTGTTTTCTCAGTGTTTTGGTTTGTACTATGTGACATGCTACAAATACTGTGGGCGGGACACGTTTACATGCACGCAGTCTTTTTGTGTTCTAGGGTTTGCAGAGAACAAGAGAACACTAATTAATTAGTTATTAGTCTGCCCGGAAATGGTAGATTTCCGGCGGGTTTATATTTTGCTGGCATTTCTTTGTTTCTTTTTTTGGCACGAGGTCTTTGAGCTTTGTCGGCCGATCAATGTGAAATTTTGCCAGGTGACGTAAAGTGTATTTGATTTTATAATCTCGGTCAAAAATTTTGGGGGTCTATCCCAAAAAAAATTAGAGGCCAAAACATGCAAAATTTGGCCCGATTTTAGACGACTTCAAACTTTGACGGTGAATATCTGTTAAATGGATCAAGATATCTAAAATCGGACATCGTTACAACTGACGGCGATTCTTATGCAAAGAAAGTCAGCATTGAACTTTGGTCCACGATCCACAAAGTACGACATGCAGAATCTGACCCAGCCAAATTGAATATTTCGGAAGACCATATTTCGGCCCCCTAGGGGGTGCCGAGCCCCCAAATTTTTACACATGCTAGAGAATAACCAAGTCTTGCCACTGCATGCCCCACTGGGGATGGAGGACCTCTAAACAATTTTTTTCAAAGGTGGGTCATTAATCGGTTTAAACTTTAAAATTTAGTATATCTGCATCTATAACTTTGGGGATAGAAGGAGTAGCCTAACAAAACTTTGCCACATGACTTGCCACTGGGTAGAGGTAATAATGTGGGTACAACTTTTGGGGGCAGGGCCTCCTTAAGATATGGGAGGGCAAAAACGTCCAAAATTCGTCAAGATTGAGGACAACTTTCGATTTTCACCGCAAATATCTGTGAAACGGTTAAAGCCATCGACAAGCAGAAAATGGCGTTATCAAGCATACTCCCACCAGCATTGAGCGAAAAACCTTGGTAAACTTTGGTCTAAGTTTACTAATAACGATGGTTAGCGAGCGGATGTTGACCCACCTTTGATCGACAATGCGCATTCCCTGAATGCTAGCGTATTTGAGTTAGGGCCATGTAACTTTGCTATGAGGCGGATTTTCAACTCCCTAAACTTTTTCCCCAATCAGACTTACGGCGCCGGGCGGCCTCACGTTGGGCTCTGCCCCCAATTCTAGTTCAAATTTAAATTAAAAGTTTATTGTTGTCCATTCTCAGTTCACTGGCATTTCATTTGTGTAGAAAGTTGTAGGCCTATGGGCCTCTGTGTTATGTTAAACCGTATTATCTGCACTGAGAAAGTGCACGATCATCGACATCAGTAATTCAGTAGGGTAGTCAAGCCTACACTGTCGCTTGCTCCTTTGTCACGCCTGACTGTATAGGCCTACCCCGTGGAGTCTCATAACAAATTCATTACAAATCGCGCATTCGGTGCTTAGCCTATCTTATTTTTGGAAGAACGCGTAATTTGAGCAAAGCTCATGAGACGTGCGACAGCCTACTGTAGTTCCTGTTCGCAGATTGCTCTGGTCTTAGAGGTCTATCTCCATCTATTTTGTCGCAATTTGCTCTTAAAGTGCGCTGCAACTGAAAATCGCAAAAAAACACTAGCCCCCCGATTTTGGGGGCACAAGATGGTCGATGTTGACACCTCTAAGAAGCTCGTTCGTCACTAGTGATTGTTATGATAAGCAACATGTCTGTAAATTTTATGTACAACTGTTTTCACGCTAGGCCTACACAAGCCAATGGTGATAAAATAACCACTTTTCGGGGGTACCCTATTTGACGCCCGCGTGCGCAGGCCTCCTTGAACCTAGGGGATCGGTGTTTGGACTGCTAAAATCTACGTTTAATGCTGAAAATTTCGTTCACAAGTTGTCTTGGTCTTCCTCTAGCCATTTCGGTGCAATTCACTCTTAAAATGTGTGCCGCAGCCCAAAATCGCGAAAAGTTCGCCAAAAATCCTTATTATTTTTTTTGGGGGGGTCAAGATCGTTCGAGTTCATCGATGTTGATAAATCTAAAAAGCCCGTCGCCAGTGCTTGTTATAATATGCAGCAAATCTGTAAATATCTGCAACCGTTTTCACACTATACGAGCCAATAGCAGCAAAATAACGACTTTTTGTGGGGGTACCCCTCTTTGACGCCCCCGTTCGACGGGAACCCCCTCACCCATGGCCACGAAATTTTGTCACAAAAAACTAGAGTCCTTGGGGCAGCCCACAGTGAGGATTTTGTGATCCTAGTTTGCACCGTTTTGATAGGGCTCAAGGGTGTAACATGGACGGACAGACGGACGCCCAGGCAATGGCTAAGACGCGCGAAGCATAGCTGTCGCGCATAAAAAACTTCGAATACCTCTCATTTCGACAATGTAGGTTATGCATATCTGTCTGCTGTCTCGTCAGTCACCTTTCGCTTATCAGTTATTACCGTCACATGTTTCATTATTCATTTAGCCTGCAAGACTGCAAGTGCTATACACCGTGTCTCAATAAAAACAGTCAAAATTGTTTTTGTCGTAACTTTGTCAAATTTCCACCGTGATAATTTTTTGGCGCGAAGATGGCCAAGACGATGGAATTATGTAAGGTTCATTTATTTTCCATTTCACCTAATTCGTGTCAATGCACTACCGTGTGAAACAGCGTTGATCCAAATTGTTGCATAACACTTGAGTTGTTGTCTCAAGTAAACATTCTAACGACTTAATTAAGCACGCTGTAAACTGAAACGTAAATTATTTAGGCCTGTCAGAATTATAAGTTTGTATAACAACTTGCTTGCAAATTATTACAGTTTATGCCCAAAGTGTGTCGCGCAACATGGACACAGTGGCTTAGATGCAACGCCACTGGGTGATAGCGAAATCAACGATCAACTGATCAATTAACGGCATTCGCTCATCGATAAAGACGTTTTTAAACTTATCAGCCATCTATTTCATAATTTGCTATTTTCGCTGTAAAATATTAATAAAACAAAATTAATTAATCACCTGGCGCCCTCTGTCTAATTGATGATGCAGAGGTGAGCAGTCTGCTACAAAAAAATCGCCGCGTAATGCAACATTTTGGAGCATCTAGTAGTGCGTTGACAGAAATTAAGTTCACCTTACATAATTCTATTGTCTTGGCCATCTTTGTGCAAAAAATTATCGTTTGGTGGAAATTTGACAAAGTTATGACAAAAACAATTTTGACTGTTTTTTTTGAGACACGGTGTAGATATTAGATTAGTTCGACACGGTTTGTTGACATCAGTCAGTTTTCTGTCTTCGTCTGTCTCTTGTTTTATGGCTTTTCACCTTCAAATAAACTCATCGACTGATTGAATGAATGCGATGTGTTGCGGGCATGATGAGGTTCGTTCGTTGCAGGAGCAGTTTTCCGATGCTACAGACGCGATTCACTTTACGATCAACGCGGTCGACGGCGAAGTTAACTCGACGACGTCATCATCGCGTCACTGTTACAGCTGCGAGCTGGTGCGCGAGGCGGCTCCGCTAGGTGGCGGCAGCAGCAACGGGTGCTTGCAGTCGGCTGACGGGTTCACGTACCGGCTGTACGTCGACCAGACGCCGATCATGGAGCACGCCGTCGACGCCGCGCTCAGGGTGGGCTTGCCCGGACTCCCTCACACCAGTACGGTGCCGCCGCCGGCACCAGCACAGGTGCCCCTTGATGATCAGCCGCCGCCCAGCTACGATGAGACTGTTTACGTTGACAATCAACTGCCACCCCGATATGACGACTGAACGTTCTCGCGTGCAGTGGCATATTTACAGGAAGGGGGGAGGGCAGAGGTGGGGTTCTGGAGGACTGGCCTCAACTTCCAGGACAGCTCGGACAGTAAATCGTGGCCTTGGCGGCCTTGGTCTCTATAGTGACTTGTAACGAATGTGCTCTATACTGTACCGTACAATGAACTTTTGCTGTTTGTGTGATAGGCCTATCATGCACTGAAACATTGTCTGAGCATTTTTATTGTTCATTATGGTTTGAATAAGATTTAACTTGCTTTTCGTGCACTACATAATACTGTCATATGATATTGACTTAGCCTACCTGCTTACTTACTGAATGGTCTTGGGCTTGGCCTTAGCCTTGACGTTGAAAATGCTGGCCTCGAACCCATTCCTAGGGCTTTATGTTCCCTCTTTAAAAGTAAAGAGAAGTCTGTTAACAATTACAAAAAAATAATCCTAACTGAGTGACTGGTTAGGCGTAGCGTAAAAAAGGCTATTTTGCTAGTACACGTACACTGTAGCATATAAGATTATACATTTCAGTAATTCCGCATGCTCCTGGTCGCCTGCATGGATTCACCGGAACACAGTAGACCGATCAGCGTATGCTTGTTAGTTTCACCGTACGCTATGCATACTTACAAAATGCATTGCACTATAGGGCCTATCATGCACGCGGCGTATAGACAAATGCTGCTTCGTCTGTCTGTCAGTGTCACATGCTGACATTCGTGCAATGTAGCTAAAAAAAAGTACGACACCAAGTTTGTGTCAATTTCATGCCAGATTTCATATCTTCCATTGATTAATTATCGACATCTTTCGTTGAAAGTGTGACGCATTCAGCATGTGAAGTTTGCAATAACGTGTAGGCCTATATAGGCCTGCCTACCGTTAGGCTATACATGGATAGACCTATAGAGGGCACGGCAAAAAGTAGCCTATCCCTTAAAGTTCTTTGCTATTTTCAGAGCAACTGCTTGTAATTGTAAAAGGAAATTTTGCATGACGTAAAGTGTGTACCAGTAGTCTTTGATTTCTTATCTTATTTATTGGCAATTTCTTCCCACAACTGAAATCCGTTGATAACTCAGCAGGTAGCCTACTGCAGGTGATCTGTAGGGCATAGATGTAAAAAACGTTCCAAGAAAAATAAAAAAACGTTAAAAAACGTAAAAAACGTGGCAAAAATAAAAAACGCTTAAAAACGTTGAATAAAAAACGTTGGCCATAATTTGTTCAGCTTCTTGTTTAATGCCTAATGTTGTAAGTGCAGTATACCTGGAAGTATGGTTTAGATAGAGAGAACTTCATTTAATTTCAATGTAGCTGTGATGTCATAAGACCATAGCATTAAACTAACTAAATATACTGGTCAACAAAACTTTTTAATTAGTATATTTGGACTAACTAAGTAAACTACATCACTATGATCTATTAATTTATTTCTGTGGTCCTAAAAGTGCTTTACAAAGCCTTTAATGGGATTTTCAATGCACGTTTTTTAAAAATAAAAAAAACGTTGAGCAAAATAAAAAACGTTAAAAAACGTAAAAAACGTAAAAAACGTGGCAAGAATAAAAAATGTAAAAAAACGTTTTTTACATCTATGCTGTAGGGAGTGCGACAACTTGCCATCAGCAAGGCTGTTAAAATTCACTAAAAGATTGAATGCATTATGCATGCGTGAAAACTGGCGGTGAATGCCTTGATTTCTCGCAGTCATTGGCAGAATGCTTATTATGTTGTTTGAATGACAGTGTTTTTGTGATTACAGTTCAAAGAAAAAACCAATAACTCTGTCGTAGTTAGATAATGAAATGCCCTTTGGCAGTTTTACGTGACCGTGAACAGGTAGGCATTATAAACGTGTAAAACTTCCCGTGTTCCAGGAATTCTTCGTTTGTCAACAAGCGTAGGCTACACATATTTCTCAAGTCACATCGTGGATACAGATTATCTGTAACTTGGACGTCACACTAACGAGTTATTAATACAACATTCAGATGACACAACCAGCCGAGTGATTGTACGTTAATCGGCGGCCAAGTCATAGCATGCTCAGTGGCGGATACAGGGGACATGCCCCCAGGGGCCACACAGATACGGTCATGATGACTATGGCGAGAAGGCAGACTATCGAAATACTGAAGTTGTTCTGGTACAGCAGAAACATTTCATGTAGGCCCTAAGCCATCCTGACTGCTAAAATTGCAGCTTACCTCACCGCTGGAGAGTTTACAATGCCTGTTCACTCCAACACCCCACCACCCCCTACGGCCAACAAGCCCCTATTCACCAGTTAGCCTAGCTGGTAAAATTTTGAATAGGGACTTGTTGGTCCAGGCTTTCCCTTAAAAATCTCTAGATCCGCCACTGGCCACGCATTAGCTGCTATAAGCCACAACGGTTTGCAATGAATTATCTCTGCTGCAGTAATCTGTATCTGCACATTCTAAGGACTGAAAGTAATTTTGTTGGATAATGCTACATACCACAAAATTAATGCACCTTTCTCTTTCAGTTCCTTTTACATAGGCCTCCTAGAATGAAGACAGAACCTTGAATAATGCAGAACTAAAAAAACAAGCACACACCGGACTGAAACTGTCATATAAAATGTCCACTAACACGAAGGCACATCAACGGATGAGTACGAAATCTGGCTCAACTCCAGGCATCAGTAGACTAATGCATATATCTGTGCAACTCAGTTTCGACCCTGACAAAGTCACCGGAATTTTTCCAGCGTCACTTCAAATCAAATGAAATTGCACAATACGCACAGGGTGGCCCAAAAGTAGGCAGAGTCTTTGACAACCATTTGTCCTGCAAGCTCACAGCTCTAAATGTGCAAGAAATGCCAAATTTTTTCTTATCACCACGAAGCAGAACTAACTTTGCTATTCAGTAATTCAGACTGTCAACGGTTTGTACAGCTAAATACCCTTGTTCAGTGGTAAAACAACAAAATAACATCGGAAATACAGTACACGACAGGACATCACAAAAAAACTTAAGTTACACTTTGGATATACAGAGTAGACCAAAAAAGTAAGCTATTGTACTTTTCCCATATTTTCGCTAAATATTAACCAATTTTCTTAATTTTGTCACCAGTAGACTCTGGAAGAAATTTTCTACTCAGCAGCATGTATACCATATCTATTATGTCGCTACACTACCTTGTAAAACATAAATATCTAAAAATCAACAATATCTACAGATGGACAGAAGGTCTGGTGGTAAATTTTCAAAGTATTTAACTAAAATGTTAAATATAAATCATTGTGAGTGTCAAAAAAGTTGGTATATAGCTACAGAGTAAGTTTTCATCTTTTAGCACAATAGTGCACAGCAGTTAACTGAGCAAAATTGCAGTCACCAACCAGCATTGATATACATTAGAAATTAATGCACAGTAAAATCTTTCAAATTATTTGAAAAGATGTTCGATAGGTCCTCAATTGTTCTTGACACTCAACGTAACTCATATTTTACATATCAGTTAAATACTTTAAAAAATTACCACCAAAACTTTTTCCAATCTGTAGATATTGTTGATTTACGAATATTTATGTTGTACAAGGTACAGTGGAGACATAATAGATGTGGTATGCATGCCACTGAGTAGCAAATTTCTTACAGAGTCTACTGGTGAAAAAATGTGAAAATTGATCAATATTCAGAGAAGATATGGACAAAGTGCAATAGCTTATTTTTGGCGCACCCTGTATGGACCTAAACATAATGCTTAGTACTCCTTCTCAAGGCGGTAGCCATAATTTTTGTTTGGAGGGGGAGGCTGACCTTCCCCTCCTTTTCCCC
>Ga0209671_1003001_pt1 | contig 15967 bp, 14 predicted proteins | sample WorMetHERISLAND2_2_FD_187401 | JGI IMG/M metagenome (GOLD analysis project Ga0209671, IMG submission 187401) | Marine gutless worms symbiont microbial communities from Max Planck institute for Marine Microbiology, Germany - Olavius geniculatus... | ecosystem: Host-associated > Annelida >...
CTGTTGATTAGCAACATCATAGTCAGAAGTTACAGCAGATGTTCAAAGTGCTGTCCCTTTACTCGAACACAGGCCCGGAGACGTCTTTTCCATTCGTCGATTGCGTCATTGACAACGGTCTGCCGTAGGCCAGACCAGACCTCCACCAAGCGCTGCTTCAGTTCATCCACATCTTTCACCGTTTTATGAAATATCGTAAACCCGTAACACACTACGATATTGAGTACCTTTTGACGATTTTCTCAGCTAATCATTACTATTATTAGGCACAGTTTGTTGGAGTTATTTCAAAACGTAATAGGGGTCCGGTTTTTTTTTGAGACACAGTGTAGATAAAAATGGCTTCCGCGTACCTCTATCAGGTGGCTGGTGATGGGGCGCCACAGGACATCAACCCTAAACCTGTTCACCAAACCCGTTTCCAGTAGCTTGGAAACTGCAAACAACGAAGGTTCCTTAAACAACACAACACATAAGCACGAAGATAGCTGCATTTTGTCCAATACGAAGTAAAAGGCACATTCCAGATGTTAGATTATTTCAACTTGGTTATACGACCATTGTTAAGAAAGATTCGGCAAGTCCTGCGCAACAGTAGGCCCTGTGGCCAGGACTGCAGGTATACTGACCCAGTCGGTTAAAGGTGTGCTGGCTGCTAATTAGAGCTGGCCATCCGGCTGACGTGGGTTGTATGCTAGCTTAATTGGGTCTAACCCTCGCCGGCTCAAAAAACCAAAAAAAAGATGAGTTCCCACGCAATGGTCCCAGCTGTCCGTGCAAAATCTTCTTATAACTACTGCCATTATTATCAATTTTTTAACTACAGTAGCCTGTACCACATCTTTTAATAAACAAATGTCAACAACACCACACTAACAACGAAAGGCTGATCAAATCACAAACAAAGAAAAATGGTATCAAATACCTTGTTTGCATAAGCAACATCCATTGCCTCGGAGGAAAGTTTGCACAAAGCATCAATCAAGTGATGCAGTGCAACATCATCAAGATATCTAAATATTAAAATAGACAAAATTCAAAATATCATAATATGACGTTAAAATATAATGCTGTAACTGTGGACAAGCAAACAATCTTGGACGGTATACAGGGTGGGCCAAAAAAGTAAGCTATTGTACTTTTTTCATATCTTCACTAAATATTGACCAATTTTCACAATTTTTACATGCAAGAGCTAGCTAGCATTAGTATTAGCTATGGTAATTCTGTCTGTCTGTCCATCTGTCCGTCCGTCACGACCCGGTACCGTTTCAAAACCAGTAAAAATAGAGACATTGGGTTTTCATTATATGATAGCTTAGTGTCTCTAGTATTTTATGACAAAATTTCATGCCACTGGGTGAAAGGGGTCCCCACGAATGAAGGAGCGAAAGCGAGGCACCCCTCCTAAAAAGACGTTATTCTACCGCTACCACTCGTGAAAAAATTGTGAAAAATGATCAATATTTAGTGAAGACATAGACAAAGTGCAATAGCTTACTTTTTTGGCCCTCCCTGTATAATCAACACCAAGATAAACTCAGCCTTTCATCCCTCCGGGGTAGGTAAATCGTCTGGCTGGGGTTAAGGTGGGGTGTGTTCACCCACGTCAGGTAGCAGATAACACTGTGATCCCATATGGCAGGCGATGCTCCACATCCCCCTTAATTTATTTTATCCACTGCACGTACACAACACTGCAAATACTATAATGGAATTTCTGTCTGTAAGAAGCAGCTGTTTGAACCTATCCACTCTGCATGTCTCAGAAAGTAACCTGTGTGTTAATCAGTTGCGAGTTTCGAGAGTTTAAGGACATTACATATAGGCGCCAAAGGCGTGTAGTATTTGCAACAGGCTGTATTTACGATAGAAATCACCTTCGGCTTTCCATAGCTGCCAAGCCAATACACACGACGAGCCCGCTACGATTGCCGCATATTTTTGTTGCGTTTTGTGCTTGCGTTGCACTTATTTTACTTTATTGTGTTATTATTATATTAGCACTACATAAAGTATGTGCTAAAACACACAATGAAATGCAATTTGCACGGAACTATTTTGTGAGTGAGGTGGTACGTTCAGCTCGACGGGTACATCGGTTCGCATACGTAGCTGGCAGACTGCAAACTTTACACTATTTCGAGTTAAATTCACATTTACCTTAACTGGACTCGGAGTTTTGTGAATAATAACGAATATGATGTGACAGTACACGTGTGATTATTTAGCATCATGCAAACACTCCATAACAAAAGATTTTTGCAGTATTTTGTAACGCTGCGACATCAGTGTTGCTATGAACCCATTGCCATGGCTTGGTCAAACGATCATTTAAGTGCCGTGAGCTTGGTTTAAACATGCACTGATCCACAACTGTCATAAAATTTTAAAAAGATAAGCAAAATAGGCCAAAACCAACAGGACGTACTGTGAGCTTTCAAAGAGTCGAGTAAGCATTGCAGACAGCATCGGCAGGTCGGACATGACGAAACTGTTGACGACAGAGCTCTGGTTGTCAGATGCCTGCTGGGTGGGTCGTAATGTACCCGCAGGTCCTGGCCTTAAGCCAAGGATCCACGTCAGATGCTGACATCAACACAGGCAGCCAGGCAGGCAAATGTTTCAGACACTTAAAACACTACCACGAGCCTTCTAGACAACTCAGGGTGGCCACTCTCCAGTCATGATCAAATTCCCTGACTTTTCCAGATATTTTAAGGGAACATAGAGGGAGTATCACCCCTCGCAACACTAGTGATATGACGTCTATTGGCAACAATTTTAATTACTTTCCAGAGAATTAAATTAACTGACCAAATTTAGCGCAGTTTAAACAATAAAAACAAATAACAGCAGCTTACTGGCACCGCAAATTTAAAAGTAGGGGAGTACAAGTCTGCGTGCGAAGCGAGCAGAAAAAATGGAGTTGAACGCAAATATTCAACAAGTAAACACTTCCCTGACAAGATTTTTTCCCTGACATTTCTCTGACATGTTTCAAATTCCCTGAAATTTCCAGGTTTTCTAGGTTTTCCAGACAAGTGGTCACCCTGATAACTACGATCTCACAGCAAAAACATTCTACGGAACACTGCAACAGTTCTGAACTATTTTAAGCCTCATCTACAGTCTGAAATAATCTTCATCAAACTGTTATTTCTGACCTAACTGTGACAATTCAGGCTCAAATCTGCTCTGTACGATTGTGCTTACCTGCAGTGACACGTGACTTTACAACACTTGAATATGACTTAATGTGTCCCAGCCAACAATACTAGACAGAATTACATTCGGCATAAAAATATTTCTGCAGAACCACGTATTAACTGGAGATCACAGGCATGTCTGTCTGGTAACATAGCGGCTACGAGAGGCTCGTTGTTGCTACGCCACTGGACACTCAGCTATGTCTATGCTTCCCCAAAAAATTAGCGCACAACAGAATTAAGGCCAATCAGCCATCTTCAGATAAATTCTTGGATCAAAAAAAGCTACTAGATAAAACTACCTGAAGAGTGACCAGAATGTAGTGCCAGGCAGTCCCCAGCATGCCGCCGTAGTACTGAGACAGAGACAAGATGGCTCTCATGCATTGGATGTTCTTTGCTGTCAGCTTCAATAGATATCAACAACAACAACGATGGCAACAATGACACCAGCAATGTAGCTCTACACACCAGCTCATCATCAGTCACTTTGTATTACTAATGCATTCAGAAAAAAACATATTATTATGCTAAATATCATGCTAAATACCATCAATTTCAACCTTACTCACAAACTGTAGCGCACACATCACAAAATTCTATCTGAAAAGAAAAAGGTTAATGATTATAGACAGCTCTTTATAAAAAGCCTATTGCAAAGCTACGAACTACGGAGCATCATCTGCCATATGGGATCACACAGCATTACCTGCCACCCAACACAGATGAATGTGCCCGCCTAAACCACAGCAGAGAGGCCAGTACTCAAATTACCTATCCTGATAAGATGGCTATTACCCCAAAATACTTGCATTGCAAAATGCAGCCAAACTAATACAAATAGTGACGTGGCTACTATCGACAATCTATAGAAACTTACCAATGTCAACCCTGTATGACGTACCATTTAGCTACAATACATAACTTGCTGACAGACAACAGACAAAAAATAGCTGAAAGATGGGAGACGCCTGGAGGAATGAAATGCTGAGTTGAGCTTAAAAGCCATAAGTGAACCAGACTATCTTCAAGCATTACCACTCACCATGACTGGGTTCTGATGACCTGTGGCAACAGTAGAAGCAGTCGCTAAAGGCATTCCAATGGCGACAACTTGACTGCCGTTGACTGCGTCTGACGGGCTGACAGCTGAAGACGACTCTGCACTGCTACGTATGCTACTGCTGCTGATATTACTTGAACCTTCATTAACATGCATGCTAAACTATGTAATAACAAGAAATTTGAGCAAGTGCTCATGAGACGCGTGAAAGCCTATAGCAGTTCCTGTTCGCAAATTGTCTTAGTCCATCTCCAGCCATTTTGTCGCAATTCACTATTGAAGTGTGTGCCGCAGCCAAAAATTGCAAAAATCAATAAAACCCCTTATTTTGAGAGTTCAGGGTCTTTCAAAGTCAATGATGTTGATACGACTAAAAAGCTCGTCACTAGTGTTTGTTGTGATAGGCAGCATGCCCATGCCTATCTGCAACGTTATCATGAAAGACTGGCCAACAGCGGTAAAATAACGACTTTTAAGGAGGTACCACTCTTTGATGCCCTCGTATACAGTTTCCTTGGATCTAGAAAATTGAGACTTAAACCGTCACAATCTATGTTCAATGCTAAAAATTTCATATGCAGCCTGTCCTTGTCTATCTCTACTGATTTTGGCGCAATTCGCTCTTAAAATGTGTTTCGCAGCCCCAAATCACCAAAAAATCCATAAAACCTCTATTCTAATGTTCAAGGTCATCCAAAATCATGGCTCTCAGTGTCAATCAAAAGCCCGTGTATGACTTCCTATTAGTGATTAATAGTAACCTAGGCCCTATTTCACACCATTTCTGAGATACAGCGACTTATTGGCTAAAAATCACAAATTTTTCCCACCCCCCTCTCGTTTAGCACCCTCGCTCAGGGTGACCCCCTTCAAATTTTTGGAAAAGCTTTACGTTTCCTGAAACTAGAGTCTTTTAGGCAGCTGATGCTGAAGCTTGGACTGTTTTTGACTGATCCGCTCATGTAACAGACAGACGGACAGACGAACATAGAACAGACAGAGATACAGAATAATTGTGATGGCTATGATGCGCTATAGCAGTACCTGCTTTCGTGCATAAAAATAAAACTAAAGAAATATACTGGAAGAGTGTCAAAATATTTATGTGGTCATCCACATAGTGCTAAAACGGCTGCACAATAACATAATAACGATAATATCCCCTTTAACAATCAGTACAATAGACTGACAAAACATACCTAGTAACATAAAGCTGTAACTTGGCAGGTTCTTGTGGTGGGTCGGTGCATAGTTATTCAATCAAACAGACATCTCTAAAGCTAAATTCTATGAAAGGTCACAGATGCACATTTCTGAAAACATGTACAACAATTATTCTGACAACACCCCGAAACATCTCACACTTTTCGACGTAAACTCAAAACATGTTTATTCCATCGTTCTTGAGACACATGACTATCTGGATTATCTGTTTGTTGTCTTATTGTTTTATTATTTTTCTGGTTCTCATTTCTTAGATTTTTGTATGTTGTTAACAACCATTTATAACGTTTTCCACTTTGCACTTACATAACGACAATCTATTCGCCCAGATATGATTTGATATGATACCTCTGATGTCTGTGCTGATGGTCAGAATGTGCAATGCATAGTGGGATGGCAGTGACGCCTTGCACAGAGCTATGATGATAGCATCCCGCGGGGTACTCAAACTGGTTCCACTGCACAGGCCAACGTACCCCTGCAACGACTTGAGAATTGCCTCCGTAGCCAGCTCATCACAGCTACAGACAGCATCCCAACATTATGTGCTCAGCATACGTCAGTTTCTATAAATGATTCAATTCTATTTAAGGTTAAGCACCTCAGCCAAGTGCCTCAGATTCGACCACTGACTGACAATGTGCATTCTAAATATGCACTTACTTACTTACTTACTTACTTGAAAAGTATAGCTTTTCATGGTAAACCCATCTCAGAGCTATGGAGCGTCACCTGCCATATGAAACCACACAGTGTTACCTGCCACAAGACACAAGCGAACGCGCCCTGCCTTAACCCCAGCCAAACAGACCAGAACTCGACTGACCTACCCCTGAATGATAAAAGGCTGAGTTGACCTTAGTGTTGGTTATATACCAGGACGGTTTACCTGTCCACAGACAGTCACCCATCCAAGTAGTAACCACTTAATAGCAACTGGAGCAGGAGTCAAACCAATGCAGTCCATTAAGCCACCAAGCCAAAACATGCTCAGTATGAACAATGAGCAATACACGACTAGTGTCAATTTCTGTGAATATACTTATTACCAATAAATATAAAAAAAACAAAAGTGGCCTTAAAATAAAAAGTGCCATCAAGACCTCGCATCCAGCAGCACAGAGAGACCAGCCAACACTCCGCACCAGCTGGAGTTAATCAGCTCCTCCTTCACGACCTTATCTGCAGAGACAAAATAACAGACACAATGCTTCACGGTTCTATGATGGCGAGTTGGCCAAAACACAATATCGCACTACATAATTCAAAATGTGAAATACCGTGTTCACACGAATGAATGCATCAGAATGCATCAGCCACGGAAGTACACATTGTTATCATTCAAACTTCCGTCCAGTGTGCCTACAGTGAGCAGACCGCACGCACTACGTGCACTCAAAAGCCGACAAATGTGAACGTCATTTCTTTCTTCAAACCATCTCCATTCCCCCAAATGGGAGTAATAACTCCTCCCAAATGCTTACATTGCAAATTGTTTTTTTTATTTTGGGGCTTGGCCAGAAGTTTACAACAGGAAACTTCCGGCCACGCTTCCGGTCAAGCAACCCAATTTGCTTCTTAGGCAGTTTTTCGTAAAGACGTACCATCTAACCACAATACGTATGTTACAGGCAACACACAGACAGAAACAACCTTGTACAATAAGTGCTAGTATGGTTGACTAAAAATGACAGATATGTGAATACCTGTGTCAGGTGTAGTGATGTGGTCAACAGTCGACTTAGTCAAAGGCACATCAGATGCACTGGCAGATAATGCTGAAGATTCAGCAGCAGGCTGCAGTAGACTTTGTATACTCTTGACAATGTCCAGCATACAGACAAATGCTACCGACACACCGTAGCCGTCGGCAACAGCTGGGGGTTCCACTTTATCCATCATCTCCAGGCTACAATCAGCATTCGTACCCCGTAAAACTTCTACACAGAGAATTATCAGCCATACTGCTAAGACTGTATTTTCTACTCACGTGATCACTGAACAATGGTTTAAAAGTGTAATAATTTACTGTACTATACCATTAAAAGGTACAAATACACTGTGTCAGAAATGGTGACCCAACAAAACCTGGATCGACAAAACCGGGAACGACAAAACTTGGAAACAGTGATATAGGCTTAGGTTTAGGATATAAGGTTAAGGATAGGTTTATGGTTAGAAATTAGGGTTAGGGATTAGAGTTTGGGATAAGGCTAGAGATTGGCATAGGTTTAGGGTCAGGGATTAGGGTTAGGAATAGCATTCAAAATAAGGATAGAATTAGGTAAGAGTTAAGATTAGGGTTACGATTAGGGTTCGGGTTAAAGTTCGTTTAAGCCCAAATTCCATTACGCCGACTATGCGACTTTCACCGAAACTTCCCCGCAGGGAAAGTCGCGGACACAAATCATAAAAGTCCGCGACACAAATCATGTCGCCAATTTTCATGGTTTGTGTCGCGGACTTTTGTGATTTGCGACTGGGACAAAATCTTTGGACTTTGTTGCTGACTTTCTCCGTGTACTGTAACGGACTAAATTCCATTAAAGCGACACAAACGGGTTTGTCGCAGACTTGTAACAGACTTTGTCGCAAACATCTCGAGATTCTCGACATGTCGAGATGGTTTGTGTTCGCAACTTTCGTGATTTTGTCCCCGACTTTCATCGAAACTACATGATTTCATGATTTGTAACTATTTGCGTCCGCGACTTTCATGATTTGTGTCCATGACTTTCCCTGCGGGGAAGTTTCAGTGAAAGTCGGCATAATGGAACTTGAGCTTTACTGGGCAAGTTTTGACGTTGTAGGTTTGTTGGTCCAGGTTTTGACAGAAAACCGTCAGAAATATAGCCATTTGCTACGATTTTCAGAAAATATGTATAGGTATCAACATGGTCTACAGTGTATTGTGCAAATGCAATGAGACATAATACACCGTAAAGATCGTGTTCAAATATACTTATTTCACGGCTGTGATAAATGGCATATTTTGCCTGAAATCACATGTGATACACAAACGCAAGATGCTATCGGTCGTCACGCTTGAGTGAAGTGAGAATACAGGAACTTATTAAGAGCACTTATAACCACTCCAATCACTGTGGTCAGAGATATGAGAACTAAGTACATCAAAAAATAAAATACAATGCACGCAAAGTGGTTTTGGATGGAAAAAAACACATCAAAGACACAAAGTATCTGTAAAGTCTGGTAGAATGTGCTCACTAAATGGTCTTAAGGCTGCCAGACGGTGCTGCAATGTTGACTAGGAGTGGCAGTGAGATGCCACGGAAACAGAATGAAGGCTGGCTGGCTGTACTGCCTGCTACTGAGACTGATGCTGACCCAAGTACATTGGATGCAGCTGCTGACACGTCGGCTGATGACTTACCTGTCCTCAGCAACACAAATTTTGTTAGGATCTTGAAGAAAAGTTTTATTACACAATAAGCACTCATATCAAACATGTGGTAACAGATAATGATACAAGAAGTATATAGGAACAAGAAAACTAAAAGAATACAAAAAATAGAAGAACACAATAACAGTGTGAAATAGGAGAAAAGGAGTACACTACAGGGTACACTAATAACATTTACTGAATATGATTCCATTGATAAACGTCATTATAAAGTAATAAATGATGGCTATAATCAACAACACGACATTAAACTAAACATGTATCTATTGTATCTTGTGGAAGTAATGTGGCAAGAATAAAAAATGTTAAAGGTGTGTATAAGCTGCCTAATCTGTAGCTATTTATGGGAACCAATCTCAGAAATAGCCTACCTATGGAGCATCACCTGCCATATGCACTGCTGTGTTAGCTGCAATGCATCACAGGCAAACACACTCTACCTTAACCCCAAACAGGCATACTGATACTTCATTTACTCACCATAAAAAGTCAGAAGGCTCAGTTGGCACGGGAGATCAGTTAAGATGGTTCACCTGTCCGCAGACAGTCACCCATCCAAGTAAAATCCACTTGATAGTGAGTGACCTGACTGGCAAATGCAAATCGAAAAAACTGGCCGAGCTCTATCTAATAAATAATTTCTAAAATACTGATGGTGAGTATATAAGTTTAAAAAGTATCAAGAAGTGCTTCTCTAAAATGTGCTTCTCTAAAATGAACCTAAGCATTTAAGCCAATTATCAAAATTACCTGCATAGCAGAACAACAATGCAATATATCTAATTTCGAGCAATAAGCAGAAATCTCTTACCGGAGGACTGCAAGGCTGACGACTGACTGATAAACTGTGACTGAATGTAAGCCGCCAGGCCACTGATGATGTCACGAACAACCTTCGTTGAATGCTCACGCATGTCGTAACTCTCACAGAATCCTCTACACACACACACAGGCAAAACATTTATCCAGCATAAAACCACAGAAAACAGATATAGCGCAGATAACTAAATTAATTACCTATCAATATGAATGACTTTCTGTTGGATCGTACGTTTATTGTAGCAAGAAAACTATGCCATCAAAAATGCAATTTATTTATCTATTTGTTAATTTATTGAACAAAAATACCACTGAAAAAAAATATAGTAAAAATCTAACATATTCAGATCATATGCATAATTGCATTAAAAGTCTTATAAAGTCTTATAACTCAATAAGAGGAAGTTTTGTTAGGTAGGATAGTATTTGAATCAGACAATTTTTTTGCAGCAATAGTATCCTGGCATTCATCGCTTAAACCGAGATCAAAATCTGAAAGCTGGTCAAACGGTGTTTCAAAAACGCTTTGGTGCGACGCAAGTTACAGCAGGACAAATTTCAAAGTCAAATACGACCCAAGCTCAAAGTTTAACGCTGTTGGTGCAACATGCCCTAATTGTTAATTCCCTAGTTCAGTTAACAGCTGAAAAGTCAAACCTAATAAGCTGACGCTGAACGCAGAGTTTTGACAATACTTCGAGAGCAGTAATGCGCTGCCACTGAGGCTTCTCAGGGTCCAGAAACTTCACCAGCAAAGACAGAAAGATCTCACATTCTGTCAGCTGCAATGCAAAGCACAAATATTATGCAAACACAATAAATACTATCACGATCAACACATTATTGTGCAATATATTCTCACAAGGTGGTGGCGTGGCGTAGCGGTAACGCGTTTCATCCGATCAACAAAGTTATTCTATGCCAGGCCGAGTTAGTACTTGGATTGGTGACTGCCTGTGAGCAGGTAAATCATCTCGGTATGTAACCAGCTGCTTAGGTCAATTCAGCCTTGCATCCCTCTGGGGTAGGTAGATCGAGTACCAGCCTATCTGCCCAGGGTTAAGGCAGGGCACATTCATCTGTGTCGGGTAACAGGTAACACTGTGTGAAACCATATGGCAGGTGATGCTCCATAGCTCTGTAAGGGGTTTGCTTCTTAAGAGCTATACACCACCTTTTACAACATTTGTTCAGTCAGTGCCGTATCAGTGTCATCGATGTCAATGCCAATCAAAATATCAAAGACGGTAATATTTGTTCAGATTTTGCATATATCTTTATGGAAAATCCATCGAAGAGCTACAGGTGTCACCTGCCCGACACAGGTGAACATGCCCCCCCATTTTAACGCCAGGCAGACAGCCAGTACTCAATATCCCAGAAAAATAGAAGGCAGAGTTGACATTGCATCGCATTTGCAGATATAGCAACTATCAGTGTCAAACCTCATTCAGACTCAGTATGTTTGGTAAAGGAAACCCTTAGGAAAACTGTTAAACAGAAAGATACAGGAGTAAACAGATAGATGTTCCTAGCTATTAGCACACTGTCTGTGGTAAAAATGGTATAACGATTACATAATTTTGCTGGAATTTTAATATAGCAGATAAGCTATATGGAACAAAATATGGAACAAGTGTTGCTAAGTAAAAATATTTTGAAAACCAAAAAACAGACAACCTATAGAAGAAACAAAAGCTTCAGATCAGAAAAAAGAATTAATGTGAACCAAAACACGAAAAAGCCGAAACATAGCAAACAGACAATCAATAGCACAGCATGATACCAGGCTAGCAAACAATCTAGCAGTTTAGAAATTATACTTATAATTATACTTATTTTCTGATTTTTGTAAATGCCAGGTGTAGCTGCGGCAGACAGTACGTAATCATAGATGTGTGGAAGTTGGTAGGACCCTCGTGTTGGTTCTTGACTACTTACCATCCGCCGTAACTGGCCAAGGAAGGCAGCATCGGTTGCCAAAACATCAACAAATACAATAAAATAAATATCGTATTTTTGTGAATTTCTACGTATAACTTACATACTGTTGCAACATATATATAAGTCTACTATTCGAAGACCAACCAGCAGTTTGCTGTAGTGACGAGTCAAGACAGAAACAATTCGCAGGAGGCGCATCACTATGGGAAAGTACGGCTTCTCAGCTGGTGCCGTTGAAGTTGATGGGCTGCCAGTGACCCGAGACCGATACTTGAGACTTGGCGAGAATAACCGTATGACCAACGGACAAACTTTTTCCGTCAACAGGAAGTTGAACTCCGTGTGCTATACACATTAAACCATACCCAGTACGAAATTCAGAAATACTTCCTGTCCAGCTAGTGCACGGTATCTTAATGATGTAACACATCTTCTAGCGAATGAAACTACATACATATGTATGCACCCATGTACTGTGTAATGCTGTATTTATAAAAACAAAAACTCACAAAACATTAAATGTATACTGTGATATATTCTGTATATAACAGAAACAAACTGAGTGTAAACAAAGGTAAAAATGCCATACCCCAGAAGGGGTTTAGGCGGGGTGCTCATCTGCCTTTCTATGGCCGTCGATCTCGTAGATACGGTAGGTGGATAAACCACAGAGTCCGTGACGCGTGGCCAGTGCGACGCCAGACCTTTACGGTTACCTTCCCAGCTGCAGAGCATCACCGCCCTTTGACCGGTACCAAATTATACTGCTTGGTGAACAGAGGCACACTGCGTTTGAGCTACATGCCCAGAGTTGTTACCTGGCAGTGCATTAGGTGAGAGTCGAACCAGCGACCTTAAGATCACTAGTCCGATGTGCTACCGATAGACAACCAAGCCACACATAAACAATATAATCAAAATGATCCATAAAGTTCTAACAAGCAGACCTGGAGAAAGACAGAATAGTAGTTGGAAAGGACTTCTTCCATGAGTTCCAGGCAGAGTGTGCGCGTCATCTCCGTCATGCCGACCAGCCAGTACGGCTGCTCGGCGTTCAGCAACTGACACAAGTCCTGCACATCCACATCCACAGTACACAGCAACGACCAGATTAGAACAGTCGATGGATCGTTGAATAGTCGACGGATCATTGAATAGTTGATGGAAAGTTGAAATTTTCGGACAAACAATTGCAAATAAATTTCCAAACACGGATATTGTGCATTGCCCCAAAAACAGATCATGGCTCAATCAACTTCACAGAAACAACACACCGCCTGCTGACCTATGGAGACAAACGTAGTCACATGGACACGCACCTGGAGACAGAGAGGGGGAGGGAAGTGACACTACGGTCCTCGCCGACTATGGACTATGGAGACAACAAAGATGGCAGCGGCAACACCCATATGGGGATTACACTGACTGCTGACATCATTATTGCAGTTCAAACTCACAGCTCATTGTATGCTCTAAGTAGATAACTTACTTTGGCAATAAGCATGGAGATAAACGATGCTGAAATATAAATATCAGAGATATAAGCAACAGCTGGCAGTTCCACTTCGTACATAATCTATCGTAAGGCTACAACTGGAATCAACTTATCTATCAATCAAGCATATCGATCAATCACAATTAACTAAGTAGCTGTACTGCTTACTTCAAGATTAAGCAGCCATCATACACATCAAAGCATAACGGCTGCAGTTCTTTACAAACAGAAACTGAGTCATACTTGAAACAGAAGATAGGCGTCTGCTGCAGAAGAACGCAGAGATTTTGGAGGCACTCGGCCGCCCGACTTCAGATCATCAATTGACACAGTGTCCAATTTACCTACAGCAACATATTCAATTATTCATTCACATCACGTCCAGTCAGTAGCACAAAAACCAATTAATGAGTACAAACGTCTACCATATAATCTACTTAGACGAGCACAACTTAATGCACAAAAACGGTATTTTCTATATTTCCTACCCTGTAGACTACCTGACATTTTTTGGTATTTTTAGACTTATCGATTTTTTCAGTTATTTTATTCGTTGGTTTATCCGTGTGGCTTAGAGTTATATAAACTTATAAAACTGCCTCTCAGACATTTGTTGTTCTCGTGATGTTTTCATTTGATTTTCTATTGCAAACTGTAGATCGTAAATCTCCAAAAAATGAGCAAAAATGTTCCATGTACGATGTACACTGAACAGTAATGAAACTGTGAATATCAGGAGCTAGCAAACTTTATAACTTCCTCCTTTGCCTGTCCCATTTTAATGCTTTCTAATCACTCAGATTGTAACACAACACCATGTGGTAATTTCATTCCACCACTAATGTACCATGAAATAAAATTAAGCATCAACCTGCAGCAGGGGTGCTATCTTCCGTTACAACACGTTCAAACACTACGCTGACGATCTGACGAATCGTTGCAGCCGCTGTGTTAGTTGTTGTGGTGTCTTTCGCAAAGTGCAGCCGGAAACACAGCACCAGTGCCTAGCAATAAACAACAAGCTACAATAGCAACTAGATAGTCGTTACGACTCTGTCGACTGTTATGCCTCCGCCAACATGTGACAAAAAGAGAGAGCGTATAACGCGAAAAAATGGAAATCACAAAGAACCTTTTTATAGCCAAGCAATAACTGGACCCTGCCGCCGGTGATTGGTCACGCATGACGAAAATGCAATGTGATTCATCACAACTCATGAATATTCATTATTTGCACGGCTAATGAGCATCTGCAAACGTTTGCAGCGAGAGAATAATTTTTAAACAAAGAAAGTGTTATTGACTGATTAATTATTAATTAATAAAAAACCCAACAAAATTAATAACCAAACCCCAGTGTTGCAAAAAGACTTAGGGTTTAACTGATCGAGAAAGAATTAGGCGGTTTGATGAGTTAGAAGAAAAATTAAATAAGAAATGTGACTGCATCACTATACACGTAACATCAACTGAGTAGACCTACTGTATAATGGCTTTCAAACGCTGTCTAGAAATGCGCAGTGACAACTGATGGTGGATAAACATTAGCCAACTAATCATCATTGTTAGTGGACCAAAGTTCATGAATTTTTTGGTTCAACACGGGACAGATCGTAGTTGATAATTCCATTTACCGCTTGTTGATATCTCCATCCATTTCAGAGATATTTGCACTCAAAGTCCACGCACGCAGGAATGCAGGGATGGACACGAACACTCAGGAAACATAATGCCTCAGCCACTACGTTGTAGTTGGTAAAGGCATAAAAAATAAATTTCATATTCATATTCATACCTACCATGGCAGAAAAGATATTGCTAAATTTTTAACACAAATCAATTATTAACTAAACTGTCCACAGCATGCCAACTCTAAGCACACAAACCAATTAATTTACCAACTGTTGCTTTTAAAAAATACAACCACAGTATGACTTAAATGGCTGATGCAGATTATCAAAATATATCACAGAAAAGCTGGCTTATAGAATAAAATAAAGCAGCTTGACCCTTGCAGCAGTTTCGACACAAATGGTTACTCTCAGTAGCGTCGTGGCATGGGACACCTGCCCTCCCTAAGCTTTGGGCTGTTCAAAAATCTTCTTCTTGTCTGCAAATTTTAATCTAAAAACTTCCATATGTAAAAATGCTAAATTTGAGCTTAAAAAATCACCACTGTCGAAAATTTGCAGCAACTGCGAGAAAATCGCAACTTTCTGCTCTGCCTAATTTTTTAACACAAGACGTCACTAGCACAAGACTTGGCAACATCTTAGATTATTGCTATTACTACAGTGACTAATAGTAACAGACCCGTGCGAGCACTTCATGCTGTACAACAGACGACGTGTTCATGAGTAGAATAGCAGTCTGCAGCAGCCTCAGTTCCTCAACGCTTGCCTCCATCAACACCCACAATGCATTTACCACATTCGATGCTGCTGACTTCACAATCACACCAGAACAACATCATTATGCGACCGTCCTAATAGACCACATTAGTGCGCATTACGCATCTTTCCCATCAATCTGTCTTTCTGCCTAACCATCTGCCCTGCGTTTGTTCCTAACCTGGGCCTCTTTAGCAGCAGCTGGTAGCAAAATTCAAATCACAGGCTGAATGGTAGTTCAAGCCATGTGTTAATGGTGACTTCTCTTTCCTAAGGGAAAGCCAAAAATTCGACCCCCACAGAATCAAAACCCCTGATCCGATTGAGATAAAATTTGGCACGGTTGATTACGTTGGCTAGATGACCCCTCATGCAAAATTTCGTGTAAATCTGCACAAG
>Ga0209671_1003003_pt1 | contig 15964 bp, 6 predicted proteins | sample WorMetHERISLAND2_2_FD_187401 | JGI IMG/M metagenome (GOLD analysis project Ga0209671, IMG submission 187401) | Marine gutless worms symbiont microbial communities from Max Planck institute for Marine Microbiology, Germany - Olavius geniculatus... | ecosystem: Host-associated > Annelida >...
TTTTCAGATTAAAATGCCAAACGGTTGCTGAGAAAACAGCGAAAAACTTTAAGGGGTTACTTTTTTCTGCCGCACCCTGTAGACCTACTTTCATTTCACTTTCTCTATACTCTCACTTCCATTTAAAACATTCGTAGTTAGTTTTAGGCCTAGTGCTAGATAGAACTGGCAATTTGTCAGTTTTTCAGCGCAGATCTCTTTGGTATCGTATTGTGTGAAACCAACACAAACCTTGTTTAGTAAAAAGCTACTGCGAAGACTGCCGTACATCGCGTTCTGTTAGCTTCCATGTACATGTACACTGTATTCTAGGCCGGCTTATGTTACGCCTGTACGGCGCTACTGCTTGCGAGATTCACACGCGGTTGACCAACAACCAGTACGTACAACTGAAGGGTCTGAAGGGTGAAAGTTAATGACTGGTTAACGTCCAGTGTTTTATCTCCTCTCACTTTGGACGATGCTCCCTAGCAAGACAGTGCTACGATTAACGCTAAACCGTAATCGGTAATAGGCCTACACTAACCGTGTGGCGATGGCAGTCGACAGGCATCAGCCTACTCTTGTTTCCGAGACGCATATTTAACGACATAGGACGATTTTCTCTTGCCATTCTGTATGCCTATTTTTTATTATTTTATGGAGGCGCGATATTAATTTGTTTAAACGAACCACGATAGATTTGACTCTAAACAATGAATCAATGTTGGGTAGGCCTTGAGTTTAGTTTTGTGCTTGTCGGCGGCTATTATTTTGTCATTTAAAGGAAATAGAGTTAATAGACTATACATGTTGCTTTAAAGGTTGAAATTTAAAAAAAAATCACTGCGTGTGCCTGTCTAGCTTGTATTCGTATAAAAAAACTTTCATGTTCTAGGCTACTCACTCGGCTATAAAAGTTACGATTTTTATACAGAGGGGGCGATAAATGTATCGCCCCCGGCGGATCTACTTCGAAACAGAATCTCCAAGGGCGATCTTATTTCGTCGCGAAATCCGCGGGGGCCATTTTTAGGCCGGCGGATCTATTTCGCGTCACCAGTTCGGTTTCATTTAAGCCTTAGGCCTACACATTCATCGTTTCTTACAAAGATATGGCCAATTCACAATTGACAACGCGACTCAACTGTCGGCGACAGTTGAACATTTGCATTCGACGCCTATTATTTGAGGTCGTTTGCTATATAGAATCACACTGCTCTCATAAACATTATGAAACTCAATCACGACGTCATTTCTCCTTCGTGTCCAACAAAGACCAAAGTAATTTGCCAAAAAGGCTTAATTGGCATGGCAAGTCCACCCAACTCCTCGTTTGTATTCACCAGGTGGGAGAATAAGACTGATGGTTTGGCAGCAATTTGCAATAATTGCATTTTTTTGGCTGGGGGCTTGACCTCAAATGCATTGGGCCAGGGACACCATCTAATAATGCATCGTTGAACCTCACAACTGGCGCCAAAATCCGTTGAACGGTTTAAGCACGATGCATGAATGTGGCAGATGACGGAAGGACAGGCCACGCAGAAATGCGTAAGAATAGGCGGACTTGCTTGTGCTGCAACAACGATTCTGCCGAATAAAAAGCTTACTTCAAAACGCACACCACACGGCAGCAAAGTTAGGCCAAAATTAATAAAAAGACCTAGTGTATGCTAGGGAGCTAGGGAAGTGATGTAGACTGTGAATTCTAATGCATCATTTATTCGAACACCACTATATAGCATGCTTTGTTTGTTTCCACTTAGTAACTCTTTGTCTTCGTCGATATAAAACATCACAACTTTTCTAAGCTTTCATCCTTCTGGGAAAGGTAAATCATCATAATCACAAGAGAAAGTGTGCAGTCAATGTGTAACAGAACAAGAAATTTGAGCTAATGCTCACAAGACGCGCGAAAGCCTATAGCAGTTCCGGTTCATGCTAAGTTAATATACAAATACCAAATTCTCTATCTGGATCGCATAACGACAGTAGCGTGGCGCCACCTTGTGAATGATATAGACTTGTGTCGCAGCCTGAAATCGCCAAAAAATCCATAAAACCCCCTATTTTGGAGTTTAAGGTCATTCAAGGTCATTGAATTGGGTGCCAATCGAGAGCCAGTGTACGACTTCCTATTAGTGATTAATAGTAACCTAGACCCTATCTCGCACCATTACTGAGATACAGCGACTTAGGTCCGGTTTTTCCATCACCAATCAAATCAAATTTGATCTCCGATTTACTGATCTCCAATTAACTTGATGTTCAGAATTGATCGTCGATCAACTGAGTTTCATTTTTCCATGCATTTTTGATCTCCAGTTACGTGATCGGCGATTAGCTGATCCGCCGTCAACTGAGCCTACTTTATGCCAATCTGATTGGCGGACAGTGACCTCAATTACCCAGCATGCGCTGCGAGTGGATACATATTCCACCCAATGGTGAAAATTTGGTGATCCTAGCTTGCATTGTTTTTGACTGTTTTATGACCGTTGATCCAGATAGAGAATTTGGTATTTGTATATTAACTTTGCGTGAACACCCAAATTGTCAGCTAAACTACTGAACCGGAACTGCTATAGGCTTTTGCGTGAAAAGATACTAAATGAAAAAATGATCAAAAATTGACCTAAGCTATAAAAGAAATAAAAAATGCTTTTTATTGAAACATTGTGTATAATACATTCTATTCTAAACAACAGCTGTACAGCCAATGTCAGTCCTCGCCAGCAGGAACGGCATCTTCCAGACGTCGGAGAAACTTCAGTCGTATTTCTGTGATGCTGTCGCCTTTCAGCTGGTCTTGTACAAACCACACGCTCACATCCAGCTGAACCTGCAACAGATATTTACTTATTCAATTACTTATTTATTTATTTATTATGCTGAATCACACAACATAAGACATACAAATACAAACATAAAATAGAAAAAAAACAGAAAAAGCAACAGAAAAAATAGAAAAAAATAACAAAAGAAAAAAGTAATAAACATTACATATTTACAAACATACACACAATATAGATAAATTAAATTAATGGACACTAACATACTAAAACACATTATGACACACTTCACAATAGCTTGCCGCATAAATACAGTACATTGCCATAATGTAAAATAAAACAATTCTGCAGCATTATCTTTTTACATCATACAGTATTTTTTATGCAAAAACATAGGTTAGCCTAAGAAAATAAATGGCAAGCCAGCTTATTCTACAGCATTTAACCAGATCAAAAAAATAGCAAAAAAATAACTTAAAACAGAATCAATAAATGCATGAAAGATAAGTATCACAAACTGCTGCCAAGGACTACTGGCAATAACAAAACAACAACATCAGTAAAACAAATAACCAATAACCTATTAATAAAAACCAAAGTTACTGAAAAAAAACTTCTGACAATTTGCTGCAAAGAGCTAGACACGATTATCTTACATTATAGGAAAACACAAAATGGCAAGATACTGACCATTTCCAGAGCTCCCCGCAATGCACCGCAAAGAATGTTGGAATAGTTGAGTCTATTATGACCTTCCGGCAATTCGACAAAGTCTATCAGAGGATTATTCTCTATCAGCAGTGAAAACTCATCACCGGCTGGACTCCAGTTAGTAACGACTGGTGTGATACCCAAAAACATCTTGAAACCATGCTGTTACAAAATTACAATAACCAAATAAACAAGTAATTGTAATAGCAGTACAAAAATATCTGCACCATGCATTAATACGAACAAAATAAACTGAAAAAATGTTGCTATAAATTAATTGTTCCAAGCAAATATATTATCTTGTACTTTTGGTGACGATTTTTAAAACAGCTCAACCAATTTCTTGTCACATTCAAAGTAAAATCAAAGAATTATAACAATAATGACACCACATGCACACACATATTGTGATAAAAATGAAACATCCATGGAATCACAGACGTTAATGCATTTCACTGTAATTCCCAATGCTGCTATTTATGTTTTTTTTATACAAAATATCATTCCATCACATCACTTGCACTCATTGCATGCTATTTAAATATTAAAATAAATCAAACATAAAAATTAATTAAAACAACTGAACTATATTTTAAATAAAACCAATACAACGTTAACCTTGGCAATAACATCAGCTGTCTCACGGAAATCATTGCATCTGCCAATGTTGGATCTAGCAAGAAAGTCCTCGATCAATCTTACTCCAATATTGTAGCCCCTACAAACAGCCAGCAGTGCAAACATAAATAAAGCAATCAAAAAATAACTAAAAATTAATGAGCAAATTTAGTGAATCAATAAACATAAAGTACATAGCAGAAAAAACATTACAATTTTACATATTCCATTTTGCAACAAACATCTGTAATAAAACTGCACAAAAGTCTTCGACCAATCTCACTAGAATATTGTAGCCCCTACAAACAGCCAACAGGTACAAACATAAATAAAGCAATCAAAAAATAACTAGAAATTAATGAGTAAATTTAGCGAACCAATAAATATAAAGCACATAGCTGAAATACATTGCAATTTTACATATTCCATTTTGCAACAAGCATCTAAGTAATTAAAAAGTAAATAAAATGTAAATTTATATAGCGCATCAACGCCAAAAACCTCTAATGCGCTGCATATGTTAGCAGACTGAAAATTAAAATGTCTTAAGTAATCGTCCAAAAACAGATATGATGTGAATAAGATCACTCAAATGTCTTGGTAGTAAGTTCCATGTCACTGGGCCAGCGACAGAGAAAGCCCGACGTCCATATGAACTCAGTGGGTAAGACGGCACAACAAACTGATGACTGGCAGCAAAATAAAGATGATGTCTTGAGGCAATCGCGGAGACTGGGGTGCAGTGTGCCGCAAGATACTGTGGAGCAGTTCCATCCAGACAGCGATGCATAAACATACTGAGCTTATACTTAATGCGCTCAGGTGCATCAAGCCAATGGAGCTCAGAATGTATCAGCTGCTTTAAACCGATATCGAACTTCTGGGTACCAGTAACCACACAAACTGCCGTGTTCAGCACTTGCTGCAACTTGTCAGTGATAGCCTTTGGAGCCCTGGAAAAACGACGTTGCAGTAGTCGACTCCAGACATCACAAAGGTGTGCACCAGTGTCACAGCAGACTCCGTACTGAGTGTACGTCGGACATGTCAAAGTTGAAGAAGATGATAAAAGCAAGTCGCGCTGACCTTCGTGACGTGTTTCTCAAGGCTGATGTCGGCTGAAACATCTGTAATAAAACTACATAAAATGTGAACAAATCAGTCTAGAATCAATGTTATTCCACATTACATTTTGTCCAGCTGTTTATTCACTTCTTCATCTTGCTCATAATCTTTTAGCAATTGTGACACAAGCGACCCATATGTGAGAGTAAACAACTCACCACTCTGAAACACAGCGATACATGCAAACCTGTAACTCAATTATGTAACATATTATATAACTAATTACTCAATATATCAAGTCAAATTATGGCTTTTTAGCCCCTTTGACGTTTTGCCCCTTGGCTCGTTTGGCTGACTCATCCCTGCACCTTCAATGATTCGCCCCCTAGCTCGTTCGCCCCAGGCTGATTCGCCCCTCACCTTAGATGAAAAGCCAGCGGGCAAATAATCCAGCAGGTAACTCACCCAGAAGGCAAAACCATAAACAAAATAAATAAGTAGACTTTTTACTCACCATATGCCTAATACAGTGAGTTGAAATCCGTTTCATTAAATATTTATCATGCATATTTCAGCGATATGATCCACCGAACTATATGATCTCGGCAATGACGTCACAAATGTCATTATCATTTGCTAGCAAACCAGATTGTTTTTACGACGTCACACATATTCACTTTGAGGCATAGGCCTATCCGTTGTCGAAAGATCGTTGACTATACTGACGGCAACTACCAGCTTCTCGTTAAAATGTTAAGAATAATACTTACAACTTTCCTCGGATCGTTTGCTCGTGGTGTAGATCGCGACATGCGTAAAAATGTTATGAAGCAAAATCAAAAACTTATGTTTTCGTTCAACAAACGAATAAAATGGAAGTAATACGCTTCAAACAAGACACAGACACAGTGACACGCCCCCTAATTGCAAAGACTATTAAACTACATTAGCTCTAGCAGACCGCAAAAAGTGGTAAAAGCTAAAGAGCAATCAGTGTTATAACAAGAAATTTGAGCTAATGCTCACGGGACGCGCGAAAGACTACAGCAGTTCCTGTTTGCAAACTGTCAGTTTATCTCCAGCCATTTCGTCACGACTTTTACGGAGGTACCGCTCTTTGATGCCCTCGTGCGCAGGTTTCCTTGAACCTAGAAAATCGAGACTAGGACCGTTGAAATCTACGTTTGCTGAAAATTTCATACGCAGCTTGTCCGTGTCTATCTCAACTGGTTTTGGCGCAATTCGATCTTGCAATGTGTCTCGCAGCCTGAAATCGCCCAAAAATCCATAAAACCCCTATTTTGGCGTTCAAGGTCATTTAAGATCATTGAATTGGGCGCCAATCGAGAGATAGTCTACGACTTCCTATTAGTGATTAATAGTAACCTTGGCCCTATCTCGCACCGTTACTGAGATACAGCGACTTATTGGCCAAAAATTGCAAATTTTGCCTACCTTTCTCTCATTTAGCGCCCTCGTTCGGGGTGACCCCCTTCGAATTTATAAAAAAGCTTTACGGTTCCTGAAACTGGAGTCTTCCAAGCAGCCGACGGTGAAGATTTAATGATCCTAGCTTGAACCGTTTTTACCTGATCCACCCGTGCGACAGACGGACAGAATTGCGGTGGCTAAGACGCGCTGAAAGCGGTAGCTGCTTTCGCGCGTAAAAAGTTACCAAATTACTACACCGTGTAGTGTGTACAGTTTGTACCCGCATCTGGCATGGACGAACCTATGTCCTTTACTTGATCATGGGAAATCTGACAAGCCTATGGCTATCATATTTTTGCTAAACAAAAATTGTTACAATACCGGTACTTATTGACAAATTCCCCAGTCAGCTCTAGTCAGCGAGTCACTCAGCTAGATTTATTTTTCACACCGCAGGGCTACTTTCACTGAATATAGAGTACTGTACGCTACTGCAACTACTTGGTCGACTGCCCTCTTATAACCCTTAAGGGGTCATCGTACGCACCAAAGGGGCTCGGGGGGATGTGGAGTCTGCTAAAATGCAGACAACAGGGAGGGAGCCTTCAGTACGATCAGACAAACGCTGTAAGGTTGAATCCTGTACTTGGACTCTAGTTCACGGGACCTGAGAACTTGGATTTGTTTCTACATAACCAGTCCAAATCTTAAAAATTGCATGCTGTCAAGTAAATAACTACATAACATGTACATTGTACAGCCTGTGTTGTGCACATCAAAGGAGAATGTGATCTTGATTAACGAACATCGAGTAACATCACCACTCTGAAAGTAACAACTGCAGAGCAGCGGAACTAAGAAATATCATTCCATCAGCAATCATCTTACTTTGTGAAATATACTGTTAATAGCTGCTATTAACGTGCACATCACATAAATTATGCTTTACTTCTGCCACTATCATGTAGCATTCATTTCTGCATTCATAGCATCCACTTCAGCTATTATTGGACAAAAAGGCTGCATCCAATATGGTATTTCCCATCATTAATTCCAACTCGCCATCAATGCAAAAACAGGCTAAGTACAATAAACTTGATGCTTTGAATAGTTCTTATAATATGACAACGTCCTGGAAGCAGCGAATAAACATTCTTTAAACTGTAATACAATAACCCATAGGCTAATCTTCTACAGAGTGGGCCATAAAAACCGTCCCCCTACATGTCAACTAATTATTTCTTCCAACAGTAATGTAGATTTAAAAACCAAGGTACACTTTATCGATAAAGTAACCAGGGTAGACAGACGTTACTACCATGAAACGCTGCTGCAGAACTGTCTTCTGCCAGACATCCATCAGCTGTGCGGCGGGGAGTTCGTTTTCCAGCAGGATGTCGCTCCGTCACACCGGGCGAAGTTAACGGTCGAGTTTCTGCAGCAGAACGTAACCAACTTCATCGAGCCTTATGTCTGGCCGCCGTACAGACCAGAGATAAATTCGATTATGCTGTCTGGAGTGCTCTGCAGCAAGATGTGTACAGAGTTCCAATCGTGGGTTTGGAGAATCTCAAAGACAAAGTGCGTACCTGCTGGGCCAGTCTCGATCAACAACTGATCAACAAAGCAATTGATCGGTGGTGACCAAGATTTGAAAAGTTCACAGAGGGCACATTGAACAGTTGTTTACTTGACTGTCTTCAAGTTTATGAAGTTTTCACTGTTTTACTTTGACATATATGCAAGCACGTATTTCCATTTGTGTTTCACCATTGTGATATAATACAGTTGGGGTGCTTTGATTCTGTCGTATTATTTGTTAATAACATTTTGACATACTCATTAGGATTTGACATCAATATGTGCAGAACAGACTAGCAGTTTATATGGTGTGTCATTCTGTCCATATAAACAAATGCAGTAGCATTTTTTACAGAATAATATAGGGGACGGTTTTTAAGGCCCACTCTGTATGTTTCATTAATAATGGCATTTAATGTTAGTGAATTTAACTTTGAAGCTAAATCCACAGTAAACGGCTATCACCAGCATTTCTGCTGCAACTGTAAAGCCACCTTACACTCCTGAATAACAGCGAACGAGTTAGCTTGCTGAGATTAAATTTTGTATATTAAAAATCTGAAACAAGTCAATGCAAACATTCAGTTTTACCGCGTTTTCCACTCATGTGTCGATGGTAACTTGACATAAGTAAATAAAACCGCATAAAGCACACATAATCACAGTTCATTCGACAGCAAACAAGACTAGTCAGATTCAATGTCGGCAACGTCAGCTGTTCGCAGCTTCTTCACAGAAGGCTTATCATCACTCCGCGACGTCAAAGCTGCCACCTGTTCCTCGGACTGCCATGCCTTGCGCTTGAGTCCTTTCATCTTGCGGGTCTGAAGTTTGCTCAGGTCCATCTTCTGCACGTGAACTCGGCCGAGCTGAGTGCCGAAAGCATCGTGGGATACGTTCTTCTTCTTCTTCAGCTGCAACACACATGGACAGGCTTGCATGTTTGCCATAGTGCATCTATGCCCCAGATGAATACCCAGTTTAGTGTAGAAATGCATGTATACGGTTTAGGTTAACTATACTATTCATGTCAAATTATTATAGTAAACCAAGAGGCAAACACAGATCTATATTATTTATGAAATATTTTATTTCACTTTAACTATACAACATTAAACTGTAAACTCAAGCATTGTCTCGTTTGTCTGGCTGTCAGCGTCTGAGTCCCTGTATCGACAATGCACTGCAGTCAGTGTGGCTGGTGGTCCACCTCCCACTAGGCCGCTAGCCAGTATGGTCATGTTATAACTGACCAAACAAGAAATTTGAGCTAATGCTCACGAGATGCGCGAAAGCCTATAGCTTTCCTGTTCAGTAGTTTAGCTGAAAATTGGGATGTTCACGCTAAGTTAATATACAAATACCAAATTCTCTATCTGGATCGCATAACGATAGTTCTGTGGCGCCACCTTGTGAATGATATAGATTTGTGTCACAGCCCAAAATCGCCAAAAATCCATAAAAACCCTATTTTGACGTTCAAGATCATCCAACGTCATTGATCTCGGTGGCAATCGAAAGCCAGTGTATGATTTCCTATTAGTGATTAATACTAACCTAGGCCCTATCTCGCGCCGTTATTAAAATACAGCCTGTTGGCTAAAACTCGCAAATTTTTTTCACCCCCCTCTCATTTAGCACCCTCGTTCAGGGTGACCCCCTTCAAATTTATGGAAAAGTTTTACGGTTCCTGAAACCACAGTCTTCTAGGCAGCCGACGGTAAAGATTTCGTAAACCTAGCTTGCACCATTTTTGACTGATCCACCCGTGTGACAGACAGACGAACAGACAGACAAAATTGTGATGGCTAAGACGCGCTGAAAGTAGTAGCTGCTTTCGTGTGTAAATAGCTCATGTGACAGAACTCATATGATTACCAGAACATATATTAGAAATTTAGGCATAACGTATTGTTAAACATGTTTTGTAAGCACAATGACATGACATCTTTCAATGACATATGAAACTAGATCATTTGGCATTGTTTCCATGAAATACAAAGAATGTGTAGGTTATGTACACAGTTGGCCATAAAAACATGGCACTTTACTTTTGTCCATATCTTCACCAATTATTAACCAATTTTAAAGATTTTTTCAATGGCACACTCTGTGGACAATTTGCAATAATGCGATTATTATATATTCCACCAAACTGTAAATACATCTCAACACTACCTTGTGAAACATAAATGTAAGAAAACCTAACGATAATAACAAACATTTAAGTAAATGAAAAAAACACCAGACCAACGTTGCGGTGAATGAACCGTGTGACACCAGACTGTTAGATCCACACAGTCTAGTGTTATACAGATCAGTCACCGCAATGTTTATCTTAGTGTTTTTTCAATTTTACCAAAATGTTTGTTATTATCGTTATACATGCATATTTCACTCATATTTCACAAGGTAGTGTAAAGACACATTTACAATGTGGTGGGATATATAATAATCATAATATTGCCCACCCTGTAGAAATAGCAAAACGTTCATGCCTTTGCAGCTTCTGGCTGTTTTTTGGCGCGTCGATACAAGTCGTCGGAGGCTATTTTTGTTCGCCGCAGAACCAGATCAGCCGAAGGACCAATTTCTTCCAATTCTATCCTGGGCACTCGAGTTCCCGACTTCTTGAGATGAATTCTACCAGATTTTCACACGACAAATGCTACAAATGGCTCAGAAACAAAACAGATATCTATAAATAACTACACACACAATTTACTTACTGTGCTACCAAAAATTCCTAAAACAAAATAAAAAGTGACAAAATTACATGTTTAATAACATGCAACTACCGGGTATACACAATATAAAAAAACATGTAATATAAACACACAAACCAATTATCACTACATCAAAAATGTATGAAAACATTTATTACGAGCAAACAAAACAAAAAATGTAATTTTGCAAAGCATACCTGTAAGAACGGAGGTACATTTTTCCTTCAAGTGCCGTGATGTGGTACACATGCTCAATGCCTTGCAGTCGTATCTGTTCTACCTTTGGACCTCGCACAAAGTCTGTTACATCAATATCAACATTCATGCCACATTCACATCTGTCATCATATAAACATTTCAGTAACATTGCAACCAGTCAGGATTGAGGGTAATTGCCACCTAACAAATCTTCTTCTTCTGAAAATTTTTTGAAAAAAGACAAAATTTAAAGCAAAAAACACCATTTTACAGAAACTTGCAATACATTCAATCCCTCATGGCTTCACATGCTGTTGTTGCTGTTGTAGCCCACAGCTCCACTGCTTCATTAGCTGCCATCAAGCTTGAGAAAATCAGCCACCGCATCTGGATTGTCCCATAAATCTTGAGTTGTCAGTTGTGTCGGGCAGGCAGGGCACTGGAACAAATGTTCAACGGAGTGTGGTGCCACTCCACAGTTCAAGCAAACATCTGTTACGCCTGCAGTGATGCGGGCCTTGTAAGAGTTGAGGAGCCAGCAGTGACCTGAACATAACTGAGCAAAAGCAGTGCGGACAGATCTAAAAATGTAGCATTTGAATGATGATATTTCAGGCAGAGTAGTTCCAAGAACTCTGTTTTGTCAAGTTCAACTGTACATCTACAACTGCTTGGCTGTGAAGAGTGCGAAAAGCAAAACGATATTGCTCAACTTTAGAGAAGCCGTCATCATGGAGTGGTACAACGTGGCTGGCTGAGATGTTAAATGGTGGCTGGAATGGTGTGACTGATAACAGGATAACCAATATTGTTTAGCTCCACATCTAAATATGTTCATTGGTCTAACTCTGTCCCAAATTTGGAGCTTTTATCAAAAAGTGAAGAATAGGTTAGCTAATTCGCTTGCACCGTTGTGGACATATGGTGCCTCAGACTGTGACTGTGACCTTTGGGGGCACATGATGTCATCAGTCACGTGACCACTGGACTCGCGGTAGGCACTTATTATGGGTGGTCCATTGTGAGCATGCGTCTATCTTGCACTGTTATTGAGATATAGTCATTTGAAGTTCTTCCAGGAAGGCTCTTCCAGAAACAGAGGTCAGATATTGATCAGTCAGCACTCAATATTAATATATTACACTAATGTCATATACTCCTCTTCGCTACGTTAGGAATGTAGCGCACGAAGAGTAAAAAATCATATAAGTGCAATTACAAGAACTATACATTTTCTTACAATACGCGAACTATCGACAAATGTTTGGAGAAAATCCATCAGCATATAAAACACATATTGTGAACGCAACATTACTGACAAAAATGCACAGCAAATGGACAGAATGAACACTACATCTGCAGCTCCCACCGACTGGTGATGGGCAAAAGCAAAAAGTCATCACGGTGAACAACAAATAGCCTACACTCAAAAATAATACTTTTTCATACACAGCTACATAATGCATCCATCTCTTAGAAAGAAATAGATAGCTCCCGAATACTAGCAAGCACCAGTTAACAGCTCACCAATGAAGCAGTTCTTCAGTCTTTTATACTCGGCGTCCGCATCAAATGCCTCTCCTGCGAAGACCAGACATGGCTTTGAACCCAACGTCGGCTTTGCACTCTGCAATCAAACAACTATCAACGCAAGATAACTACAGAACAGCATAGAAGAAGGCTTATCACAGTATCACGCATACTAAACATACAAGTGAAGCAAACAAATACATGTAATAAATAAAACTGGAGGTACATAAAAGAAACACGGTAAAAATCAGCACATGTAATATTCCATAAATTAATCTGTGAAACCCCTAAGTTAAATTAAATTACAAAAGAATTAACCAAAATCCAGTTTTATATATCTGACAGCAAAATCCACAAACCTTGAAAGTCGATAATGAAGTTATTAAAAAAGTGCCATTTTGAGTATTAAATGATTTCGGCAAAATTATGACTGGAAATAACAAAAAAGCTACAACAAGAGATAAAAGTCAGTGGTGTGTTTTAACTCACACAAAATTCTTGCATAGATCTGAACTTTTCAATTCCAAATTCAAACATGTCCAGAACATGAGTATCAAACAGTCGACCTACAAGGATAATTGCACCAAAATATTAAGCATGAAAAGCACTTCACACACGATTCTTCCATAGGAAGTTGCCCACATTTTATAAAGCTAAACAGCAAACATATGTAAACAGTTAACTTCAAAAGATAATAATGACTAACTGTCAATCGTAATGAAATATATCTGACCAAAACCCTATGATGCATTATGGCACAGGAATTATAATTACTGAGTAGTAGAGCTGTCAAGGCGTTAATTTTTTTAATGCATTAACGCAGTGCGTTAATTTTTTAAATGCATTAATTAACGTGTAAATTAACGCACCCAGTCCCGTCGAGATGGAGAGTAAAAGGTAATTACCCCGGGCCCGGGCGTTTAGGGGACCCGCCTGTAGAATATAGAAAGTTAGAAAAATGAAAAAAAGTTTTAAAAACACATATAATCTTTATTTGTTAAACGTATTTAGTTACTGTTTAACTATTACAGTATTTTATTTTAACGGTTAATTGCTTGAACGAAGAATTTCTCCTCTCCCGTCGCCTATTTTTCTGCTTACTTTTTATTTCTCTGACTTTTAATACATGTACTTGTTGCCATTATGCCTTGACGCAAAACGGGTGTAGACTGTTGAGCATAGTGTTCAGAATTTTTCACGTCCACAGGTAACTTATGAAGTGTTTACACCATGCAGCAAACGTCATCATGTATGTGTATTTTGAATACATTTGCTGGAAGTTTACTGGACGTTTGCTGGATCGTGTAAACACCCTATTAGACACAAACGAAGATGTTGCACAAATGTTTCAGTTTAAACGTGTAATGCCGTGGCTACACGCACCAATTTCCTCATCCGAAATGTTGTCCAACGTGACCGGGCCTTCCAAGGCTTACGTATAAACTTCGTCCGAGGAAATCGTCGCGTGTAGCCACACTTTAGTGAGGCATTACTGCTGCAAATTTACGCATGTGCATTAATTTTTTTAACGCGCGTTAATTCATTAACGCATTAACGCGTCAACTGTGACAGCTCTACTGAGCAGTTACAAATAAGTGTTAAGAAATTAACATTTTAGGGGGAAATGGCGATGATTCTTTTTGTGCGATATAAACTGCATAAATAGTCCTTGTGTAATATGCAATAAAAATACATACAAAAACTGCTGTGCATTTTACACGTCTGATTATTTTCCCTAGCCATGAGCTTTCCTAAAGCTCTGTCAAATGGCTGACATCACAGAAAATGAGCTCAAGCACATCAGTTTACAAAACAGTCACTTCTAAATTTTTTTCTAAATCAGCATGCACGCATGCCTGAAATAAGCCTACATGACATATACCAACCAAGCACAATGTTATTCGGCCGTTTTTTGGAATGTGAACCATACATGAACAGTGAACTGTCCGTCTTCTGTGCCAATGCCTCCTGACAAATACCACACACAACAATGACTTTAACCCATATAATACAAGCTGAATGCCAAGTGTATCAGAGCTAGCTAAATTATCTTTTTATCTGTCCAATGCTATAACATAGCATGAGACAGATTATAAAATCACTTGCATCCGTCTGTCATCCTGTCAGTCTATTTGTAAACACTCCTACGGCTGCAATTTTGATTCGATTTCGATGAAATTTTGCACGGCGATTCGGGGCCAAAGAGTAAGATAGAGTTTGTTTGGGATAAAAATCTGATAACTCCTTCCCCTATTTTACCCCAATTTTTAAAAATTTGCATTACGGCCTATGGGGACTTCAAAGCGGTATAACTCAGTCCCCATAAAAGATAATTGCGCACTGTGCGTACTACCCCCCTATTTTTGGGGTCAGGCAATCTAATGATATAATTTGAATTTACCCTCTAACCACCCCTGTTGCCATAGCAACCATTCAAATGTTGCAAGATTTTGCATTACAGCCAATGGAGATTTCAAAGCGGTATAACTCGGTCCCTGTAAATGATAATTGCACGCTGTTTGCACCTACCCCCCTATTTTCGGGCCCAGGCTATCCGATAATGTCATTTAAATTTCTCCCCTGCCGACCCGTTGCCATGGCAATGAATTTTGGGACAAAATTGACTACAACTCGGCCCCCGTGAAAGACAATTGTACCCTGTTTGCACCTACCCCTCTTATACGCAGCTGCTAGGCTACATAGCGTGGGAATGGGACAGATACCCCGTTCAACAGAACATATTTCTAGTTGCTGATGCGTTCCAACTTTGCTTATCATGCAAACTGGCCTGCATGTATGCCAGTGTGCAAAATGACCTGTAGTTGCATGATGAAACCCTATCTAGACCGATACTACTCCTATCAGCATACAACCATGCACGAATTGTGGAAAGTAAGAATTTAGTGGGTTCTGTAGTCAATACGGATCTTATACGTGACCTTACTTCTAAACATATGTGCTAACTTGCACAAATGCAAAAAAACACGGTAAAAATAAGCAGAAAATATATACAATGGCAATGAATGGTTAAAGTACGCAGTTTTTTGAAACTAAAAAGACGTACAATTTCGGACTGTTCTTCGAATGGTCGTATAGTGTCTTTTCGTTTCCTGTCAAATACAAACAACCGACAGAAAAGACTAATCTCTGATGTAAGGCCGAATGATACACAAAAGTCAACCGCTACAGGGTGCGGCAGAAAAAAGTGGACCCCTAAATTTTTTCGCCGTTTTCTCAGCAACCGTTTGGGATTTTAACACGAAATTTTACAGCTTTATTTACTGAAACCTTCTACATCTAACAGCCAAATAAAATGTGATTCTGTTGAAA
>Ga0209671_1003004_pt1 | contig 15961 bp, 9 predicted proteins | sample WorMetHERISLAND2_2_FD_187401 | JGI IMG/M metagenome (GOLD analysis project Ga0209671, IMG submission 187401) | Marine gutless worms symbiont microbial communities from Max Planck institute for Marine Microbiology, Germany - Olavius geniculatus... | ecosystem: Host-associated > Annelida >...
GTTGCTTGGAGCTGGTGGTGAACACTTCGAACATTTGCTTTGACAATGGAATTCTGGCATTTGATCATTAGTTAACTGTGTTGTTTCAACGATGTTATTAAATTGGCGTTGAAGCCAGAACATTTTTTGAATGCTGAAAAATCGGTAGGCGGTGATGTTACAAAATCTATAACTTCGTCATTTTTTAACAAAATCAAATTTTGTTTGGCAGTTAGATGTAGCAGGTTTCAGCAAATAAATGTGTAAAATTTCAAATTGAAATTCCAAGCGGTTGCTGAGAAAACAGCGAAAAACTGTAGGGGGCTACTTTTTTTGCCGCACCTTGTAGGTCAAAATTCAAAGTCGCTGGACCGGATTTTCGGACACTTTATCATTGCGAGATAAGACTGTGCATGGTATGTTGACGGCTGTTGGCCGACGCTGATGGCATAGCTATAAATATCGCACACGCTACGGCGGCTATCGCGGACAGACTTAGCTTTGCGCAAGCCTTGAGTCTAGTGAATATTTTGATTGATGGGTTGGTTGAACATGCAGGGTATACGTGGCCCAACGGGCGCCCAGGGGACCAAGGGGCCCCGTGGATTGCAGGGGAACGACGGGCGCCCTGGACCCGTCGGACAGCGTGGACCCCCGGGCAAACAAGGACCACCCGGACTGCAGGGACCACCAGCAGACTCACAGCCAATGGCCAGTCGTAAGTACACGAAGTAGTAGTGTTGTTGTTGTTGTTGCTAGGATTTTGCTAATTTAACGCTGTTCTTTGGACAACAGGAAAGATGCCTGACCTCTAGTTTTGAAAGTTCGCAAGTCTTTTTTACAAAAATTGCTGGAAAAATCAAACTTACGAAAAACTTAAGATAATGCGATACTTTTGAAAAATAGCATGGAAAACATACGGAAAAATTTACGAAAAAAATTACAAAAAAAAACTTACGACTGCATGATATTAGCTGACGTACAGAAGAAACTTTTGACTAAGAACTGAGAAAAATATTTTTAAAATATTACGAAAGTTCCTAGAAACTGTTGGGAAAATTAAGCACATGGCTTCTAAATCTACATATGCAGCTTTCGGCGATAGGCTTTATTGATCTTTGACGTGAACTTATGGAGCTGACATTACTCTGCACTGTCACTCTCTGTCTTTACGTCTCCGCGTCTCAAAATCTTCCTTGTTTGATCGTTCGGAAAATTAACCTACGTTTCGACACTTTATTGGCGTGATCCAGGAAATAATGCTTATTTAGGTCACGTCACGTTAAACCGCCGATGACGATTACGATACATAATACTACCGTAAATGTGTCAGGAGGAAAAAAACGCTTCTGCTAAATATTTCTTCATGCTTTTGTCGAAATTTTCACTGCAGACAGCGGAATGGCTACAACAAGCAGTCTATAGAAGATTAGGAACTCGGCTACGATGATATAGTAGTACTAGTTATAATTGTTGTTGTTGTCATTGCAGAGCAAAGAGTGCAGAAAGTCTGTCGCTGCAGTGACAACAGTGGTCTGTCGGTGCTCCTGGACTCTCGCCTGATCATCTTTCTAATCGTCTGGGCGGCCGCTCTTTCCACAATCATTCTAATCATACTCGTGGTCCTGGCAATCGATCACCCCGCTCCTCCCCCGCTCATCCGGGTCCCCTCGTACCCGGATATACACCACGTTCGCCCGGACCCTGCCACCACCCTATGCCGGAGTGATCTGGACTCGGCGGGTGGAATCATTCGCAGAGAGAGTTCCGGGTGTTCGTCTGTGTCCGAGGACGGCTGGATACGAAGTCTACGCGATGAAAACTGGATTCTGTATCCCGCTACTGCGACTGTTATCAGCCATCGTAGAACAAACTCCAATTCACAGCCAGATGATATGACTTTGTAGTAGTAGTAGCTAGTAGTACACTGTGTCTCAAAAAACGTGGGGGAAAACACAACCAGCGAAATATCACTTCTTTATCCAATGCGATATGATTGCTTAATTAACGTAACACGTAAGAACACATTTTGTTCACATTTTCTGACACTTTGGCTGGCATTTCATCCAGCTGTTCATTTTTAAACTACCTGTAAAAAGTTGCTTGAAGTTCTGGCCCAATATGCGAACACATGTAAGGAGACGCTTTCTCCATTCATTGACAGCAGTATCGATAAAGTTCTGCTCCTGATCAATCCAGGCTGTACCAGTCACTTCTTGACTTCACAAACAGTTCTAAACTTCATCTGGTAGACACATTGCTGCATGACAGTCAACCCTTGTAATAGACCGGCTGTTGGGGCTCACAGATTAGGATAGATGGAATTTATCAATGTTTTTTCATTCATTTTAACGCGTGTTATGCTTGGTCTGCTTTCCCCAGGTAGTGCAAAAACAGACGTTGGATGAGATGAAAACTAAAACACTTATTTAATAGACAGTTGTGTCCGGAAATATTTATGCCAAAAATTATTAAAATCTGCTAATTTTAATTACTCCTCGCGGGCTACGTTTCTAACGTAGCGGAGTATATAAGATCAGTGTAATATTGAGGACCGACCGACCGACCGACGACCGACCAACGACCGACCTCTGTTCCTGGAAGAGCCTTCCTGGAAGAAGTTCAAACGGCCATATCTCCATAACGGTGCCAGATAGACGCATGCTTTGAAGTATAACAAAACAAGTGGCAACTAACGTCATCGACCATTATTGGAAATTTTTTTTTCTCAGTTTCTAAAATCGGGCAGTATTTTATGAACTTCGGGAAGACAATTTCCAATAACGACCTCGATTCCAGTCACTATTAGTATAATATAAACGGGTCTCAATTAGACGCCGGGTTTCTAATACAAACCGAAAGGAACGAAAAAGCTTTTAAAAGGAAATGATGCGCGCGAGGAGTACATTAGATTAGTCACAATCTAATAATATTTCTTGATAAAGTATCGAAATAATTGCGTTTTAGGACCGATGATGTGTGCCAAAACTACCGTTATGAAACAAATTTTAAACAAAACTGTTTAATATTGCACACCCAAGAAGTAGGGCAAGCGCTTCTAAAGAATAAAACAAGAAATTTGAGCCAATGCTCACGAGACGCGCGAAAGCCTATAGCAGTTTCGGTTTAGTAGTTTAGCCGAAAACTAAGGTGTTCACGCTAAGTTAATATACAAATACCAAATTCTCTATTTGGATCGCATAAGGATAGTTCCGTGGCGCCACCTTGTGAATGATATAAATTTGTGTCGCAGCCCAAAATCGCCCAAAATCCATAAAACCCGCTATTTTGGTGTTCAGTGTCATTTAAGGTCACTGAATTTGGCGCCAATCGAGAGCCAGTGTACGACTTCCTATTAGTGATTAATAGTAACCTAGAACTTATCTCGCACCGTTACTGAGATACAGCGACTTATTGGCCCAAAATCGCAAATTTTACCTACCCCCTTCTCATTTAGCGCCCTCATTCGGGGTGACTCCCTTCGAATTTATGGAAAAGCTTTACAGTTCCTAAAATTAGAGTCTTCCGTGCAGCCGGCGGTGAAAATTTCGTAATCCTAGCTTGCATCGTTTTTTTTCATTTACCCGTGTAACAGACGGACAGACAGACGGACGGACAGACGGACAGAATTGCGATGGCTAAGACGCGCTGAAAGCAGTAGCTGCTTTCGCGCGTAAACAGCAAATGTAAAAAAATCTACGCATTTCTCACTGTGCTAGATCGCGGTTACATGTGAAAAAAATGACTTTACGGCCTATCTAAAATTTACAAAACATTTTTGGCGTTTCGAACACTACATGTAATTAAACATTTTGTAAATATTTTAATTTACATGTGATCTCAGCGGCGTCATGGGTTTAACAAGTAATTTGAGAAGAGCACACGTGACGCGCGACAGCATCAGTGTTACCACCTGGGGAATTGGTGTAAACGTGCAATAAAATGGCAATGCGTTGTGAAAGGGTAATTAAATTTGACGTCTTCATGCGGAGGACTTCTTGAAGTTAAGAGGTCGAAACTCGGACTCATAAAATCTAAATTTTACGCTGCAAATTGTATATGCAAATTGTCCTGGTCTACCTCCATTAATTTTGGTGCAATTTACCGTTAAAGTGTGCGATGTAGTTTAAAATCGCGAAAAAATAAAACCCACTTTCTAGATTTCAAGGTCGTTTGAGGTCAACAATATAGGTACCCCCGAAAAGCTCGTCACTAGTGCTTGTTATGATAAGCAGCGCATCCACCTATCAAATAATGCTGGTAACTTATTGTCACAAACAATATAGTTTCATTACATAAATGGACAAAAGAAAATAAATGAATTAATGAAGACGTGACTGAATGAATAAAACAAATATATCTGGAATTGTTTTGGCCACCGTCGTGGTTTAAGATCCGCAAAACACCATTTTACTTTTTCCTTCCGTATGCCTATTTCCAGTATTATGTTATGGCGACTAAGTCATACACCCAAAACAGCAGTTAATTTATTCGCTTTATTTTCGTTTTGGTTAAAAACGAACGTACGGCGCTTGTACGCACGTAAAGCGTATAAAATTTACGGGGGAGGGGACGGGACGGTTTATGAGCCAGATCTTGAGTGTTTGTTTAGGCGAAGTACGTGACAAAAAAACAAATTAAATGAAAACAAAATGCCGCAAAAACAGTCTAAGTTCAAACGAGAATATAGCCTGATGATAGGAACATTTAGCTGCTGCAGCCGCGACTACGTCACTAAGTGGTTGCTATGGTAATTTTGCAGTAAGTAACATTGATATTTCATTAGCCAAACGTGTGAAAGTGGCAGCATTTAGACCTATGTCGTTAGAGCTCGTTTTACCGAAATTGAACTCATGCGATATTGACAGAAATTGACATTTTAAAACTTTCGGAGAGTCTAAGTGTAAAATTCGACGGTTTGACGAGTCAACGACAAGCTAGACCACATTGGCACCATTCTATATAAACCCTATACACAACGCATAATCGCGAAAATGATTTCATGGATACGTCGCTTAATTTGTAGACTGCAGTATATAGTTTAAATCGCCTTGCAAAATAACGGTGATGCTATCTTCTGTCCTTGCTTTTAAGAGATCGTGACCTTTAATGAAGACCTTGGAGCTGTTGCAAGCGTTGACGACGTCCAAAGCCTTGCATAGTTTGAGTTCAAAGTTTAAATGCAGACATTTTCTTCAACGACTGTGTCTCTAGCTTGGCTCTTATAAAATTAAGACGATGATAAAGCAGCTTTGAAATTTGATTCTTGTTCTTGTTAATCTTAATATCTGACATCTTCGTAAACTTTTGCACATTTGTCAGTCACTGTCGTCGGTTTCCATTTCATTCGAGTTTTTTCGAGAGGGCGAAGGCAAATTTAAGCAACATCCAGCTAAGAGGCAGTTTTTGATCCCGCGTTTCAGTGCAACCCTGTTATAAGGTAAGAGAGCATTTCAGCAACAACAACAAGCAAGCAAACTTGATCGTTTTATTGCAGGACACTCGTATCACGATGACATATTAATGTCGCGGTCGGATGTATGTAAGTACGCGATGTTGTTGTAAGTTCGTTGGCCGGGAGATGGAGTACGCACGGACTGTGTGTAGAACTGCGGCTCGCTGGCGGATCGTCGATGTTACGAAGACGTCACTGCGGCCTGGTACTGGATGGGCGGGACTCTAGTAGCGCCTGCGACGGCGACGACGGCGCGAGCGGCTGCGACGGCGACGGGAGCGGGAACGTCGGCGACGTCGGCGACTGCAGCGACGACTGCTGCAGCGACGACTACGACGACGACAACGACCACTGCTTCCACGACGGCGACTCCGACTGCGGCTACGTCCCCCAGTGCTCTCCTCGTCCGCTTCCTCAAGGAGCGGGCGGCAAGAACGGCTACGGCTTCCAGCCCTCCTGCCGCGACTCACCGACGCCCTGCGACGTGAGCGGCGTCGCGTCTTCTCTACCATTTCCGGTTCTTCCTACACACACGAACACAAACACGCGACCTCCCCTCTGCACCATCAGACCACCCACACGGCAGTCGAGTGATGCTGTAGATCTACCGGTGCAGCGTCGCTTAAAGTCGCGTATAGAGCGAACGTAATGAACTAAACTGAAATGAACCAAAGCGACATAGTTTTGTTGTTTCAGTCTATTACATAAGACCAGTTTACGGAAAAAATTATTGTATTAACTTATTCTAGTAGTAAGACCAGCCATTGCTAAACTAGCAGAGCACAAAATACGCTCGTACGGTCAACTGTCATATATAACGATTCAGGCTTCTAAGATTATATCGCTCTCACATCATCTAAACCTGTTTACTAACTGATTGACTGAGATAAGAAAGCTAGTTTTATCCTCTTTCGTTGATTTGTGCTTGGCATCCAAAGCAGCTGAACAAGCAAATTCAGTCATAAGACTCAATCTACGCCAAATCTACAGGGGAGCTTTACTACGACTAAAACAGCCTACTGCCTATATACATACTTGCTATACAATGCACGCATAAGATACAGCAGATAAAGATACAGATAAATGTAGATCTATTGGTCTAAACTGAAGTGTAGGTCCTACGAATTAACGTAGACATAGGCTACAATACTACCATTGCTATTCTAATAGCCTATAGACAAGAGCTTGCACCAGCCTACCTGCTGTCCCTCGCTGTTGTTAGCCGAGGCTTTGGTAGGTGGTACGGTCGGCATCGTGCCTGCACTCGACACCGACGATGCTTCTGTGCTTCTGATGATGACGCTGATGATGTTACGTCGAGTAGCGCGTTTCTGTGCGGCCGCCTTTTATCACGACTGCACCCGCCGGATGACGTCACACAGACGCCGTCACCATGACGACGCGTATAGCAGCAGCAGCAGTAGCATCGTATAGACATAGACAAGCGGTATCCTACTATTTCGCCTAATCCCCGTGTTACTTTCGCCGACGGCTAAGGTTAAAGTTAGAGATAGAGTTAGGGGTTAGGGAATTAGCCTTAGGGTTCAGATTAAAGTTAGGAATTAGGAATTAAACGAAATGGCATTACTTCACACCAGGTCTTTGGGCTCAACATACATTCGTAGGCCTATAGCGTAAACTAGAGCAATACACCTCGATCGTTTGCGTGTAAAATGAAGATGGTTCACAACATTCCTATAGCCTAAACCTTGCACGTTTTAGCGTAAGCTTATCTGACTTCAAAGCCAAGAGATTCCACGTCCATTATCAATCAAGTTCCAAGTTCAGTCATTTTCCCTTATCTCAATCTTCTAATTCTGCAACTAGGCCTACTTAGCATTTTTTGATTATATACATCTCAACTTTTGCTCTTCATTTTTTTCATTTTAGCCCAGTTTTAGTTCTGTTAGTTCTTTTTTCTAATAATAATAAATAATAATAATAATAGGGCACTCGTAGTGCGCCAACTACAAAAATGTTCACTAGCGCAAACAAGATACATGCATACAATAAAATACACAAGCAGCAATGATAAAAACAAACAAGTCTTAAAACGTTAAGTTAAAATAATGAGTTATGAGGTGTCGCTTGAAAGTGTCTTTGCAGGCAATAGTTTCTAAAGCAGTAGGTGGGCCTAGTCTTATGGCGCGGAGGCCTAGAGATTAAAATTACTTGACAGTTTTCACACGAGTCCCGAACATCTCCCCCAAGCAGTTTAAATTAGAATATATGCCTCCGCGCCATAAGACTAGACCTACCACTTCCTGACGTGCATTAGGCCTACGTGCACGCCTCCGCATTAGTCTATCAAGAATGCAAATCAATGCATTAAAACAAAAAATAACGTACTTCTAGCGGTGAGGCAACTGACGGCCGCACACGTGTTGGCACAAGACGCCGACATATTTATGCAGCTCTAAACAACGGCGCAGTTAGCCTCAATAGCATGTGCACAATACTCGCATCTTGATGTTCGTACAACGATTGGATCTATATAGCGTTTTATTCGCAATTTATCACGTGCATGCGAGCTAGTATGTAGGTCCTACAGCAGCTGCTACTAAATTAATATCTGATCAATTTAACTTACAGGTTGAGCTTAATTCCTAAGCTAAAGTATGGCCCAAGCCTAATAAGTTCAGTTGGACGTTGGACACTTCAAAAAGTTGCTTAGATAGGCGACAATGCGTTAAAGTTGGTTAAACGATAGACTTATATCAAAAAATGATCTTTATACGGAGATATAAAAGAAAACGTGAGGGGGTGTTTTTTCTGTATATACACCGTGGCTTAAATAAAACGTGCCATTTTTATTTTTTAAATAACTCCGTGAAACATTGGCCGGAAAAGCCAAAAAGTTGGACTTTAGAGACACCGTGTATATAACTGCAAAGCTGTGATTACGTGCATTATATCAAATTTTATCGTTTTGCAAGTGAGTGAGCGAATTTCTAAGTACATTCTGAACAAGAAATCCAGCTGTCGCTAGGATAGCCGATTGTACTGGTTGTCAGTAATTTAATCTTGAAGGTCATCTAAGGTCAATAATTTTTATCTCATCTGAAACGGCGTATTCCACTTCTTATTAGTGATTAATAGTAACTTTGGCCCTATCTTTCACCTTTTCCGAAATATGGCCACTTATATCTTTAAACTTTCCACTGATAATTGCGACCAAACCGCTGCAGATGGAGACATGGTTACTATTGATACCTATAGGAAGTCCCAGCGCCCTATACGATGGTACCGTTGCCGACCCATAAGACTCATCGTTTAGTCACAATACATCCGTGACAGACAGACAGACGGACAGACGACGACAACTATACCAGTAGCTCGGCTCGGTCAGCTAAAAAGCTGCAGCTTGATAATCGGTTAGAGTGATGACAATGAAATCCGCAACGCTTTTTGCGATGAGCATATTATGGTGTATATGGCGTGCCATCGATAGTTATGCCTACGGCCAGCTCCATCTATCGACGTGTTATGAAGCCGTGTTTTTATGTCGAGCGGCGAGCAACGCAGCGAGCCAGGAATCCGCACGGCGCAAGTGCGCAAAGCCGTGTTCACAACTTCAACTTCACAAAACACGGTCGGCCTACGATTACGATGCGAGTTCGATAGAAGAATCGTATATCACTAATAGGTTTATCGGTGGCGATCTGAAGCGCGTAAGTAGGGGCCTAACTCACTACGTTTTTTTAGTGTTCACATTAACGTTGGTCTTCCAGACTTCCACGAACTACCGTTTTAGAGAAACGTTTTCTGAAAACAACCACGCCACCATCATTTGCGCCAAAATATCGTGATGCTTTCAAGTGGATTGCCGATATTGAGGCTCTGGGAAGAGAAAACCTTGAAATAGTAGGCCCCATATTATTTGTGCAATTACTTTTTATAGGCCTAACCCAAGCTATAGCCACGACAAATCACGAGGTAAAAAGAGCATCAAGAGCGTGACGATTTGATAAACATGTGCAGTATTCCGTGAGGCAGTCCGGGTAATATAGGCCCATGACTATCACTTACAATGCCATAGCAATGTGCTTTAGAAGTGGTAAGATCAAAGCTGAAGGCCACACAAGATCGATACGTAGGCCTATGATCGTAACTTAACAACTGGGGAAAGCCATGGGAACATTTTTGCTGGCAATACTAACGTCTGGTAAAGTCAGGATATTGCGTAGGCCTATGAGTTTAAAGCACAAATTCACGGAACAGGAAGTCGCAGTGTGTTGTAATTAAAATTTTATTGTATTTAATTTATGATAAAAATCATACTGAAGAGCCGGGCTTATAGAGACAAATGCATCTGCTGGCTGATTATTTCTACGTCTACGTCTTAATTTTGATGTACAGTAAAATGATGCGTAGCTTTATCACCACGCCTGTTTATGCTGTTTGAGCAATGTTATGTTTTATTTGCGACTGTTAATGCTTGGTATTGCTAATGGAGAACAGTCTTTACTCTACGCCTAGACTTGGTGCGCAGCCTATAGCTCGGAGCTGCTGCATCATGTAGGCCCATTATGCGTAGCCTGTGCCTATATCTGTTTTTGAGTACTGAGTTGTAAGTGAATAATTTGTATTCTGCTAGCAGGCTGCATGCAAGGAAACAGTACTCGGTTGCATGTAATAACAGATCATAGTACTGAGTACTGACACTGTTTTGCGTTACTCGGGCTGACTTTCTCGTAACACAAACGGCTTAGTATGATTATTGTTATGTTGCCTGCATGCAGTTGTAGGCATCTAAGCATGCATAATGAGCAACACTAGCTGCTTCAAGTGGATGGTAAGCTAAAATACTCTAATGTCTGTCAGAAGTTGACGTTGATTTGCACGACTCGATGGACGGAACGATGTTCTGTTAGAAAGTTTTGCTAAAGCGAGAATACGTTGGTATTTACTTTTTAGACGATAGACCGACTGTTGATAAATTGACTACAAGTCGAATGGTTTATTGTGCGACTGTTTTAGAGGCCGCATTACGCGTCCTGCCCGTTCGTCTTGCTGTCGGTCTGTTCCGCATGGGCTTCTAACTCAAAAACCAAAGAACGAGAAAAACCAAAAGAGATGCGAACATTTGCACCGTAACAAATGTGCCGGGTTTCAGTTAGAAAATCAAATGTTGTAATTACTGGATGTCAAAAACCACAAGAAAATAACGCACATCTTACGCAATCACGGTTTACGCGGTGACCCAACTCACTGTCAACGCCTGAGACGCTCGGCATCTAAACGGACGGTTGCATATCATGTCGGCAGTTGGCGCAGACTTTTTTCCTTGTTTCGTTTACGTATATGTCAACTCATCATCATCATCGTCATCATCATCATCAAAAAGCATTTGATCAAAAACTTGTTATGGGCGTCATGTTTCATGTTTTCTATTTTTATGTCTCAGTAGTCAGTCGTGTGTTGTTTTCACCGTGCAGTTAGCAGGAGATTGAACAGAACGTTTCACAGACGAGTCAAGACGAAGCGGCCTCATCACTGTACTGACTGAAGGCAAGGGAAGACTGTGTGACAGAATGCGGGTGGCGGTGATTGGCGCGGGCGTCAGCGGACTAGCGGCCATCAAGTGCTGCCGAGACGAGGGACTCGATGTCGTCTGCTTCGAGAGACGCAACGATCTTGGAGGTCTTTGGAACTACACGGAGACGGTGCAGCCGGGACAGTCGAACGTCGCACGGTCTGAAGTTTTTATATAGGCCTACTCTACACTAGAAGCGAAGCGATCAGAGATCTGAAACCTTCGCCGAGAACGGTGCTGTCACCTGGCCAATACAACGAATCTAATAAATGTTGTTTCTGGAGCTTCGCCCCACCCACCCATCCGCAAATATCGTCCAACAAATTTTTTTCCACATTTCGGGATCTGAATACGAATTAGAAACCTGGATTTACAACCTGAACTGGATGTAGGTGGAACATGTAACTGACTGGACTTTAGGTTGGACCATTCTCCACCTTTTCGCGAAAAATTTAATTGAAATTTGTTCACAGTTTGATGGGATAGCTCACACTGCAGTGTGTCAGTTTATGCTATAGGCTATCTCCTAGTGGTAAGGAGGCCTGGAGAATGATGCGCACTTATAGCTTATTGTACGCGTCATTGATGTGTGTCTAAAGAGCATGACGCATTTGAGTCTAATTGTACTGTATTTAGACCTGCAAGTCGCTGAGATATATACAGAAACGTGACCCGACTTGAGGCTAAATTGACCTCAAGTCGACGGCGGTCGACTTGAGCACATCCGACTCGAATTGACTTGACTTGAGACGTTCAGAAGTTGTGATAAACTTGCGTGAACGCTGTAGGTATAGGCAGGCCTACTGTAGGCTATTCATAAAGTGTTTTATTCTTTCGGTGGACGTTTTTTGTTATTGTCATTTCTTAAAGGAAGTTCGTACAGACAGCTAAAAATTGTGTGTTATGTGACTGTTTTGACGCACTATACAGCTATGCTGTACGGCGTATTTGGCATCGTTGTCGTACGTCCGTCTGTCCGTCTGTAACGGATGCATTGTGGCTAACCGTTAGGGCTTATAAAAACTTTTTGCACGAATAATTAGCCCTGTGTCTTAAAACTAAGCATGCAAAATTTCAGCAATTAGCTAGTGCTAGGGGAACAACAACATATGGAAATTAGGCTTACGTCATTCACACTAGGCTGATTCACACGTAGGTTTCTGGTTTCTACGTCATCTAACAATCAGAACTGTGCAAAGCGTTGAAACTCGATAATCCGTTCATCCTAATTGATATTATACCTTTATTTTATATACGGTTACTAAAATATGTTACAAATTGTCTTATTTGCCCTAACTCATCGATAGCCGCGTTTGAGAGAACTGGTAGGGGCAAAATTACTTGCCAAGTCGACTTCTCAAGTCGACTTGAAATGACTTGTAATGAAACCGACGGTGCCAGAAAATTTCGACGGCGACGCTGCTACAGACCGAGTTGACCCGACTTGGAAGACCCAAGTCGACTTGAGTCGACTTGATCGGCCCGACTTGCAAGTCTAACTGTATTCGGCGTGATGTGCAGCTCAACGGTTACGATCACGGCGAAGGAGACGTCATGCTACAGCGATTTTCCGATGCCGGCCGAGTTCCCGAACTACATGCACCACTCGCGACTGCTCGAGTACTTGCGCTTGTACGCCGACCACTTCCGATTGGAGCAGTATATCCGGTTTGAGGCGGAGGTGGTGTCTGTGGAACAGCGGTCTGACGCTGGCGGTCACTGGGCACTGACGACGAGGAAGACGATAGACTCTGACGGCAGTGACACTGTGACAGAGGTGTTCGATGCTGTCATGGTCTGCGTAGGAATTCACAGCAACGCCAACATGCCCTGCTTCCAAGGACAAGACGACTTCGCAGGAGAACTGATTCACACCACTCAGTACAGGCAAGCATCTCGCTCAAGATAGGATTTGCCTAAACACCGCAGATCACCACAAACCAGCTGAGATGGCAAATATTGTTTAAGTTTGTGAACTTCAGATCGATGTATGGCACCACAGATTACCACAGATCCTAATCTCAACTCTAACTCTAATCTTAACCTTAACTCTGCGATGCTGAATATCATCTAAAGTTTAAAAACTAGAACAATATCTGCCATCTCAGCTGTTCTGTGGTGATTTGTGGTGATCTGCGGTGTTTAGGCAGACCGCTCGTGACACGTCTATCTAGCCATCCTACAGATGTGGCTTTTTCAATAGATCAAATAAAGGGTAGCCTACTACTGAGTTGAATGCGCTTGAGCGTTAAGTGAGTTGATGTTTAGGTTGTTTACTATCAGAAATGTAAACCCAAAGATCACTTTCTTTTTGTTTGTGCCTGTATCGTAGCACAACACGTAGCTTAGGCCTTTACAGTGTACTGCGATCAAGACGTTTAATTAAAGACTTTCTTCGTCGCTGCACCACAGACATGGAATCAACTAGGCCTACCTGCTGACATTCGCCACATAAGCCTACTCGACTTTTAAACACAGGACTAGTCTTAAACAGTTTATTTAATGTCACTTTGGACTTTAGAATTTAGTGTGTGTATTTTATACGATGTTATATATACGTTTATTCATTGATATTTATTGATGTTATATTATTAGTGCTTTTTGTTGTTAACCGCTGCCGTTCGGGGCTTCTTGTATATTTCGTTGTTATTATGATTTGCTGCGTTATTCTGAGATTCTTCACTTAGAACTTAGGCCAATTAGTCAGTTCAGTTAATGCCTTGGCGACGACGACAAGGTCTCTGCGCGCTGGCAGCTCCTCCATGCTTAAGCTAATACTGTTGTTCATTTTCGTCAACGCAGCAATATCAGTGCTTGTGCATTTGCTGTTGCGGGAATTTATACACGAATTTTCATCTGTTTGTTTATCCTAGTTAAATGTTTGCAGACATGCTGACAGCTACAGAGACAAACGAGTGGTAGTGATCGGAGTCGGCACGACAGCTTGTGATGCGGCAGTTGAACTCAGCAGCGTCTGTAAGCAGGTGGTCTAATCATCGCTTAACGATATGTATAGCCTATTCTAGCCAGTCACGTGATGGCGCATAAAAAAGTGAAAAATTCACGCTTTACGTAGATTGAACAGTTGCTTCCCTCCTCAATTTTAGCTTGTCGGAAAATTTTCTTCTTGCATGAAATTTGTTGTCCAAACACAAAAGTTGGATTCATGGACAAATTTTGAATTTAAAGCACCCAGATTTTTCTTTGTCGGAAATCTGCAGTTGTCTGTCGAAAATGGTAATTTTGTTCTGTCCAACAACTTTTAACGCACAACGCCGCTGCCACTCAGGTGTATCTGAGCGTGAGGAATGGCGCGTGGTTTGTTCGTCGCGTGTGGGACGACGGTCTACCGCTCGACCTCGCTCTGTACACTCGCTTCACAAACTTCCTCGTTCACCTTCTGCCACTGCGCTTCACCAGAAGTCAGGTGCTGAAGCAGGTCAACGCTCGCTTCGACCACCGACTGTACGCACTGCAGCCAAGCCACGACGTGCTGGCAAGCCCCGCCGTGACGAACGACGACCTCCCAAGTCGCATTTTATGTGGTAGCGTCCAGGTGCGGCCGGGTATTGCCCGCCTGATGCCATCCGGCGTCCGCTTTACTGACGGAACGTGTGTCGACGACGTGGATACCATACTCTGCGCTACAGGCATGTCATAACAGATGTTATGTTAAAGCTTCGTTAGGACGCGTACAGAGCGACGGAGCTGAGCTGAACTGAACTGATACGCTTTAGTTTACGACGAACTGACCAATGGGCAAGCAGGGTGAGCCTATTGGTCATTGGTTGACGCGTACGTGCATGTAGTTACGTAGCACGTAGTCACTGACGCCGTTAAACGGTGCCTACTGTAATGCATTACTGTACCCACTTTTTTATTTCGTTAGAAACTAAACCCTTTCAGTTAAGTTCAGTTTGGTTACGTAGCTCTGTATGCGCCTTTACGGTAACTTATGAACGGTATTTTGTAGTTCTGCGCATTAACCACAGTTAACGTACAATTGATTTGTTAGGAAGTTAATCGCAACTAAAATAATTGATCACGAAATCAAACATTTAATTGCATTACAATTTTCTCTTACTCATTTGGTGCTTCTTTTCAGTGTGTTAGAATTTTATCAGCAAGAGATGGGGTTGATAGCTGTCGCCAAATGACCTTTATGGATGCGATCATAATGATAATGTTTTTAGGGTACACAATTCGTTTTCCGTTTATCAAGCACGAAGCGTTCAGCGAAGTGACTGAACAAGATGTGAACCTATACAAGTTCATATTTGCTCCGGATCTGCAGCCCCAGACACTGGCAGTCATCGGCTGTGTTGATCCCCTCGGCCCCAATCCTCCGCTCATGGAGATGCAATGCAGAGTTGCTGTCAGCGTCTTCAAGGTAGACTACATGCTCTAGCTAGAAAATACGGAGCGCGTGACATTAATTAGACCTACACGTAAGTAGCAGCACTGTATGTTAACTGGCAAAGTCATGTACTAAATGAGCTAGGAAGTCAAGAAAGTACAAGCCAAAACAGCGAAATACACTGCGTATATCTGAAAATGAAAAAGAAGTAAAAATTGAGTCTGAAATTAAAGTTACTTAAAACGCTTCAATTTCTGTGCTGCGTGTAACACTGAGTTTCTCTGACATGGCTGACATTGACAATGTCTCAGGTAGAATAGTTGACTCGTCACCCTGCCAAAACGACATGGACAATACATTCTGTTAGAGGTTCTTGACCCCCGTGAGGGTAGGAGATTTTTGAGTTGACCTGCAAAAAGGGGATATTTGGTTGTCTATCCCAAGCAAAACATGCATTTGCTTCTGACTTGCGAAAAATATTTATGATTTACCACGTGGCAGCATCGATTGGCGATTCTGCTTTTTAGGAAATTACTTTCGTTTTTGTTCTAATCTTTGATCGATAAACTGCAACTAATTGTCTGCCTATAGTAAAGAGTGACATGGGGATGAACCAACATCCCCATACCTACCC
>Ga0209671_1003005_pt1 | contig 15959 bp, 8 predicted proteins | sample WorMetHERISLAND2_2_FD_187401 | JGI IMG/M metagenome (GOLD analysis project Ga0209671, IMG submission 187401) | Marine gutless worms symbiont microbial communities from Max Planck institute for Marine Microbiology, Germany - Olavius geniculatus... | ecosystem: Host-associated > Annelida >...
GCCCTGCCTGTCTAATATAGAAAGTTAGAAACACATTTTTAAACGTATAATCAACAATAACTGACGTCATAGGTAGCATAGAAATCTATTAGCATGTCATCGAAAATGGAAATAATTATTTATTTACAGTAGTGATGGAACAAAAACTACAGTTTAGTTACTCGAATTCATTCGATTGTCACATAACCGCAGTTTAACGGAATATTTCAACTTTTGCTTCACAAAATTTAGTAAATTAACATAACTTTACATATGTGCATTATTTTTTTTAAACCGCATTAATTTTTTTAACGCGTGTTAATTTATTAACGTGTTAATTAACGTGCCAATTGTGACAGCTCTAATTAATAGTAACCTAGGCCCTATCTCACACCGCTACTGAGATACAGCGACTTATTGGCCCAAAATTGCAAATTTTGCCCACCCCCTCTCATTTAGCGCCCTCATTCGGAGTGACACCCTTCGAATTTATGGAAAAGCTTTACAGTTCTTGAAAGTAGAGTCTTCCAGGCAGCCGACGGTGAAGATTTGGTGATTCTAGCTTGCACCGTTTTTGACTGAACCACTCGTGTGACGGACGGACAGACAGACGGACGGACAGAATTGCGATGGCTAAGACGCGCTTAAAGCAGTAGGTGCTTTCGCGCGTATAAATGGTGATAAAGTCATAGCCTTTTCCTGTGAAGTGGCCAGTTTTTAGTACGCTATTTCAGTACCACATATAAGTACAGCATGTGGTTGATATTTGCTCACAGGCTTACTTTTCAGAGTCAGTTGACAACTTGACATTTTTTATTCATAATGCCGATGTTGCTAATACATGCAAGACTTCAAAAGTTCTGCAAGTCATTTTTAGTACATTCTTGATCAAAACACTATTTCAGTACAGAGTACAATATTATCATACAGATATTGTAAGATAAGCACTTAAGCAGACAGAATGATAGCTATTGTAGCCTATGTTCTAGTCTGATGAATTGTTGTTGTTGTTGGTGTAATGATCTGTTTTTTATTTATTAGTTTGTTTTGTTGTTTCAGTGACCGACTTCGGTCCAAAAGTATGGAGAATGTTGGAAAACTCCAGATTTCTCCAGATAAGGTGAGTGTATAGTGTAAAGATTTTTGTGGTAGCAGGAAGCAGATACACGGTGCAAAAGTGAAGTGAAATTTGACCTGACCATACTCGGTTTCAAGAGCAAATTGGTCGTATCCATTTTTGGAATCAAGTTTGCACTGTTTTAGCCAGGAATGAGTGTTGCACTTTGTGCAAAACAGAATGAGATTGCTAGTAGTTTTTACTATAGTCAAGTTGGTTGCTACATTACTAGGTATCTAAAGAGATATGACCTGACAGGCTGATAAGCAGCTTTTTTCAGGAGTGACTGCATTTTATCTCAGCTCTTTTTGAGATTTTTTCAGTACAGTTGTTCAGGCAAGATGTTATGTCTGTCTCTTGACCAGCCGCATCAAAACATTAAAGGAATATTTGCAAAAAGAACTTCGGTTCATTTCTGTAATTTTTGCTGATATTATTATAAGCACCATATTATAACTTCACAAAGAAGCTGATATTCTGTTGTAGACGTTTGACTTCACGGCAGATGATTTGGTGGATGAAGGAGAGATAGGTCGTGGTGCGTATGGTACAGTCAACCGGATGGTACACTCTCGCAGCGGCACTGTCATGGCTGTTAAGGTACACATAAGCTAGCTCAGTGATATCTTGTAGTTTCTTTTGGTCACATTTTGTTTGGTTTTAAACTGCTACCGTAGGAGGAAAAATTTAGTGCCAGGTCAAACTAAATTTATCTGATGATAGTAATTTTTGGTGTCTTAAAATGGTGTTATTTTTTTAATTTATAGTTTTACCTGTTTCACTTAGTGCATCTGTTTTTACCATAATGTGTTTGTATATGAATGTCATTGATGTTGCTTGAACTCACAGATTTTCCTACATAATGCTGCTACACTCTTGATAAACGAACAGCTTGTTGGTATGGTGGTATGCTGAAAACAGCCACCTAGTTCTATTCATGGCTAAATTTATCTATGTTTTCCTGCAACTAGGTCACTGATATTGGAGATTTTTGGCTGCTTTTGAGGAAGTGTTAATTACTTATTAAAAATCTATCAGTTGTGGCTGCAGTCTATCTGCATTACAGTGGATATACAGATAGTCAAGAGTTATAGTGGCAATAGTAGGTGTCAATTTTGTGTTGTAAAAATGATCAAATTATGTTGGCGTAAGTGTGAAAATGTTTTCGGGATTGCAGCGAATTCGGTCGACCGTGGATGAGACGGAACAGAAACAGCTTCTGATGGACTTAGACGTGGTCATGCGCAGCAACGACTGCCAGTTTATAGTGAAGTTTTATGGCGCTCTTTTTAAAGAGGTCTGCTCTGTATATTCACTTGTACCTCGATAATGTCAGCCACCAGCAAGAAACTCGAACTAGACAGTACTCTGCAGACTGCACTCCTCTGTCAAAAATGTGCCAAAATTCAGATCTTTGCTGACATTGAGCGTTATTTATTTGTCGCATTGCTTTTATTTTCTGTAAGCTTTATCAAGTTTCATTTAACTTACTGAACTTTGCTGCCGAGTTTTGTGTTTGTGCCCTGCTTGCTACGTGTGAAGAATCCAGATCTAATGGATCTCATTGGCTTTTATTTGAAAACAAATTTTAAAAACAAAAAAAAAATTTTAATGACATGTTCAGATTTTTTATGCATGTTGAGAGTTAGTTTTATCCTGAATTACTTTGGGTTAGATCAGGCTTGCCCGCAATAGTGAACTTAGGAAATTGTTGAAGCAATAGCAGGAATCTTTGTGTTTATTGGTTGGATCCTGTTTTTCCTGCTCAGTCATTCTTATCACGAGCACCAAAAGATGATTCCAACATATCCAAAGAACAGTAATGATAATGACAATAATTTACTGCTTTTATTTTTGTTGTCAATGTAGGGTGACTGTTGGATCTGCATGGAGCTAATGTCGATATCATTAGATAAATTTTACAAGTTTGTACATGATCACCTGGGTGACTCTATACCAGAAGAGATTCTAGGAAAGATTACTGTAGCGGTAATTTTTTTTGTTGTTTGGTTATTCATGTCATTTTTCTCATTGTTTTAAAAAATATTTTTACTTAATTATTTTTTTCTTTGTTGTAATTTAAAAAAACTTTCATATCAGCTTTGATCAACTCATAAGGAAATAATTTGTCTGTCTGCATATATCTGTTTTATTGCTGCTTTGTAGTTAACTCACATTTTCTTTTGTTTCTACGATGCTGAAATGCTGCACATTGTCACTCACATAATGTCTTATAAAATGCATTATTTTTGTAGTTTCATATTTTACAAGCACTGAGCTACTGTGTGCCAGCCAAGTGGTTTTAAACCATTGAGCTTGTTCTGCCTTTTCCTTAGAGTCGAATTCTCATGAATGATTTGTAGAAGACCTATGTCTGGCAAGAATAAATGTGCATTGTAGTTCGTTTCCAACTTGATATGCTTGGTGTACATGTAGTTTTCTTAAGATCCGCTGTAATTATTTGGTAATTCTACTTTACCACGTCTATGTAGTATTATAGACTGACAGATGTCAGACAGTTATAGCTGCTGCATGTAGCCAGCTTGTCAAATAAATAGCTGTGTTTTTGCTATATAACAGACACTGAAAGCACTAAACTACTTGAAGGAAAGTCTCAAGATTATTCACCGAGGTTTGTAATATGTTATTGCATTTATGAAATTAAGATGACAAGTGTGACACTGTGACAGCTTCTAATTTTTTTTGGTGAACAAAATAGAACCATCATCATCATTGTAATTATATTATATCGGTCTATGTTGCTGATTCTACGGTACTACTAAGTTGTAGATTCTATGTATTCAATAGTGATGTGATAAGTTGAATCTGATGGAGTTGTTTCATGTACCGTGTTTCGGTGTGGGGCAGGGCAGCCAGTGCCACCTCGTAGGCTTAGGCTGTCATGTGGGCCCATCAGCCATCCCCAGAAAGTTCCCAGCAACTATACTGGGTACTGAAAGGTCAAGGCAGGAATAGCAAAGAGCACAACTACTCCCACCCACATGACTACTCCATATACTGTGGGGCTAACTAAAGAATTTCACAGTCCCCACAGGAAACCACCTGGTAGGTGGCCCAACCCATCAGAAGACCAGCCATATGAACAGTGCAGCCACACCACCTCTGCCATGCCCCAGTGCCAAATGGGGCGAAGGAGAGCCCTCGCAGGATTTCCAGGCCTGACAGGAAAACTGTAGTCCTGAACTGCCATGCATTCAGTATCTACTGGAAATCCTAATCTCACCCGTCATTTCGCAAGAGTCTCTCCAATGCTCCAACCGACTCCAACACACAGTGAGTACAGTGAAGGCACCCAGCGCACACAACCAGACCACAGACCAGGTGGGCAATCAGCCGTGGGTACCTGAAGATCACAATGAACCCCATCAAGGCATCATCTCAAATCAGCACCCTTAGCTGGCTGAGAGATCAACCTTCTCTGAAAGTCTGAGACTGTTCCACGGTATAACCTCAAATCAGCACTTTAAGCTGTCTGAGGGGTCAACTTTCTTATGCTACTTCATGGAAGTAGCTACTGGGTACTGTTGGTCCACGGTGCCTTATTCTGTATTATTCGGCACAACCCTTCAGAGTCACCTCACAAAGGGCTTCCTCCATCAGCCAGCTGGAGGACGTGCCCCAATACACCAGAGTACCACCAGCACGGGGTGACATAGGTGTTATTTTCTGCAAGGTTTTCAGTCACCTACCCTACTAGAACGTTGCTGATTATTTGATCGACTAGTTCCAAATTGTACAACTGGAATGACAAAATGGTGTCCATATATTTCGGACCTTGCAAGGATAGCTGTGGCATGTGATATGTCTGCTTTATTTGCTGAATGTTGATTGTTATTAATTTATTGTCATCCTGTAGAAATGTAGAAATGGCAATTTCTTTTCATGATGCCAGTTTTCTTAGATTCATAGTTGCACAGCATGAGTCAGAAAAGAAGAAAAAATGTATAGAAAAGAGAATTTCCAAAAATGGCTGCACATCTTAAGTGCAACATTTGTTATGCAGAATGCTCATATAGTGCATGACTCAGGTTTTTTTTCTTCTCTTGCTGTGCTTTTTTCTATAGTAACCAGAAAAATACATCAATTTGGGTTAATTTTTAGTCACCCTGCTGTAGTGTCGGATCATTATCGCCGGTCTTATGCTAATGTGTTTTGCAGATGTGAAGCCATCTAATATATTGCTTGACAAAACAGGCAACATAAAGTTATGTGACTTTGGCATCAGTGGCCAGCTGGTTGATTCCATCGCAAAGACCAGAGATGCTGGATGCCGACCATACATGGCTGTATGTTTTTCCTATTTTTGCCGTTAACATAACATAACCTGGTTAACTTCTTGCTGATGCAAGTGGTTACTAGAATTATATGTATCATAACAGTCCGGTCCTAAAATGTCATTTCTAGCTCAGCATGATGGCCATCCGCATCTTGGGTTAATGGTTGGGCCATTTAGTTGCAATTTTGTGATAGACGACTGCTATTTCTAACACGAGGTATGGATGCTTGGAATTTCAAGTTTCTTAACTCTAATTTCCCCGAAATGGGGTACTCCCAGCCTAAAATTTTGCAGTTTTGAAAGAAAATTTTCAATCATTAAGAAAAACTTTCTAACCACCTAAAATTAAGGGCCAGTTGCCCCCTTCCCTGCCACAACCCCAAATTAGGAGTGTTGTCATTGTCACATGGAAGATGAAGCTGGAAAGTAAGGCAGCCGACACAACCATAGAGCTCTTATTGGCCTGTTATGGCAGAATGGTGGCAACCTGCTGTCAACATTAGGGATCTCTGTCATCTTTCTTTTGAGTCTGTATATGCGTATGTGTGATAAATGTCTATGCACCACTTGTTCTGCACAGAATATGGTATAATGTGCATTCATTCTTCAGAGAAGATTACTTATTGGGCTGTTTTTGTGAAGAATATAATCAAGTTTCAACCCAGTTTAAGAAACATTTAATTAATGTAGCTAATTGCTGTTAGAATGGCTCTGAGTGTTTATTTGTTTTTCTGTGTTGTGTGTAACAGCCAGAAAGGATAGATCCAAAGAACTTTGGTCGAGGCTATGACGTTAGGTCCGACGTCTGGAGTCTCGGCATTACGCTGGTCAGTTACAGTCTACTATCTGTCTTCTCTTAAGATATTGTGATGTATTTTTGGACTTTATTTAATTTAAGCATGGTTTTATTCCATGAGATGTTAGTTTATGTATTACTTTCAGCTGTGAAGAATGTTTTTTTTACTGAAACTTGATGCTTTGGTCGTTTTGATACTGGGGGTCAGGGACATAGTAAAAATGTTAAAGCATTGTGAAGTCTTGAGCAGAATGGCTTGTTGTGATTTTAAAATGATTATTGTACTAATCGTGTGCTGGCAGATTGAGACAGCGACTGGTCGGTTTCCATATCCGAAGTGGAACAGCGTATTTGACCAGCTGACACAGGTTGTCCAGGGCGACCCGCCTTGCCTCAATGACGTTCGGTTTTCTGTGGAATTTATCGACTTTGTCAACACATGGTCTGAACTTTGTCATCTGTCACTTAATTGGTGTGTCTTATGAATTTGCATTCTGTTCCTTTTTATGCACAAAAGCAGCTACTGCTTTTAGCGCGTCTTAGCCGTCGCAATTCTGTCTGTCTGTCTCTCCGTCCATCTGTTCGTCACACGGGTGGATTAGTCAAAAATGATGCAAGCTAGGATTGCCAAATTTTCACCGTTGGCTGTGAGGAAGACTCTAGTTTCAGGAACCATAAAGCTTTTCCATAAATTTGAAGGGGCCCTGAACAAAACACTAAATGAGAGGGGGGTGGGAAAAATTTGTGATTTTAGTGAATAAGTCACCATATCTCGATAACGGTGCGAGATAGGGCCTAGGTTTTTTGGCGATTTTGGGCTGTGACACAAGTCTATATCATTCACAAGGTGGCGCCACGGAATTATCATTATGTGATCCAGATAGAGAATTTGGTATTTATATATTAACTTAGCGTGAACACCCCTATTTTCAGCTAAACTACTGAGCAGAAAGTGCTATAGGCTTTCGCACGTCTCATGAGCATTAGCTCAAGTTTCTTGTTAGATTTGTAAGATGCTTTGCTAGACACACTCACACACCATTTTAGTGTCTATTTTTCAGGTAAACCTGCGATAGCCTTTTTAATCTGTATTTTTCAGTTGTTTCTAACTTAGCATCTTGTTGGTATGCTTTTTAATAAATGACTTTTTATGCCTTCTGGTGGCAACCTGTACACTGTATGCTGTCATGTCTGTTATTGCAGTAATTTTATCCGTTGTTTACGGATTTCATAATTTTCGACAGATGCGATTACTTTTATGTTTTATTGATTGATGGTGTCAGCATTAAAATTGTTCCATTGGAAAACAGAGTAGTAACTTATTTATATCAAATGTTTATGAATGTTTGATTGTTTGTGTATGATTTTTTCCTTTAATACGGGTACTTATTAGTTAACTTTGTTGCATGCGTATGATATGGTTTAGTAGAATAAGCCTGATTGATCGATCTATTGGTAGATTGATTGACATATGCTTCATAAAATTGCCAGTCATAAAGCATTGCCAGTCATTTGGCCAGTACCAAATTTGTTGCATCTGATGTTGAATACTATACTATACTAATCAAATTCGTATAGCATGATATGCGGAGCTACACAGGTGCTGGATGATAGTCAATCAGGTGGTTTTAAACAGAAACGTTTTAAAATGTTTCTTCAAAACAGAGTCTGACTTGTACAGTAAAATATTTGCGGGAAGGTTATTTCAAGCAAGTAATAGGTGCAGAGTAACTAAATGAACGTCTAGAGAAATCAGTGATCAGCCAGCAGAGGTAGTGCAGCAGAACATGTAGAGCGACGTGTGGAACCAGATGCTCGTTGGGACACCGGACGTGCGAGTTTTCCTCATCAGCAGCTTTGCAGTCATGGGATAAGGCTTTCGGCTTATTTTGTAAACTTGAATCAGAATATATTGAGTTGACATGTTGCATGGTCTGTTTTTGTTTATAGTTTACTCAAAGATTACGAGTTGAGGCCGAAGTACAACAAACTGTTGGTATGTTTTTTGGTCTGTTGTTAATTTTTTTTTCATTAAAATGATTTATTGATTGACAGCAGTTTTGTTTACGATGTTTATTTTGCATTTTGGTCATGTGGTAGCAGTAATAGTTGACGTTTTCTTTGTTACCATGTTTTGAGCATTATGCCATTGGAAACGGAGATCTGTAATTTTATGTTAATGTTTTGATATCATAGCACTACCAAATATACGCCGAGTAAGTTAAAGGTTAAAGGTGGTGTTATAGCTCTTATTGAAGCCCATTCCGGCGCTACAGTACAGAGCTTCACTTGCCGTATGGGATCACACAGTGTTACCTGCCACCCGACACAGCTGAATGTGCCCTACCTTAACCCCAGCCAGATAGGCTGGTGCTCGATTTACCTACCCCAGAGGGATAGAAGGCTGAGTTGACCTAGGCGGCTGGTTACATACCGGTACCAAGATGGTTTACCTGCCTGCAGGTAGTCACCCATCACAATACTAACCTGGCCTGGCATAGAGTAACTTCGTTTATTTGATGAAACATGTTACCGCTACACCAGGCCACCAACTATATATGGTTACTTCTGCTAACATTTAATAATTGTACAGTAGGCTGACATGCTCGTGTATTTTTACCTTTGCCAAGGAGGTTATGTTTTTGCCGGTTTTTGTCTGTCTGTCTGTGTGTCAGCAAGATAACTCAAAAAGTTCTGAAAGGATCTTTCTGAAATTTTGAGGGCATGTCGGGAATGGCAAAAACTACCAGTGATTCAATTTTGGGGGTGATCCGGAAGGAATCCTGGATTCTGGATCACTTTGAAATTTTCGTTACCATTGCTTCCAATGGGGCATAAGGGAAACCGCTGCAAAACCAAAGATGGTGCTGCCACCTAGCAAACAACATTGCTTTGGCAGAGGTGTGCGGGCTCTGACTGCTTTCTAGTTCAAATATTCATTGAGATACTTTATTTTTAATATTTCTATTAGTTATTTATGGCTTTTGTACTTTATGTATAAGGAGTTGAAGTAGAAGGCACTGAAGAGAGATTTATAGGTGTTGCTGCACTAATGTAAAAAAGGTAATGTCCTGAAGGCCCATAGAGCATCAGCGTTTCCTTAGTCGTCAGCCAGGTACCAGTTTATGCTGCAAGACCTTGGATATAGGGCTAGTGCATCACACAGTGTGCCTGTTTACATCCTACTTTCAACATTGCACCTACTCATGGAGGGATGGCCAGGCTGAGTTGACTTGGTGAGCAGTGGTGGTTGGTTACATACCAAGATGGTTTACCTGCCTTCTGCCAGTCACCTTTCAAAGTACTAATTGAATCTGGCATTGATTAACTTGTTTGATGAGATCAACAACATTACCAACTAAGCCAAACTGCAGCTGTTAATGATAGGTAATGGATCACTAAGCCCTGGTTTGAGAAGCATGACTGAGTGTGTAATGTGCATGGTCAGATGCATCCATTCGTGGAGCGCTACGTATCAACAGGTGTCGACGTACAACACTACATCACTCGTATTCTCGATCAGATGCCCGATGAAGTGATGATGGAGACCAGTAACTCGTAGCACCTATCTACCTGTCTCCTGCTTGGTTGTCTTTGTTGACGTGCTCCGCCACTTGTAGCGTTGAGTTTTGCTGGTTTCTTCCACTCGTTAGGTTAAATCGATAGGTACGAAAATATTCTTTATGCTAAATATTTGTGGTCTGAGCTGGAGTGAATATTACTAACTGGATTGGAAGCGGTTTCGTCTCGGCCAATCAGATGCACGGAATTCATCATCGCCTACATGCTAACATCATGCCCTTACATCCGGGCACTTCTCGGGGTATGCCAAATGTCAACAACATTGCATACCCCACAAAGTTCTCGGATGTTGGCATGCAGTTCGCTCAAGACTTTAGTGCTAAAAATAGCCACTTCTGATCTCGGTAGTTATATTCGTCTCAGGTCTAAGTATGTTATGTCTGAAATTTGTGCCGAATTATTATATTTTAAAAGCATAATTCGCCATTTGTAGCACAGTTGCAACTTTGTTATATAAAAATGTGCACAGCATCAGTATTTTACTTTGAAGTGGCAGAAACTGGCAAGAACTTGGTTCTGCTGCACTGGTTTATCTAGTTTTGTGGTTTAAACCACCTGTGGCAGGATTGACCCGGCCCTGCCTGCGTATCTCCAGTGCTCTTTCACTGCATTTACAAAAGCACCCGCACAGTGCCAGCCTGGTGTCTTTATTAATTGTACTCAGGGCTGGTAAATTGGTTTGAAAAACCTGGGTTTGATCCCAGTTTTTTTTCCACCCCTAGTTCTGCCTTTATCTGTGTACCGGGGCTGAAAAGCCCGGGTTTCGAAAAAACCATACCCAGTGTGTTTTATTGGGCTTTTGGGTTTTTAAGAAGGCCCAACTTTGCATCAGCTGAAAAGTTTGTTCCTTGATTCATCTGTGTTTAAAAACTTAACTGTAGTAAAGTATTTTCATTGTTTGTGGAACAAGAAACTAAAATCGGATTATCTTTAGGTGGGGTTGGGTTTTGCAATGAAACACTCCGGTTTTTTTTGGGTATTTGTTCGCATGTCTCAACACTATAGCAAATAACAATTTTCTTGGTTTTGTGAATGATTTGGCAAAATAACACATGCGACTGACAGCTGATTGTGATAAAGAGTTAGCATGTTTAAGTCAGTGGTGCGGTTGTACTGGCTCTGCCGTGTGTGATGCAGTTTATTTTGTGATGCACTGCAGGCAGTTTGCTCCGATATGCTGCACTATGTTAACTTAGTCATCTGTTACATCTGATTTTGGTGCTTGGTTTGATGCGCTTGGCCCCCGTCATTTGGTAAATCATGCTGTGTCAGTGATTTCTGCATTTCGCTGTTAACCGACGCTGATCTGCTAACTGTAACTGAAGGATTGCGTGAAAAAGTTGCAGCTTCTTGGAAACTTTGCTGCAGGGTGTTTTTTTGTGTTTGTTAACTGCTTGTTCTTCTTATCTCTGTGATCTCGTTGGTCATATCATTGCATGAATGAATGAATGAATGAATATGTCATTTTGTATAGCACCCAATTAGAGAAGACCTCAAGAGCGCTCGCAGCCAAATAAACAAGTTTTGAGTTTTTTTCGCAAATGTATCTCTGGACAGTGATGAAGTCCGCATGCCAACAGTGCTAACTAACTACAAAGAGAACATTTCATCAGTCCATTTGTAGCTTCTCGAGTAAGACAGACAGATATTGAAAAACATATTCATTGGAGGTAATAATGTCGTAAATAATATTTATCGTCATAATAAAGTTGATTTAAGTACATATTTATTATCTGATGTGCTATTGTGCATACATAAACACATTTTGGTCACATTTTTGCATAGAATCTTTAAAAGAATCGTAATTCATTATGAAAACTTTTTAGAGTTGTGGTCCTTTATTTTGAATTATTACAGAACACACAATTCTGCAATTCTGAATTAGGATATCAAACTGTTTTGTTTGTTAGGGTGTTACTAGTAATGTTTGAGAGTGCTTAAGCAGCATAGTTGTCAACAACAATAGCATTAAGCAGAATTTTTAGACAGAAAACTGAAGTTACAGACAACATAATTGGAATGTTTTTTTCGGGGCAAAGAAAAGCCATTTAACAGTAAAAATGCCAAACAGTGTGCGGTCTTAATTATTGTGTTAGTTAATGTATTTCTTTATTTTAATGTTCCCGCTGGATGCAGGGTTGAAAAAAGGCAGTTTTTAAAAGCCGAAGGTTTTTGTGGTTTTTGGTTCAACTTCTTTTGAATAAGCTGAAAAGCTGTTAGTTGATTCATCCGTGTTTTTCTTGCCGTCCAGTGCACAGAATCCAGAAGTTTGCTCGTTTATGTGTTTAGATGTTTCAGATGTAATAAAATTGTCTCATCGTTAATGGAACAAGAAGCTAAAATCTGATTGTCGGGTTGTTCTTTGGTGCATCTCTGCAGTTTTTAGGTGGGTTTACCGAGTGAAACCCACAGGGTTATTTTTGGGCATCTGCCCGGATGTCTCCCAACCCTGGCCTGTTGCAAGCAAAGCATTTTGTGTACATAGTTAGGTGTGCAATAGTGAACTGTTGTCTTTCCGCATCGTGTGCAGTAACCGTCGGTCCCACACACAGATGTGTCTGCTTTCAGTAACTGTGCTGTCTGTGTGAGTCTGTGTCTGTCTGCGTGTGCATTTTGCCAGCATGTAGAGCTGCTAGTCTTAGGAAATTAATTCCGCCACCTGCTGCTAAGTTCTGTGTCAGGTCTTTGGCAGTTGTTCTGCAGCATGGATGCATTTCTTCTTCTCTGTGTATCTACAGACTAGTCACAAATGGTGTTGCTGAATTCTGCCACATCCAAAGTTTCATAGTTTGATGTTGTTGCATTGTTAATCTGTGGTAATGTTTTCTCAGTCTTTACTTCCCGGTAGTGCATGGTTTCTTTTCAGACTGGTGTTAAACACCGTGAGCTAACCAATCCATCAGTGTCTTGGGTGTTTTTTTGAGTTGTGTCTGGTTGCTGCACAAACCTCAGGTGGAATTTTGTCAAAAATGGAATAAACAACAATCCCCTGTGTTTTATTTTGGCTTAGCAGATGCTTTCTATTACATTTAGAATATCAATCATCTGATTTTTGTGAGAAGTAGGATGGGCGGTTTATAATTGTTTGGACTTGCTGAATGTAAACAGCTACAGATTGGGTCAAGGGAAATATTCTCAAACGATAGCTGAAGAAGACCTGATGAAATTCTGTCAGAGAGGATCTGGAGAGTCCCATGAGGACACTCAGATTAGCAGTAATTAGTTGTTGGCCTTGGCTTTGATGGTGTTTAGCCTTGGTCTGGGCCTTGGGTGTTCTCGCCTTGTTAATTAGCATTACTGCAGATTAGGTGTCTCGATTGTGAATGAAGATTTACCTTTAAATGCCGTCTAATAATGGTATTTTGGGTGGTGGTTTTTTGCCTTAAACCAGCCATGCGGTTCACAGCATTCTGCACTTCTGCTATCCCATGTCTGGGTTTGAGGTGGCCAACTCAGAACTGTGGAAGCATTGAAAAGGAAAGCAAGGGAGAAAGTGAGCTAATAAATGGATGAGAGTGGTTGAAAGGGAAGGAAGGGTCAAAGGTTTTTTTTTGGATTTTGCAGCAAGTTTGCCTCTGACCGCAGTGTGTTGATGCGTCATGCTATGCACTAATTTTGTTCTTGCTAGTTTGCTACAGCTGTTGTTGATGATATTTTTGGGGGAGGGTGGGGAAAGATGATAAAATTGAAAATTAAAGTGTTCATTTGTTTGCTGAAAAGATCCACCCAACATACAGTATTCAACGTTAAGTTGTTGGTGTTTCGTTCCAGTGTGTGTGTGGCAGAACTTTCATAGTCTGTGTGCCAGACAGTTTTTTGGTATGCTTGAGGGAGGAGGCAAATATGATTCAAAATCAACAAGTGGTCAAATTGTATACGGTGTAAGTCGGTGATCTGATGTGATGCAGTGACTGCTGTTGTAGTAAAGTCGATTCACATGTGGCATGGGGTTTTCCAGGACTGTCCTTGACCTCAAGAATCGAGATGGACGAAAAATCATTGTCTTGGCCTTGGCCTCAAAAAATCTGACATTAGCCTTGGCTTTGGCCCCAAAGACCACTGGCCTTGGCCTCCCCCGAAATGACCTATATTGTGTCGGGTGGGACGTTAAACCCTACTCACTCACTCACTCACTTGGGCTTGGAAATGCTGGTCTTGAACCCATCCTTGTTTCACGTACTGTATTGTTCTGTCCACGCACAATCGCTGTTGATGTTGTACATACACCATATGCACTTGATGACTGGCTGCAAGAAACAAGCTTTCATTCTCTTATAGTTCTGCAGCGCAGTCCATCAGGGTGACCACTTGGCTGAAAATACCTGGAAATTTCTGGGAATTTGACAAGTCAGGAAAATGTCAGAAATTGAGGGGGGGGATTTTTTTCAGGCGAACCTGTTTCCTGTTAAGCTGTTAGCTTTATACTTGCAGCACCATCAGTGTTCTAAGTTTTATTGTGAGTGTATTTCATTATCGTATTCTTATTTTGCATGACACTGTTTGACACAGTAATGGCAATTATTGTTAATAGTGCCTCGCAGTGTCAGGGAATGTCAGATAATTTCTCAGCTCTGTCTAGGAGTGGTCACCTTGATTTTTATCATTCAATATTATTAAATATTTTTGTACATATAGGCAGTGCCGTCAGTATTTTGATGTTGATGTCTGGCGACGCAAAGCACATTTGGCCTGTAAAAGATGCTGGTTCAGCAATTCTTTTTCAGAGGAAACTTTACAACGTGCTGCCTGTAGTTTAAAGTAGGCGTATGTGTTGACCCATTAAACGAACGTGAAAAGTATTACTAGCATGGCAGTATATAGTAAATTGTGTGCTGAATTATTGGTATATTTTAGTTTTAAGATTTGATGTCTATTAATTATTCTCATGTATTATGTGATTAATGGTGTGATTAATCATGTTAGATGCATTTGATGTTGTTACAGCATCAGATATGCATTTGTTGTGTAAATCATGATTCATGCTAACTGTTTGCTGTAGCATGAAACGAATTTATTGATTTAAGTCAACTTTGCTGGGTTCCTGTATTATATACCGGTTAGGGAAACTGGAAAGGTTGGAATGTTATCAGATTGGGCACCTGTTCATTCCAAGTTAGTTTGGTTATGAGTTTGAGTGGGGGTTTTTTGTTGGTATTATTTTTTGTTAGTGATGTGTTAATGTCTCATAATACAGTGCGGATACGGTACATGTATGACAGTGTGCGTGCATCTGCTTTGTATACGTTTTGTAAATAAAGCGTTCTGCTTCACTGTGATTTAAGCTTTGCTCTGTTGATTCATTTGCTGCAGTGATTGTATCTTGTTCGAAACTCAGAATCCCTCAGATTGAATACTGCCAGTAACATTGGTAATTCCGTTTTGTTTTATAACTCTAGTTTGCTATTTCATTCTGTTTTTATAAGTTAACTGCAATCAAACGATAGTATTTTTACACAGTTGAAAATTGAAAAAAAATATTCTGTTTTAATGAAAGTGACAATGAGAAAGTGCTAGTTTTGAAAAGGGTTGGTTTAAATATGCATTTCAACAAGACATTTGCTATGTCTTGACAGAAACTTATGTTCTTATCATGCTTATGACTAAATTGTTAGTCCCTTAATATACAATACTGGGTATATTCTAATTTATTAAGTCAAACCCTGCGCTAGAATTATTCGGCACAATCGAAGCATGACTAACTGACCGCTTTCCTTTCATGTACAAGCAGGGCCGCCGGGAATTCTCATTTTGGAAGTGAAAATATGAGGGAAGAAGCCCAGATGTTGCTAGAGAAGACACACTACAGCTTATACAGTTCCTGCTGTAGTACTGACCTTCAAGGTCATTCAAGTTTGATGATTTTTATCTCACTTGAAAGGGCGAGATATGGCTAGTTTTCCGTTAAAAACACACATTTTCCTACCCCCGTCTAACATGGCTAAAGTCGGTTCGATTTGCTAATACGCCTGATGAAACGATAATTTAGACCGTTTACTAAATGAAAAAATTTAGACAATGCAAAAATCTATTTTTTGCAAAATTCCCGTGAAAATTTGGAGAAATTTCCGGTGGAATTTGGGAATTCCCAGTGGCCCTGTGTACATGTAGCTACACTGTAAAATCTCTAAATTATTTTGATGACCCAGGTCAACCTCTATAAATTTACAATATACTACCCGGTACTTATA
>Ga0209671_1003006_pt1 | contig 15955 bp, 13 predicted proteins | sample WorMetHERISLAND2_2_FD_187401 | JGI IMG/M metagenome (GOLD analysis project Ga0209671, IMG submission 187401) | Marine gutless worms symbiont microbial communities from Max Planck institute for Marine Microbiology, Germany - Olavius geniculatus... | ecosystem: Host-associated > Annelida >...
ATGTGCGTCCAATTTTAGAGTACAACAGTGTTGTGTGGTCGCCTAGTTTAAAGAAAGATATTGACTTAATTGAGAAGGTGCAAAGACGGTTTACAAAGCGACTGTTTGGGCTTAAAGATTTAACCTACAAGGAGCGTTTGGAGCGTCTAAATCTTCCTAGCTTAGAGCTGCGCCGGCTGTATCTGGATCTTATTTTGTGCTATAAGATTGTGTGTGGTCTGGTCGGTGTCAATTTCGATGATTTTTTCACGTTTAGCCCCTCCTCTCAGACGAGAGGACATTCATACAAACTATATAAACCTAGATGTACAAATTCAGTTCGTCAAAACTTTTTGGTTGAAAGAGTCATTGATGTCTGGAACTGTTTACGACCCACAGTCAGCTTTTCTTCTCTATCCTCATTCAAGAGATCATTGAAAAATACTGATTTTACGCACTATATGAAATGTTCTGTGTAGGCCTGCTGCCATTTTTGTGTGTTTTTATTGATTTTATTTTAACTTGTCTCAGTTGCCGTGCTACTCACGTGTTTGTGTTTTTAGCTTAGGAAGGCTACTGTAAGTGCTCTATGAGCCTGGTATGTCTTGCCGACTGTATGTTTGTGTGAACTTGGTGCACTGTGTTCTGCTTTGCTGGCAAATAAATGATGATGATGATATTCACTGCATAGTCATACCGGTATGCTGCATTACAGTAGACTTTCTTCTTGTTCAAAGTGCAAGTTGACATTTACTGACACCGATAACGGATACTTCTAGAAACTCCAGTCTAGTTGCTACAGAACCAGTGTTTTTGATACAGGCTCAAATGTGCAATTGTACATGCTGCATGAAGCGTTACCTTTTGTTCTTGTGAAAAAAAGTCTAGGTCTTGAAAGCATGGTTCCTACTACTCTGCAGAATACATTTTCCCTGACTTTCCAGAACAAAATGAAACCTTTTCCCTGACTAATTTGTTCATGCGAAATACCAATGTTGGCTTTCAATCACTTGCAATAACACTAGAAACAAGGGCGGCAGAACAAATGAAAAAGTAAAAGTATAAATAATCTGCGAGCGAAGCGAGCAGAAAAATTTTTGAACTGCTGTATGCAGTGTGCGTGCAACAGTTCTGTTTTTTTTCTGCATCTTTGTTAACTTTTGCACCATGGTACTTTTGAATTCCCTGACTTCCCCTGACCGTAGGAACCATGTGAAAGTCTTGTTTACATCACTGTCACAAAGTGCCCCCCCCCAAAAAAACATTTGTCAATAATAGGCGCAAAGCTGCACCGAGCTAAATGCAACTTTGCACACGTGAAGCCACATTTATTCTAAATGCTACTGTGTAGTTTGCAGAAATTTGCATCGTCTTTACACACATCAAATCTTTAATAAGTCTAAACACCGTAACGCTAAGAATCTTTAAACAGTTATGCCTGATGTCAGTCGAAACAGTTAGCTATTTGAATCAGATGTTTTGAAGTGCCCTGCTTCTGCACGGATATTTTCTCATGATCTGGCGTGCACAAAGATCGAAGTGGAAAAATAACTGCCGGTATGGTAGTTTTCCCTTCCCTTCCGGCCTTCCCACTCCTTCATCCCTTTTCTTTTCCTTGCCTTTCCCCTTCTGTCCCCGTCCCCATCTCCCTTTTTTGGTGAATTTTTTTTTTCGCAATTTCAGCCTGCAACGCACATTTTACAAGTGAATTGCTCCAAAATGGCTGGAGACAGTGAGTGAGTAGAGTTTAGCGTCCCACCGGACACAGCTGGAGATAGAGCAAGACAACCTGCATATGAAATTTTCAGCATTAAACACATATTTTAGCTGTCCAAGTCGCGACTCCCTAGGTTCAAGGAGGCTTGCGCAAGCAGGAGTCAAAGACGGCTACCCCTTAAAAAACGGCTATTTTACCGCTATTGGCTCGTTTTGCATGAAAACAGTTGGAGAGACACGGACATACTTCTTATGTCTTGATCTGTATCAAGCACTAGTGACGAGCTTATTAATGGTGTCAACATTGATGACTTCGAATGACCTTGAACTCCCAAAATGAGAGGTTTTAGTGTTTTTTTTGCAATTTTTGACTTTGGCGCACATTTCAAGAGTGAATTGTGCCGACATGGCTGGAAAGACCTGGACAACCTGCAAACAGGAACTGCTAAAACTGTCGAGCTTCTCATGAGCTTTGCTCAAATTACTTGTTTATCAACAAAGTGACATTACCGATGACGTCTGGCAATAAGTTGTGCTAGAAATGGAGATCAAAGTTGGCACTTTAAAAACGAAAATAACATAAATATCGATTCCTACGAAATTTTTCGCTGATAGCCTGCCAACTAGAATACATGTCACACTGCATGTGAACAATTTTATTTCAGGTCTGTGCTTACTATTTACTATTGGCCACTGTGTTATTTTGCCGCACCCCATATGTCAAATGTGTAGACCAACAAGCTGAAACACACAACAAGGGGCTGGGTTAAGAGATTTAATGACGACCGAAGGAAAACCTGACTTAAACACCACCGTGGCAAGTTTCACTCGGTTTCATGTATATTACTGTACATACATGTGTGCGCACTAACAATATAATATAAAAACACAAAACGTTAGCTGCCAAGACTAGCTCTTTTAACAGTTCTACGCCTACACTGCACTGCAACAGTGCATAGATGCTATTTTGATGGGACTGTTACCCAGCCAATTTTATGAAGCTAGTTCAGCCAACAGGATGGGATTATAAGCAACCTCTATTAGCAGAACCCAAAGATATGATAGGACATCGATGCCAAGACAAAACCAACTGGTAAGATTTTAGTGCGGAGTTTCCACTCCAAAGAATGTCTTAAGAATTCATGTCAATGTAACAGAGAAGCTGCTGCACACGTCTGTTACCTTGGTTACAATTTCTGAAAATCCACAACTGTCCAGACACGTTAGCAGGTGACAGTAACCACCAACAAAAATCATAAAACAAAGACATTCAATGCGGCGCCCAGTTATGACCTGGACAGGTGACAGGTGTGTAACCAACCATCCAGGTAAACACAGCCTTTCATCCCTCAGGGGGTAGCAAATCAAGTACTAGCCTGTCTGACAGGCATCAAGCCAGGGCATCTTCATCCATGTCAGGCAGCAGTGGCAGGTGACACTGTGATACCATATGGCAGGTAATGTTCTGCAGCTGAGATAAATCCAGATGAACAGCTAGTATACTTTTTCAGCCAAGTACATGGGAATCACATCAGCACGCCAAAATCTAAAATGATGAAATATCGGAATTTTCAACATGTCAGTAAGTCAAAAAAGAGAAGTGACACTGTGACCACAACTTTAGTGACAATTGTAACCAAATGTTGGCTGAAGATACTGCTGTGATGGTGATTACAATGTGAAACTGCAACCATCGTGTTATAACAGTAACAAGAACAATTTTAACACTGACAACGAAACACGCCAAGTAAAACATCTCAAGATGGGCTATTCACTTTGTTAGAGTCCCATTACATGTGGTATGATTGAACCCTTATGACTATATCCTATTCAGTTACAAAAGCAATCTGGTATACTGGAGTTCATCATTCATGTGCAGATTGTGCATTAGCAATAGAGAAATGTATTATCAGTAAAAACTGCATATACTACAACAGTCTGTGAATAGCTGTTGAAATCTAGAAAAACGTCCAAACCGCAACAAGCTAAAAGCGGAAGATGAAACACACCCACAATCACACCAGATACGTCACACATTAGTCCACAAACATACACATTCACAGCAGAATTTTGCAAGACAGACTGTGACGGTACAAGAAAAGCATGCAAAGGCATCAGTGTGCAAGGGTGCAGACCTACTCAGTCAGTCCACTGTAAACAGAATGCGACAAATGCAGCCACAGCAGTAGAACAAATGGACTACTAAGCTAGATAAATCCATCAAATTACAAACATTATTTACCGATCTGTTACAGAATTACGGCATCTGCTGCTGCCTTCTTCTAAATGCTTTTTGTTTGCTGCAAGGTATTACTCACACCAAAATGAACATAACAAATTGTCAAACGTCAACAAACCAATAAATAAAATGTCGTAATTTGATGTATTCACATAAGCTATTAGTTACCATTTCAACGTAAAAGTTTCGTCAAAGACAAAAACAGTCAACTGTCAGCTTAAAACTATACAACACAGCAATGAATGAACTGTAACAACAAGGATCTGACATCGGCAGAGGTTGTCACCAACAAAACTGACATGCTGGCAGCCATGCACAGCGATCAACCCTTTATGTACAATAATCAGCCTCCCAACTATGTACATCAACAACAGCTAACGATATAATACATTGCTGTAAACATAAACTAAACGTGTATTTACAATTAAAGAACAACGACAACAGCAGTCTGGGTATGCTGGGGCAGAAACTACAGACCTGCGGCTATGTACAGCAAGGGCAAATATTCGCAGTGACGATATCTACAGAAAACGGCCGGCAATGTGACTAAACCCCGAGAGTCACGCAGTTTCAGAAGCAACAAGGTCAGATTGCATCCAGATTTGTACACAGACACCGTTATACGCTACAGTCTATTGGAGCATCTATACAGAACGTGTGGATTTGTGGAGCTAATACTTCTGTGTACTTACTCTAAGTGACTTAGCACACAGTGTGTACGTGAAGCATCACGGCATCAGTGGTCGGTATCTTCAAGCTGTGACAGAGATGACACCTCACCAGACAATAGGCTAGAGTGGTTCGCAGAAGACCGTGAAACCGACGCATCTAAGTCACTGCCGAGGGATGACGAAGGTAACCGTTCATTCAAGCTAACATCTGATGACGACACAGTATCATTCTCTGGCGCCACCTGCGAGTCAATAGTACGTTCATGTCGGTCAGAATCGTTGTCAGATGTTGAAATGTTCCTCTCACCATTGCATAACACCGCATCACTTGATTCTTGCTTCCCTGTTAACACAACGAATGCTAATACACCTAACAGTACAGTAGACTTGTATTTGTATCAGAGTTAAAAAATACATCAGTATAACCACAGTTATTATCAGTATACCACCAGTTTAGATGTTTGTTCCTAATACCCTCAGCCAGACACCAGTTAACGTCACGCGATGCAATTTGGACCAATCGCGCGCGGGTAATTTGCACTGAGGTATAATAATTCCAAGTTATTCCAGTAAGGTTGGAAAAATTCATCTGCTATTGAACTGGATGCCTTCCCAATCACTAACCTCCTTGGCGGTACGATTCTAGAGTGGATTTCTGTTCGAAAATGGTACAGTTGCCAGCCAACTTCGGGCATCAATCTATAGCTGACAGCGACCAGAGCATGCTGTGTCTGCAACTGATGTTGATTGATATATTCGCTAATGACACCTCTAGTGACTGGCAGACAGACGCCGTCACGATGAGCGAGTCAACGGACCATTGCGCCGTCCGATGCTCAGCGTAACAAAATAAATTGCCACCCGCTGCTGGATCATCTCTGTTCTAAAACTTTGAAGTTACACTTTTATGTTGTCGCGCGTTGTCGTAGCCTTTGATTCTATTTTTTTGTATTTTAAAATTACATTTATTGTCATTTATATTTTCTTAGTAGGCCTACTTGCGAGAGTCACTGTAATTGCACGTTTAGTGTCTCGCGTCAGAGTTGCTTTTATGTTCATCACTCGAGTGTCAACAGTTCAACTGACGATAAGTTCACCGACTCATCAGCACCACTGCTTCCAAAATAAACAGTTTCATCATCTGACTCGTCATCTAACCTAAGTTTTCTAATCTGCGTTTCGCATTCGACATGCTCACAACGTAACAACTAGGACTGCGACTAAAGAATGTGGGAAATCATTTTGTGACACTCGCAGACATCGACATATTAATGGCAAGTTGTATCAGGAATATTCCTACCAAAAATTATCAAAATCCAATAATTGGTTTTCAAGTTAGAGTCAAAAATGCCAGGGATGCTTTTTTGAGACACAGTGTACTTTCTATTTCCATTCCAACAAAATTAGCAACTCCAAATCACTCATGTATTTCATACACATGATACAGCGTGTAACACATACCGTGCTCAGGCTGTTCTGCTGCAGATGTAGCTGATGCAGCAGGTACGTGCGAAGGAAGCCGACTATTGACTTTAGTGCTTGCTGAAGATGCCTCGCTGCTGCGCTGTGACATCCGTCGCCGATACTCCGACAATGACACCTATGTCATGACATGCTCACCGTTTTAACAATTTTATCCATACATTTTACACATCATTTTTCAAGCCACATTGCCGGAAGTAAGACAGGTGTTGAATAAGCAAATGACACAACATGATAAGGCCGAAACAGTAAGTAAGTGTGAAGTGTTTAACATCCCACCCAACACAGTATTGTCATTTCGGGGATGGCCTTTCCAGGCAATGCACAATTGCACATACACATAATAATGGAACAGTAAGTTAAACTTTACAACAATGAAACAGAAAGTTTAATCTTTACAGAAAAACGTAATATGAAACATAAAACACAGAAACAACCTAACCTAAAATTGTAAGAACTTGCCACTATAGTCGTGCATACCTAACAGACTGGCAGCTCTAATAATCTTCTCTGTTACAGAAAACTTTCTTTTGAAGTGATGCCTTAGGAGACAAGAAGGAAGTCCTGCTGCATACAACTCTTTGATGTCACAGTGAATTCAAATGTTTGAATGCTACCATGCACAAATCACAAATTTTGCTGGCATGCAAGTAAAATTTTCGCTAGATGGCCAAATGCCCCTAGTGACTTTAAGGGAGACAGAGCAGAAGAAAAAAACTTAACCACAAAACACATCCGAGACCAATGAGCAATAATTAATGAGCAAATAGAACAAAATCCATTCACTACCACAACACACACTGAGAAACAGCAAAGACTAACTCGCTTCTTTGACGGCGGTGCAGCCAGTGGGGTTGACGGACTGACATTCTGTGCTGCCGGCATGCTGTTCGGCACATCACTCAAACCTCCACTGAATGAAGGAGGCGTTCGACTGCCATCAAAACCACCGCCTGGCTGAATGGCAGCCACGTGTGGCTGGAACGATGTTGCTCTTGAAGCCCAGAAAGGCTCTGGGATTGACAACCGAGAATTCCAGCGATTTTCCGGGCTAATGCTGCTCGACAACCACTGCCTGTTTTCCTGAATAAGACCAATATCTGGGTGACATAACCTTTCAATGGACGAGCCACTGCCCAAACTTGTGTCAGCATTTGAGGTATCTGGCAACTTGTGGAAAGAAATGCTATCAACAGTTACTGAAGACGTGCTGATAATGCTACCATGTCCATCAACGGATTCAGATGATTTATCAAATTGACCCACGTCACCTGCTTCAGTGAGAACATGCTGCTGGGATTGGGTGCTAGTCGATTCCAGCCATCCATTAACTGGTGTCGAAGTCTGGCCGTGATACAGTGATGGACGGCTGCCTGAAAACCACTTGCTCAATGAACTGTTGGTTTCATTCTTGGCAGAACCCGTTGGCTTTGGACTTTCTTCTCCGCCACTTGTTGACGACGACGTACACGAAACTCCCGAGAGCCAGCGCACACGTTGACTCGATGACTCAAACACCGGTACGTCAGCAGATCTCACTGGTAGCTTTTCATTATCAGCAGCCGTCCCAATAGCATCTCTGTTTGGAGATCGATCATCGTCGATTGCATCATGCACTGGCTTAACATCGGACACAAGGCCAGCAGTAACACTGCCATGACTGTGAGGCTGTGCATGGTTGATGTTGTTTGTGGTAGCAATGGAGACTGCAGGGCTGAATCTGACTGGAGACTCAGCACTGGTGACTAGGCTTGGTGGCGAAGCACCTAGCAGCTTAGCTTGCTGTCGTATGTTATCACTAGCCGGTAACATCAATGCTGCTTTATCATCATCCGGCTCCGCCTTACACTCTAACTGTGCCGGTGTCCGCATTTCACGCATATCCTGCAAAGCGCACAACAAACAGCAAGGCCATAAAACATCAGACGATGCAGGCCTGTGACTACAAAAGTACTGGACAGATGTTTGAACGACACAAAGAAAAAATCAGAAGCGGACTGAAACTGCTGCAGTTAGCAGAGAAAATGGGGAAGATGAGTCAAGACAAAAACAGCAACAACAAACATATACCCAACCTTTCTTTCACTAATCTATTTTTAGAAGTTACATAAGTAAGGAAACTAATTGGTATCATTGACCTAGGGCAGTACTTCTACACCAGATATTTTCCCCCTTAGCCAACCAACAACATCAAGGGATTCGAAGCAAAGAAGGCTAAAGAAAAGCAGCAGCAAGCACAAGCAAACATCATCACCATGCTCATTTAATACTAATAAATATAACAGAAATATACGTCTTCAGTAAAAAGAGAATAATTTGCTGGACACCAGAAAACATCCATCACGTACAAAATTAGAGCTGTCAAGTTAACGCATTAATGTGTTAATAAATTAACGTGCATTAAAAAAATTAATGCACATGCTTAAATTTATTTAATTTACTAAATACTGGAAAGCAAAAGTTCTACTAGTCCGTTAAACTGCGGTTATTTGACAATCGAATGAATTCAATGCTAATGAATTCAAGTAACTAAACTGTAGTTGTCATTCCATCACTACTCTAAATAAATAGTATTTAGATGACAGGCTAATAAATTTCTCTGCTAGCGATGATGTCAGTTATTGTTGAAAAATGTGTTTCTATTTGCTTTCTAACTTTCTATATTCTACAAGTGGGGCCTTCCAAACGTCAAGGGGTCCGGGGTAACTTCCCCCTTTACTCTCTTTCTCGACGGGCCTGCGTGCATTAATAAGGCATTCATAAATGCGTTAAAAAAATTAACGCTTTGACAGCTCTATAAAAAATACTACAAGATCATTTTAAGAAAAGTTTCGTCAAAGAAATGTGACATCCACAATAACAAGCTCGTCATTACTTGACATCGAGTACAACATTTTCACCTGAGAAAGATGTTCATTAGTTGTCGCAGCTGATGTCACTTCCGCTATAAAGTTATCGCCGGAGGAGACGGTGCCACTGGGTGGCATAGCATCAGGTGGCGACGCCATTCTTGCTGACAAAATGTCTTCCTCCTCTGAAATGCTACGCAGTGACCCATCGATACTCAGCGACTCACGAGCCAAACGACGTTTCTTCAGCGGCGTCACAAAGTCCACTACATCAGTAACAAAACACACAACTCCAACTCAGATATCAGTAGTAATGCATGTAGCGCTGATGTGATTTGTAACTTCAAAAAAGGTCCCACAAATTAATAATGTGTCACGTTATCTCTACTAATTAGGAATGCAATAATACCATAACAATAAATGACAGAGAATGAAAAAGGTCAGATCTGCTCATCCGTTTGCCGCTGTGGATCAAAAAAAAACAAGAAATTTAAGCAAAGCTCATGAGATGCACGATAGCCTTCCAGTTCTCACATTGTCTTGGTCTATATGCAGCCATTTTGTCGCAATTCACTCTTTAAGTATGCATCGCAGCCGAAAATCACAAAACACCAAAACATCTTATTCTGAATGATCAAGGTCATTCAAATTCATCAATGTCAACCGCTAAAAAGCCCGTCAACAGTGCTTGTTATGATAAGCAGTATACCTATATCTATCTGCAACTGTTTTCACATTAGACGAGGCAATATCGGAAAAATAACCACTTTTTTGAGGAGTACCCCTGTTCAGGGGCATCTACCCTCCTAAGTTCTTGGAGCAAGTTGCCCCCTAACTCAAGGCTAAAAACCCCTCTTTTGAAAGCTGAAGGTCGTTTAAAGTCATTGATGTTGATAAAACTAAAAAACCCGTGACCAATGCTTGTTATAACAATCCTGATGTTATTTTCAATTCAGAAAGTGATATTCAAGTCGTTACTGTAGTCTGCTACAGTCAGTAGCAACAAAATCGTTGTTTTATTAACAAACCTATTACTAACAAACGAACACTAGAGCAGATAAAAACACTTAAAAGATAGCACAATTCTACAAATAATACAAAGATACTAATCGACTAAGTTAGTTCAGGTGCTTACCAGTGGGTGAGACAGCGGACGAAGTCATAGAAGACTCAGCGACCAGTGGGCTCAGCTGACTGGGCGTAGTCAGAATGTGAGAACCGATAGCTGGTGATGCCTGTGATTCCAGCGAGTCTGTATGACTGATGACTGATGCAGACGTCGTAGTTTCACACATTGCTTTCTGTAACCAACGCTACACAAACGCACACATCAAATTACGTACAACAACGACAACGATAACAAAAACTTATACTTCCTGTCTTAGCAAAACAAAAGTAGAATACAATACAATACAATACAATTTAAAGTGAACAAACCAATGGCACTTTACTCGCTCTACAGTTAGCTATGGAATTCGGAAAGAGGTGGAAAATGGTTTGGTCTTAAGTGATCGCAAAGACTGCGACAACATCCCTTCTGATGGCAGACTGTTCCAGATTCTTGCTACAGAAAAGGGAATGCTCAGTTGCTGGTTGTGAAAAGTCGTGTCATACCTACAGCCAGTGCCAACGTCGATGATGAACACGATTCATTTTGAAATAATGTGTGTTCATTCATGACAAACAGAGACAGCAACAATAAGCACTGAAAAAAGATGAGGAATAACTGGACTGTGAACACAACGAGACAGTGACATCTTGAGAAAATGATGAAAGGGTGTCTGTGCAAAATAATGCAGATGCGGAGGACAATTTTCATCAGGATGGGGCTGACACAATATAAGTTAAGTCTACCTTTTTAGCGCATCCTCTCGGATCGCCACCGACAGCAGCACCTAAAACAGTCCTGGCGGACCAAGTGTCTCGTCGGAGGCTGCTCAGAGAGAACGTGTGTGGGCTGGGCACACAGGTCACGTACTCCGAGTCTGCGTCGCTGGCACTGTCCACAATGTCCTGGTTGTCTGTCTGAATGGACAGCGGCTTGCGGAGATCAGTTGTGCCACTGTTAGGCAGCCGACGTGACGATTCGCTGTTGTGACATCGCATCATCAACTGCTTGCCAGCAACAGAACATTCACCAAACAAAGGTGAATGCACCAAGCCATTATTATACTGTATCACCAACTACTAGAGCAGGACATAATCACCATATGCCTAACTGGCCATCACACTCTAAGACACCCCTCTCCCAGATCGTCACTGCAATGAATGATGCAAACAATATTACTCAAACAAGATGCACATCTAACCCTAATAAAATGAAAGCCACTGACAATATAAATTGTCTACTACAAATTCTACAATATACATACAAACAACATCTTATTGTATGGAATATGAGGGTGATGAAAAGATCACGTAATTTATGAAAGCCTTGCCAACAGCTCCGAAATGTAAACTAAAGATAAAATCTTCAGTAACTGGCTAACTAAAAATCAAATGTAGTCCAACCCATACAGATAAAAAACTATACGACATAAGGGATATCACGGAATACTTTGGCAAATGGCAAAAAGTAAGATATGAAAAGTTTCAGACTCAATTAGAAATCTGCATAAACAGACAAAACATCAAAGAGCACGCAATTACTACTAAGAAATAGCTACGGTTTCCATGTATGTTCAAGTTTATCAGAGTGACAGTCTCTGGTAGTGGCAAACGCACCTTCTTTGGATAGTGTAGTGGTTTATCGTTGACCGGTGTGGACGGCAGGCACGAGGACGACTGGGAACTGTCGTCATTCAGCAACGGAGAGATGTGTTCAGCAATGGATGACATGCTGTGAGCCGTGTGCAGTGTAGTGCTACTGACTGCACTGCTTACTATTGACCCACTCACGACTGTAGCAGCGACTGATGACGACGTCGAACTCACAGCTACGCTGTTCATGCTCGCCCTGTCGCCACACGCCGTCTACGTTAATTTAGACTTAATTCTTCAGAGCCCAGTCATCAGCATCTCTAGTGCAAGGAAGCTATTTCCAAATTACCCAACATATACACCGTGGTCCATAGAAAAAGGTACCACTTTTATTTTTTTCAAATAGTTCCATAAACATTGGCTATTTTTAAGGATGTGCTGAGTCCATTGAAAATTTTGGTTTTTGTTTTTTAAAAACTGAATCGAAGCAAACTGTGGTTGAATTTTGAAAACTGAAAACTCGGTTTCCGTAGTTCGGTTATTAAGAAATTGAATGGCTGGTTTTTAGACAGTTTTTACACTTTTCATGTCAGTCAAAGTAGCTTTTTCTAGGCTTAGTTTATAAACACTTCAATCGATAAGCAGTTAGCACACTCAGCACACAAAGCAATCTGTCTAATTTCTCATATCATAATCATATGCAGAGTAAAAAATGGCTACCGTGGATGACGATAGCAGCAGCGTGAATTCAAAATCTGCTGTTCTGTATACAACGCACTGAACATCAGACTGTAAAAATTTTAAAACAAACCGAAAACCGTGGTTAAAAAAACTGAAAACCAAACCGGAAATCGCATTTTTTTCAAAACCAAACCAGTCACATTCTGAAAACCGCACATCTCTAGAGCTATTTTAATAATTCTTGGCATGCAAAATCAAAAAGAAACTTGATGCTAATGACTGTAGTTCTGGCCACCTCACCTTAACACTGTCACTACACTATCTTGTAAAATGGAAAGGCCACAGTTTCTTCTTGATGCTGCATGCCAAAAATTATCAAAATCGGCCAATGTCTTACGGGCTATTCAGAAAATAAAAGTGGCACCTTTTTCATGGACCTCGATGTATGCAGGGCTTAGAAGTGAACCAGTACTACTCCCAACTATACAGAGAATAAAATAAATTAACAAATCAAACATACTTATTGTGTTCTAGCAAGCAGCTGAATTATGAACCTAAAATATTACGCTAAAAGCTGAAAAATGTACAATAAGGTTATATGAAAACATTAAACAATAGTGTAAAAAAGATTCACCATAACAAGCCATCCACTGTTTGACATATTATGGACATAAATTCAGATGTGTTATAAAGTGACTGCAGAAAACACACCAGTTGGAACAACATCAGGTACAAGAATAGAAAAGAAAGAGCACTACTGATACACAAGCACACCGCGCGATACACTGGCCCCATATCTGTGGTCTTGCAGTGTAAAAACTTGTGTCTGGCTGAGAGCCAAGGAACGGAGATCAGCACCGCCCCATGGGCCTTAAGGCTTGAGAAGGACTTTACGTTACGTTTACATTACGATACACAATACAAAAATTATTAAAATGCAAGTTTCACCTTCGGCCTGTAGACAGATGTCGGCCTTTTTTGGACTTTGCCGATAAGTTGATCTTGGCCTCATCTCCAGCTGGTGCACGCCCCTCCTACAGTCAACATAATGCCATCACTGTAATCAATCTCATCTACCAGCTACTTGATCTAGTCTAGACAGACTGCCTAATGCCTTTCTCACTAAAAGGTTTCCGCACTAAAGCATCTGGGACATGGGCAAGTAACAAAAGCCAAGAAATGCACCGACTTCTGAAGCCTTTTTCGCAAACGTGATCAAACAACACTACAAATATCTTCACTCCGACAAAAACTGCAGGACAGAAGTCTGGAAACTGTACAGTGTACATCAGCAAAAACAAGCAGTCACTCTAAAATCAATCACCTTCATCATCAGCAAACCACTCCCATTATATGAACCATTCCTTTGGCACTTTTATACCACATTAATGAGTACGTTTATTCGCCAATACGGCAGACAAGCAACACAAAAAAAAACCCAGTAAACTAAGAAAAAAAACACAAGCACACAAGCAGTCACCCAGACACACACAAACACACCAAACAAAAGTAATAAAACACACTAACAATTACTACCGGAAAATACCAAGAAACAAACACTGGACCAGTATTTGTTTCCTTTTTGACTAGTACTAATTTCAATAGAGTCTGTATTTAACTGTACTTACAAAAATAATCAATCACTGAAAAAAAGACATTTTTAGTTAACATGTTCATCACATGTATACATTATACAACTACTGTTAGCAACTCTGAAAGATACACAAAATGAGGGCTGACGTACGAGACTATGCTGTTTGGTGACTTTCTGAGATGAGTTGCTGGTTGCTGTATCAGATCTGCCAGAGTCCCGATCTGATTTCACAGTTCCACCACTGTCCTTGTCCTTGGGTCTCCCCCTCGACTGTTCCAGCTGGGCTTCTTTCTTGCGCTGGTGCTGCTCTCGCCTTTCCATCCGCTCAAACGCCTTCACGATCGCCTCCAGCTTCTTCTCTTCTCGTGTCTGTATCACAATCAAGTCACAAAGCATGTAAACAGTTATTCAAACCAGCTTTCCAACTCAATATTTCACTTTATCCACAGCCCACATGAGAAAAAGAATAATACCTATTCATCGCAACAATCCGCGCAAGCTAATATGTCTATTAGCAACTGTTATTCAGAACGTGAATTTGGCAACAACCGTGACAACGTCTACAATGGACTAATAGTAGTAAAATCATTGAAAATCAACTGCTGACTGGCAAGATATAATACATTGCGTGTTTTTAATAGTACAGTGCAGTGTGCACATGGCATATCCATTCGACCTGAGTCCAGATTAGGATCTGTGATTTTCCGTCACATCAAAATCCACGAAGATGTTCTGCAATAAGGAAAATGCTTTCGCTACAGATGATACCTTCCTGTTTCACACACAATCTATGTACAGAAACAATACAACATTTCAATAATTTCAAAAATTGCCCGAAAACTTGACAAGTAGCAGGCTCCTTAGAGTCTATATTGACACAGTAGAAAAACGATTTACTAGACAGCTGGTATGATATTTTAGGCAAAACAGATTACTACCTTTTTCTTATTTTTGTCAGCTTCATCAGCGTCAGACTGTGGAAGTGGAGGTGCACTGTTTGACTCGGTAACACCAACTGAGGCCGGTGCCGATGCTGCATGAGTGACATTACTGCGTGACGGCTTGACAGGAGATGTCAGAGGAGTCTCTGTCTTTGCCTCCGTATCATACGATGAATTATCATTCCCCTATACAATGCAATAGTTATTAAGGACGTATTGCAACAAACAACTAAGCTCCGTAAACAAGTAAAATATCAAGTTATACAAATATGCTGTACAAAACAGTACCAGAGAAAGCTGAACAATGGCTATTCCATACTGCAGAGCAACAAAAAAACAAGAATTTGATAAATACTAATGCAAACAGGTTAACTGAAAATGAAATAGATGGACATAAAATAAACGAACCAAGTGATCAAACTATGTCCAGCTATTTCATGCACTGCCATTTTGATAGTCCGATTGATAAAGATTCATAAGCATAATAAATGTACAAAACATTAGTTTATACACTTGTTAACGGCAACATTTAAGGACTTGCACATCAAAAACAGCAAAAATTACAAAAGGTGATACTGCCCGCATCACACTGACATAATGTTTTCCTACTGGTGATCAGTTACATAGACATTGCGCTTCAGATTATTTCTTACAGTAGCCAAGCCACTTACAACTGTTACTTACTATCTAATGGCGTGACTGAACAAACCAGACGACACGCGTCAGGCATGATGTGGTTAAGGTAGTAACCGGGGGTTGATGGGCGAAAATGCGATTGGCAGCATTCAATGGCTAATCTCCGAAAATCTCCCTATAGATGCAAAAATCTCGGAGATATCTTGTACACAGACCAAGTTATAGTTCTTTTTTGTCCCAAATTTCGTTGCCATGGCAATGGGGGTCGGTCGAGGGAAAATGCAATTGGCAGCATTCGATGGCCCATCCTCAAAAACCCCCCTATAGACGCAAAAATCTCGCAGATATCTCTTACACAGACCGAGTTATAGCCAATTTTGTCCCAAATTTCGTTGCCATGGCAACGAGGGTCGGTTGGGGAAAAATGCGATTGTCAGCATTCGATGGCCCATCCCAGAAAACCCCCC
>Ga0209671_1003011_pt1 | contig 15941 bp, 11 predicted proteins | sample WorMetHERISLAND2_2_FD_187401 | JGI IMG/M metagenome (GOLD analysis project Ga0209671, IMG submission 187401) | Marine gutless worms symbiont microbial communities from Max Planck institute for Marine Microbiology, Germany - Olavius geniculatus... | ecosystem: Host-associated > Annelida >...
GCCCAAGATTGTGCTATTAATTAAAGCGTCGGCAGCGGTTAAAAGCGCGTCGCGAGCTACGAGTTGAGTCGAGTCGTCGTAGAGTCGTACGACTGTCGCGTCGCGGCACAGAGCTTCTGCGACTGATCCCAGCAAGAGATGCCGTCGGCTGACCACCACCCCACGCTGCTCGGGCCGCCGCTTCGCCGCCTAAAACACGGCGACGACGACGACGGTTTAAGTGGAGAAGGCGCGTCGATGAAAGCTTGCTCTCTTTCATCCATTAACACCGCGAGTGGACTATGGTCAGTCAGCTGACCACCGGTCCGACCGAGTGGACGTGGTGACTTGCCAGCACGACACTAGCGATGTGCCGCTTTATTGCCACTGCAACGTCTAGTGACGTTGATGACCAGGCTGAAACTGGGACAAGTAGTACTCGTGGCAAGTGTGAGCTAAAGAGTAAGGACTGCGTTGTCTCTTCTTTCGTGTAGCGGCATCGTTTCGCTTACCAGAAAACCGAGTCTGCACAGCGCGTGTGCACGCGTAATTAGTCTGTAATGCAACAAGTTATTGAGCCTGCCGAACGAACTGTCAGCGGTTAACAATCGTCGTTGTTGTAAACGTTCCTTTCATCGGCACATGGGCGTCATATTGACGTACTCATCCTGGGCAGGCAGGGCAGTGCATGGTCGTCCTCCGCGTTGCTGCTGCTGCTGCTGTACCACGCAGGTCTGCGCTGCGGCCGCTGACGTCGTATAAATTTTTAATGCCATATTCGCCGGCAGCGGTCCTGCGGCGGCGTACAGCATGGCAGGGTGGGTATAGTCGCCATAGTTCGGTCAGAGACTGACTACTGCAGTCATCCGTTCGGCCAGCAATAGACTCGTAATGTGGGCTGCTCTGTACGTTGGTGTGTACGATGTCTTGTTAGATGTCACGATTGACAGTATATGCCACGCACATCTGCCTGCCTTCTTCACTGCTACTCACTTAGCACTAGCAGCTAGCTGCTCGTCTTTACATTGAGCCGTTACAGTCAAGAAATACTGCGAATATGACAAGCAAACGAACTTGACAGTTTCCCGCTGAGGTGTATAAGAAATAACGAATAACCACTATTAGGTCTATTTTTCCTTCTTCTTTCATATCTTGGCGACGGCGCTAAAGCCGAAGTGTGCTGACAATCATGTTGTGCACCCCCGTTTATCTCTGTCGTGGACTTTTGGCACGAACAACTGCATTTGTTAACGATTTTTTTCAGTGTTGTCAATCCACTGGTAGTCTGTGGCTACTTGTATGCCCGTGCAAAGCGATATGTGGAAGGCGTGCGTCACTCATGCGTATACGTATCCAAATCTAAAGTGAGTAAGGCTCCTAAGCAAAATAGTCAATAACGTTGTCCGTGCCAGTTCTTGTTAATTCCTTTTGTGGCTTATTCGCTGGAAAATTTAGCGGCGGTCACCATGTGCAAAAATGCATGGACTCGTAAAATTCCGTTGAAACCGAGAATAAAGTCGCGGCATGGACGCAGTTGGTGGGAATGCATAACTAGCAGCAGCAGCAGCAGCAGCGAAGACAGCAGCAACGGATGCAAAGCAGTGGTGCAGTGGTAACCAATGACACGCCCCGTTAGCGACAACTGCAAGGCGCTGCCAAATAATAGCAAATGCTTCCTGCATTATTTACCTATAATTCAGATATTTGTAAAGCCGTATAAATTTATTTCTGAAGTGAGAACTGACTGACACAGATGACCGGCAAATGCGTCATTATTTTTACTGTAAATAATAGATATTTGAAATCACAATGACGTTTAATTACTTGGTACAATTTTTGCTTTTCATAATTATATTTACTTTTCTCATTAGATAACAAAGCATATGACTTTAACATGTTTGATTAAAATAGACAGAATCACACTTGCATTCGCAATACTTTATTCGACAGATGTAAAATATTTTAAACAAGTCATTCAGCTGACGCACAATACATGTAGACAATTAAACGCGCGACACGATCAAACAGTATTTCGTCGACAGCTGCTATATACAATTATACATATAATTTGTGAGCAATAACAAACGAACACATATAACACGAATTATGTATTAGATACACACGAGTCGGTGATTCATATAGTGGCCTAAGGAGGGGGAGTGGGCGGTGATAGAAAACGAGTAAAAATGAGTAGCCACGTTGTTTCAGTTAATAATTGCATGTGTGGTTTAGCACGCGTCTATTTAGCACAGTGAATTTGAGTGAAACGACATTTTGCAGTCACCGGACCGCGTTTTCTACACTCTTAATGCATCCGAAACGATTTTGCGGTTGGGGCTGTGTTTCAAGCCTCATTGGAAAGCTTACAACGCTGCCATATATGGACCCTTAGCTGGTGGTTGATCATGGGAAAGAGGGCACTGTCCTTTCCCCAAGAACACCTTCCCGTTTTTGGTCTTTTTTCCTCAGTATTGCATCCTCAAGTTCAACCCTATAATAGTTTGCTAATGTTTTACATTAGCCGACATAGGCCCATAACATTACAGCTGTTTTATTTAGTCGAAAAAAGACGACAAGAAGCTGGATTCCAAAATATCCACCAAGTTTATTCAAGCGACTAAACCTCGAACTGTCCGCCATGTAGAAAAATTTACGATTTCCGACAGCGGCGCGACAACTGTGAGTTTTCAGTGGACTGGTAACACTGGAGTTTAAAAGCAACAGTTAAGTTTTGTAAAGGGCACGGGATATTTCACCGGCACCGGTCAAATAGCCTATAGGCTATGACCGGTCAAATTTTGTCACCGGTTAAACGTGCCCGGTGACCAGTCAACCGGTCAAATATCCGGCCCTTACAAGGCTTTGCAGGATCCGGCCCTTACGCGGCCGGATATTTGACCGGTCACGCCCTTAAACAGCGTTAGCCGGTACGCATTCATGAGCACCATGGTACTCATAGTAGCGACTAAGATCGTGTCCCTGCGGCGGTACGGGTGCTCGCCGTAATGCCGCAGGGACGGCGGCAGTCGAGCAACTGACGACCTCACCAGTATAGCATCACGAATCCGCAAGTCGGCCAACCAACCGGCACCTTTAAACCTAGCAAGTAGACCATCACAGATAGCCGGTCGGCAAGTTTTCAGCAGTGCTTGCCTGCAGGAACCTCGAATTTACCACCCATATTATACGCTAATTTTTGGTGTTCAATAGTGTCACATAAATCTTTTAAAAACGCTAACCCTAACTCAAACGCTAACCCTAACCCCAATCCTAATCATACACCTTACACCACAGTAATCACGCGAATTCTACTCAGTAGCGCGTACACTTTATTTAATTACATTCGCTAGGTGGCGACTGCGATTTTTATTTTGACCGGTCAGAGAGCCTACAGGTTATTTTACCGGCTGCCGGTCAAATAGTTACTGCGTTTGTATATAAACAGCTTTCTACTAATCACCGCATCGCACGCACAGTCAATACAATGTCGTGTAAGTTAACGTGTATAGAGAATGGAATGATTCAGAAACTGATAAAAGAATGTAGGAATAATGGAATGTAAATTTAACATGTTCTGTGTCATACAAAATTCCCATACTCAACAAAATGTTGTTGAACGTTGACATAAAAACGTTACTGTATCCGGGACCGCGGAATTGAATTTATGCCCACTGTCAAGTTACGGTGGAAACTGAGCATTACGCAGTAAACGTTTTCTCAATTCTGCATTACTTTTGAGTTTAATAGCCTAGCTGTTAAACTGTGCAGTTGGATATTCAAATTTTCCACGGACACGGTAGTGCGGTAACAGATTTGAGGCAAGGTAGTAGGTTACATTTACAACTTTTCCGCAGTTCCGCTCTCGAGCCAATAGTTCGGGATCCTCATTCGCCAAAGTTATCGGCGAAAACGAAAAAGTGGCGCGTTGCAGTTCATTTATTTTACTTAGTTTTACCGCACATGTACGAGCAAATGCCCTAAGTTGTAGAGACCGGCTATACAGTTTGTAGGCCTATGCTGTGAACTGAAGGCTTCGCGCGCGGGGAACAAATGTGAACTGTGCACGAGTGTAAATCGTCCTGCACGCGCGTCTGTATAGTTGTAGCAATGCTGAAATGGTTAAGCGAGTACGCAGTACGAGCTTATACCACGCCAGACAGTGCTGTGACATACTTAAACCACGCTCAAATCGCATACACCGAACCGTCGTTTGCTTTATGACGCACGACTGCAGACGAGAATTGTGCACGATGCGAGCTGGGTGTGATTTAAGTCGCTATATCTAAATCTCATTGAGGGCCGCGGAGCGTGGCGGCCGAGAACTTCATTCGCTTCTGCTTTTGACGCTGGTTGCAGAACCATACACGAACCACGTTCTTCTTCAGATCCAGTTTGTCGGCGATCTGCGCGATCTTCTCGCCGGAAGGTCGCGGCTGGATGGCGAAGTACGCCTCCAGCGAGCGTTTCTCCGGCGCCGCTATCGACGTTCGCTTGCGCTTCCTGTCGATGCCCGAGCCGCCGGTGCCGTTCAGTAACTCGTCCCTCATCTTAGTCTCACGAGCGGCGCGCTCGGCCTCGATCAACCACGCGTGCAGGATCGGCTTGAGCGCCACCATGTTGTTGTGACTCAGCGTCAGCGACTCGAACCTACAGATAGTGCTCTGACTCAGCGAACCTACACCCGGCAGTTTGAGTTTACCTAGCGCCGAGCCGACGTCGGCCTGCGTGGCGCCGAGTTTGATGCGTCGCTGCTTGAAGTGCTCGGCGAATGCCTCGAGCTCGCGCGGGTCGCAGTCCAACTCTGTGCCGAGGACGCAGTGAAGTCCACTACCACCACCAGCACCACCACCGACCGTCGTTGCGCTGCCCCCGGAAGCCGGCGGAGGCATGGCCGGCTGCGAGGCTGATTGGTTCGCCATGGCGGCTGCGGCTGCCATCGACACCGCTTGTAGGTGGTGATGGTGAACCGCGGCAGGACCGAGGCCGAACATGGGATGCATGGCGGCCGCACCGCCGCTTGCCGCACCACACGACGTGCTGCCGGCACCGAGGTTGGTGTATACCGACGGGTACATCTGCGTCATCGGGTGCTGCTGCTGATGCTGGGCGGCCGCCGCGTGCTGGAGGTCGGACATCGAACCCGCTACCTGTTGCTGCTGTATCTGTTCCAACATGGAGTCTCCGCCGGCGCCGGAGCCGCCGAATGCGACGTGCGGCGGCGCCATCTGATGTGGTTGCGACGACCTGGAATGTATCTGCTGCTGGAGATGATGATGGTGCGACTGTGCAGCAGCGGGGTGGACGCCGCCAGCGCTCGCACCGTTCATGCCGTCACCCCCGTAGAACAGAGGCGGGTCGTGCTTCATCATCTGGAACGGCACAGGGGGAGGAGCGGGCGACGTCGAAGACTTGCTGAGCTCGCTGCCGACGCCACAGACCGCTTGTAGCGCCTCGGACCGCGAAAGGAAACCGCCGCCACCGTCGTCTTGTAAACTACCGAACACGCTTCCCTGCACACACAGACAGACTGTGATTGAACACGTTACAGACAGACGGATTTTTGCATCGATAAGCAGTCTAGATCATATACGCGGTTTTGCCAACCAAATTATACGACTTAGATAACGCAAAGACGACCGACACCTATATTAATACATCGTCAGCCAAACACATGTTCAACATTTTACAGACATTTTTTTCTCCAAAGTTTGAACTAAAAAGTGCGCACTAAAATACTGGGCGATGATGCGTGGCATTTTAGACACAAGTGAGCTTCAGCAATGATCCGGGAGCGGGCAAAACTAGCGACGCAACAGGGTTTGGGTATTAATCAGCGAACGCTGCGTCTGTTTGGGGAACTGTCTCCTTGCACACAAACATTTCATTCATTTCATATGAAAGTCCTTGTTTACAAATACACACTTTGTGCTCTACTGCATTACATTTTTAGAAGATATAAGACAGCGAATACAGTTTGTACCGGCGTTTATGGCTGAAAGCAGCTGGACGAGCAATTTCTGACTTAACCTGGTGACATTTCTGCGTGTGTTATTCACACAAGAGTTCTAACATTCGTATACAGATTCAGCCGGTTTGTGGAATGAACTCGTATATCGTCCAGTCTGTAGTCGGTCGGTGCGCATCAGTTCAATAAACTGTCAGTCGTACTGCGCTGCTCGGCAGTGCGGAAGCGCATCTCGTCTCGTGGCTGGAGGCTGCTGCTGCTGCACTGATGACAAACTGCTCAGCCGCCGGTGACCATTGATGTTCAGCGCCTGCAACGACCGACCACGCCGTCCATCCGTCTCGAATTTCCTTTTGTATTCTCCGCCAGATTAACTCGTTAATTGTCCAACCCGGTGCGACCTCGTCGACAGTGATCGATCGACTAGTCGCCGCGATAATGTTGTTTGGCTGGAGCAAAGAGGCTGGCTGGTGTAGCGTTCATCGCCACGCCTAATTGTCTAATAACGGACGGCGGACTGACACACGCCGCCATCCAGTTGGACGTCCCAGCCACTCGTCCACAGCGCCCGTCCACTGTCCATCGTCCTTCTACGGTCCGACCACCGGCGAGTTTGCCGGCTGAGTGCGCGCTAATTACTGACTACTCGAAAACAGCGCCACGCCGATCAAAGAGATAATGAAACACTCTGCATGCTCCGGCTCCGCTCGCCGCTAAAAACCCACCAGTCTCGAAAATGCAGTAATTCTACAGCGGCTTCCGCTGTTCCGCCGAGAAAAAAGCTGCATAACATGAAGTGTCCGAAAAAAATTAACTTTTAGGCTCACAAACTGTAAGCGCAGATTCGTTTAATGTTCCAGTTACATGATCGTCCGTCAGAGTTGAACAGTTATAGAACTAAGGCCATTGCTCTTCAACTCTGACGACTAAAAGTTAGCTATACTTCACTAGTAAAAAGTGGCTACTAATGTGATAGCTGGAAAGTTATATAACTTTGTCTATGCCCAGTGAATACACCGTGTCTCAAAAAAACTGGATCACTTTAATTTTTTTGAATAACTCTGTGAAACATTGGCCGATTTTGATAATTTTTGGCACGCAACATCATAAAAAAACTTGACGTAAATGACTATAGTTTAATCAATCTCAACTAAGTACTGTTGCCACACTACCTTGTGAAATGCAAAAGTCGCAGTTTAGCCGTTTACAACAATTAATTCATACTGGATAGCACATGCGTCGGCTCAGAAATGATTAACTAAATAGCGACAAACACAAGTAACAGTTATTATCTCTCAAAAAGTCACATGTGTCACATCACATCATGTGCATTACAGCATATGCTCAAAATGTCTTCCTCCAGCACGAACGTAAGCGGTCGACGTTGACGCCACTTGCCAACAGCACGTTCAATAACCGCTGACCCAGAGCGGCTCACACGTTGTTGATACGTCATTTCAGTTCGTCGACATATATACGATCTTGAAATAAATGCGATTTTCAATGATTTTGTCGTGTCACTGTTTTGACAGCTTGCTGTGTTTTTTTATAATATGTATGCTATTTCTTTCACACAGCGTATACACAACAGGGTGCAGTGTTGATGTTTATGGAAACTGCTTCACAGTCATATTGCGAGACGGTCGGAAGCAGCTGCTTTCCTGACGTCAGGAACAGAGGATGCCTCCGTTCCACGACCATACACCGGCGACAGTTAACGTCGAAGGAGGAAAAACGCAATAAAGTCTGCTGCAGGCTGCGTGGGACTGACTGAACTGAACTGCCGAGGATGCCCTGGTGGCGCGGGATGGTTTGTCTAGCTGGCTGACCAGTGGTCACTGCAGTGGTGACGAGACTGTGGTCTGGCTGCTAAGAATCACACGTCGCCAACACGGCGCGCCCGACCGGTCCGCGTCAACCTCTGCAGCAGCAGCAGCCATTAAACGCAAAAGAAACGACTGGAAGTAATTAAGTCTGGCGGAAACCGACGCGCAGCACCTGCTCCGTTATAATGCATTAGGCGGCGGTCACCTCGGCGTCAGCACAGACAGACAGACAGACGAACAGACGGACGGACGGACGGACGGACAGTCGCACTGCCGCGCTAGAACAATGAGCAATCCGTCATGTAGGAGATGTGCCACACTTGTTGATGCTGTACCTACTGCTGCTACTGCTGCTGGTGCTAATACCCAGTGGATTACTTACATTTACCTACATATCGCCGACTCTTTGACGGCATCTCCAACTTGTTAATGTTGTTCTTTTCAGAGAAAAGTCAACCAGGCAACCTTGATTTTTTGCTATAAAGTTTTTGTGACATTTCAATCGCAAACTATAGCTTTTTTTAAGTTTGTGCTATTTAAAAAAACAAACTCATTCAAAATATGTGTAAATATTCTAATTATAAAACAGAAAATTCAATAGCAACATCATCTACTTATCATTAAAAAATATATGAACAGTACACAATAAAAATTACGACCTAATAAGCAACATGACATACAGCCTCCCTACAATTTCAAGACTGCGTTCATCCGTTTGAATTTATCGACTAAGACATCTGCTATGTCTTTGAATAGACTCATAGGTTGAAACGTAACTTAATTAAGTTATAACAAATTCATCAAATACAACCAATTACATCGAGGGGTCTTACCAACTTTCACACATCTATGACTACTTACTGTCCGCCGCAGCTACACCTGGCGGACAGTCATTCCGTCGAAGGCAGCAGCGGTTGCCGAAACGTCAACAAAAACAATAATAAAAGATTGTAATTTGATAAATTTATTATAACTTATTTTATAACTGTTATTTTTACTTCTACAGCTTATTGTTATTGAGTAACAATAAGCTTAAAGCTTAAAGCTGTTGTAGAGCGCATAACGATTGTTGTAGGCTTATATGAGCTAAATTGGCTTCGAGAACTTGGCATGCAAAAATGACAGCAGGTAATTAAGTCTGATCGTGCGCCGCGCGCGTTCAGTTAATGCATTTAACTGCACAAGTCTACTGTGATATACCAGAATGCAATGGTAAACACCGAATAACGCAATAAACGCAGAAATGCACGCCGAATAAAACATCGAGCACGAACAAAATGACGAAGGTATCAAGTCTTGTCTTTGCTGACTCGACAGCGGCCCTTACAATCGCTGCAGTTTCTGCTTGCTGTCTGTGCATTATGCCATCTGCGCTTGCACGGAAACGAAAGCCTTGCAGGCGAAGGACAACGGCAGCAGCAGCAGCACAAAAACTAAACCACACACCAGTCTCTCATCTGACAAATACTTCTGGCTCAACTTAAATCTAGGCACTGTAGCAAACTCGCGACCTTTACCAATCACTGACTCGTTTATAAAGTGGCTTCAGAAATGTCTGGCTACTCAACTACAACTGCCACTGGACATTTTGACAACCGGTGATCCTGTACGCACGTTAAAAGACTCTCTCGTGACACGGGACGTCGCATCAAGCAGCAGCAGCAGCGGCGTCGAGTCGGCAGCGGCAGATGCAGCAGTCGCAATCCCATACACTGTGAACTAAGTCTGCTAGCACCATGTTATGGTTTCCAAGTATAACGAATTTTTCTTTCGTTCTGATGGGTTTTCGTTCTGGTGGGCCTAAGTTTTCATGTCAATGGCATCCACCACTCGATTCTGCAATATCTGCATTGCGACAAGAGTTGCTGAATGCTGATCTATAGCAGCGCAATGTTCAATATTTCATTTCACTACAATTTGTTACATTACAAAAACTGCAAAAAATAATATCACAGAGCAACGTTGACATTTTAGCCACGTGCTGTACGAAATTGTTGATTTCTTTGGCTTCAAAATCTCTAATTTGTGGAGTAATTATTTTTACTGACATATTTCCAACAAAGCAAAGGATAAGACGCAAGGCATTGAAGGCAGTTCTGGGCCATGCAGGTGACAGGAAATAAGACAAAACAGAAAGGCCGGGCGAGCAACAGCTGCTCGACACGGCGCTCGACCGATGGCAGCCAGCAGCAGAAATCGTTTGAAGTGTTGTCATGTGTCGCCGGCGCGTCTGAGCAACATTCATCCAAATTATTGCGCGCAGGACTTGCGTCGAGTCGAGAGCGATAATGCATTTTGGCGGCGTGGAGATCTGCGCGTCGACTAATTGAAATATTGCGATCGCAACTGGACGCGCTTGGTCGACACAATGGGCGGTCGCCTCGCCGACGACCGACCTACCACTCAGTGTAGTCGCCGCAACGCAGCGGTCTGCCGTCCGTCCGCCCATCGAGACACAAATGACCGATTACCGGACGACAATTACAAGCGATCACTGAGCGCGCTACGTGGACACGGCCCACCGACCGTCCGCCTCCACAACCAAAAGACTTCCGCACATCAGCACTGTCTACATTGGATTCACTGCGTTATGATTTGACTTAGTTGTGATTTGAAACGTGAATCTTATCTTACGATTTTCTAACTGAATCTAACAACGATACCCGATCATCGAGAAATGAGAAATGTTCCTCAATAAAAACTAGATCGAAAATTCTTGCTATTAACTTCGTTGCATTAGAACTTTTCGGAAAACGAATATTTGTTAGCCAAAATTTCATCGTAACGTTATAAAATCATTTACTTTTGTTTCTTAGAGTCTCTAAATATATTACGTATTAAGTGTGATAAAAATAAAATAAAATAAAAAAAGTATACGTGCGCTTTATATTTCAACGTTTGCATGTCTTGTGTGATAGGCTAATACTGATTTACTGTAAGTTCAAGTTGACTACAAAGTTGTAAGCGAACACAAATGGGTTTTTTCTTTTGAGACATTGCGGTGCAAATAGGCCACTCGTGGCATTAATTCTTACATAGGTATGCGCAACGTTCTCGTAAAACTCATTGTACGCAAAACTGCTGCAATACACTGTTGCATTAACACATTTTTATTCATCGTATTCGGTAGACAAAAATAAACAATAAATAAACAATAAATAATAATAAAACTTAACCAGAACTGAACGAAAACTTAACTAAAATATGTATATATGATGTTAAAATATACCTAGTTTTAATACTGTTATGCATAATTTTCGGTATGTTTTTAGTGTTCAGTGGAATTCGTGTGCTAATGATCTGGTTGTGTACTATAGAAACTTACATTTGGATTTTTCTACACTCCAGTGACTGTGTTTCTGTCTGTCTCGTTTGTATATTCTGTCACCTTCCTGTCATCTGTCCTCTGTTTACTATGGATCAGTGTGGTCTGAAATAAATAGATTGACATTGATGGCTATAGTCACAACTCAATTGATGCAACAAAACAGCAAAGTTGACATAAAATGTTGCCCTCAGACTGGCTGAATTGTGATAAAAATTTTTTGTACGTCTAGAAATTGCATAGGATACAGGTAAGCACTTGAACATACCCATATGGTCATCAATAACATTATCGGACCTAATTTGGAATATTTTGACTTTATTATTAATGCTTTCTCAAATACCATCTACTAAAAGTATCAAAATAGTGGTAGCCAAAGAAACAATTGTTATAAAAATTAGTGATTATAAGCCAAATTTTTATTTTATTTTGCTAATAAAAATTAAAAAAAGCTAATATCATCAAAACATCCAAAAAATTAAGAAAAATAAAAATGTGGTCAACAGGTTTACAAGTACAGCTGGAGGAAGATAGATACGGCAGAGTTGGATAAAAAGAAGTGGTCTGTGGCCTATGTACCAGTGGGAGCGACAAGGCACAAATCAAGTACCTGCAGTAGGAGAAAATTGCTTGTGATTTTGCACGGCGAAATAAAGAAAACAGCATCAAAACGGACCTGCGCTGCAGATTGGAATGCAAGCTTACGACTGCAGAAAAGTAGCATCAGAGAGTGATTTAATGGTCAATATAGCACGACGGACTCTGTACAATTCATCTGAGAGGGCCGATCGGTGGCGTGTGTATGACACCATGCAGCGCACGTCAACAGCGCTGACCCGGGATGGAAGCGGCGGCACATTGACGCCTCGGAGAGGTCGACACGTAATCGCATCGAAACTGAGTCGGCAGCGCAGCAGCACTCGTCAGCGATCAGTCGTCGACCGAGGTCGGTAATTCTATCGAATCCTGAGGCGACCGACTGACCAGACTGCAATCCCAAGTGCGATCGATGAGATCGCTCTTTGTTCGTAGTCCGTAGTCCGTACGTCAGTCAGATAGCTGTGCACAGAATGGACGAGACGCGACGAGTTTGTCATATCCGGACGGACGGACGGACCTGTCTTGCAGCGCGTCCGGCCCGGCGACAATTCTTTTTACGTTCGTTATTGACTAAATGCGTTGCCGCGCACTTCAAAGACTCCCGGGTGGCAGCGGACGGCGTCGGATGTCAGCGGCGAGTAGGGAACGGACGAACGGACGCAATGACTGGCTGCTGCCGTGGTCCCTCGGAGACATGCCGAGGACGACCGGGACAGCGCGCGTGAGCCGGCGCTTCGGCGTACGCGCTCGACCGGCTGTGAATGGTAATTTGCACTGTTGCGTGTGTGCGTGTGCCGGGGAAAGCACGGCGACCATCATGTGTGCGGCGCGGTCTGGGACTGACCTGACTGGAGGGCGGCAGACACCATCTGGCAGCGACTGACTGTGTGACTGGCCAGTCAGACTGGCAGAGAGGGAGAGAGAGAGCCATCATATCAAATGTAGTTGGAACGTCGCCGAGTCATCGCCAGTCACTAATTAACTACTCAGAAGTACGGACGCTGCTGCCGCCGCATCACATCCGACGCAGTATACGAGTTTCTACTCGACGCTTTCACACGCTGCGTCCGAAGGCTTGATAGTCCGAAGGTGTAGGCCTATACTGCAAAATGCATTTTCGTTTTTCACTAACCCAACCTTAACCCTAAAGCCAGCGACGCACTAGCCGGGTGCCCGGCCGAGCAGGGAGGCCGGCTCTAGCGACACACGACCCGAGTACCCGGCCAAGAAACCTGGCCGGGAGACAGCCGTCGTCAGCAAAGAAGTTTTAATAATTATTTCACATTTGTCATATATGTAACGCAATGACGCATAAGTCATCTAAAAGTCCAAAGTGCGTTTTTATTTCTTCTTTGGCTATCTTCTTTATTGCAATATTTTTGTAGTCTGCGATCTTCATTTTATTTCACAGGCAAATGTGTGATTGATACAATACTATCAACTTTTTACACGTTCTCGATCCTCCCAGAAAGCAGCTTTAGTAGTACTTACAAAGTACGGGTACTCAGAATAGGAGTACAACATAATTTTTAGACGACATATAAAGTGTAGGCATACAAACAAATCAAATTTCTCTCGAAAACGCACTGTTCAACTTCATAAGTATGTAAATCGAAATAAAATTATACGCTGAGCAGTGCCCGGGCATCCGGGTCTAGCGACACACGAGCCGACTGCCCGGCTGTTGGCCACAATAAGCATTGCAATGCAATGCTTTTCTGCGTCTCGTCGGGTGTCAGCGATACACGAGCAGGATGCCCGGGCCGGGTGTCCTAGCCGGGTCAAAGCGGCTCGTGTGTCGCTGAACCCGGGTTCCCGGCCGGGTGCCCGGCCAGGATGCCCGGCCCGGATGCCCGGCTCGTGTGTCGCTGGCTTATTGAGAGGAAATACGGAGACTGAGTCAACGTCTGTAGAAGTAGGAGGGAAAAAAGCTTAACACTTTCTGATTATCAAACCTTCGGATTATCGAACTGTTCTCATTGGTACTATGCCATGCCTCACAGTTAGCGTGGTTTGGTTATCATTGGTTATCATGGCCCATCCCTTTACATTTATGGTATCGTTGGTAGTGAATTATAAACATGACGTTTATATCTACCGCGTACTAATCCGGTCACGAGGACCGTTTATTGACTTTTCTCTTGGCTTAGTGGGCCTATGATCGACGCAGTCTGAGATGAAAGAACTAAGTCTAAAACCAGATAATGACTGTGACCACATGAAAACCATAGTTCGAAGTAAAACTGTAAACATTTCGAGCAAATGCCCGATACTCTGTAATATCTTTCTCTTTTTCAACGATTCGTTGCATTTCCAAGTCTGACTTCTTTAGCAGTCAGTGTCAACGTAAAGGAATCACCGTTCTACAGATAACAGCCTCGTTGCAAAACACTGCCACAGACCACAGGCCCAAAACGCCTGCAGTTGTACTAGCGCCCGAATATAGCTTCTTAAGAAATTACAAAAAAAAATTGTGCATAGCGATATTTTCAGTATTATCTATTCAGTATTATCTCTTAGAATTTGAACTTCTTGCTCATTTTCCACAATGTGTCTGAAATCATATGATTGGCATGTATGATATACGTCCTGGCGAGAAAAAAAACGAATTATGTTTATCTCTACTCACGGACTGTGGAGACTATGCAATTCAGCTTCGGTGTGCATTAAAACTCGGCGGCGGAGTGTGACTATTATTTACGTTGCGTTAAGTGAGCATTAGCAGGCGTTACATGAAGTCATCAAAGGGCCGTGGTGCTAGGACGGGCGGGCACCTGTTAATGTGCGGCCCGTGGCATACGGCTCCAGCGATTGAACGAAAAGACCGAACCCTCCAGACATAACCCCCCTTAAGTCAACCCCCTACATTGACAAGGTAACACAGTAATCCCCTAGACACAGCTACACCCCTAGACCAATCAGTGGCTTATATTTACCACACTGTCAGTTAAAGAAATAAACCTAGGGGATGCTTTGTCTTAAGAGGTTCTGTCTTACCTTGTCGATAAAGGGGGTTATAGTCTATGCGGGAGCTTGTGTTGGGGGAAGTTATGTTCGGACAGGGCCGCAATCAGCAGTGCGTCGAGCAACCAGATTACCATGTCGCCGACTGGCCTGCACCGCATGCTGCTCAGTGCTCACTGGTCATCGAACCAACCCTCTGCTACCAACAGTCACACCGACTCCATCCGGGCGACCGCCGTCACGTCCGGAAGTTTGTGGGGTCGACGACACACGCGCGGGCTTTTGATTCCTGGAAATTTTTGCAACCGCAAAATGACCTAATTTCTTTGATTCAATCGCAATACAAATCGTCGTCATACCATTGTAACTAAACAGTAGCAAATGCAGATGCGCAACTGTTCAAGTAATGAAAAGAGAATAGTTTCAGCTTTAAAGCCCTACCGCCAAACAACTGCTGGTACAGTTTAAGGATGAAACTCTACTCTGATTCAGTTCCACGGCGAAACACCTGTTCTTACAGCGATCCTCCTGTACAGTAGACGCCATAGATGGATTGGAGGAAAGGGTGAAAAAAAGAGAAAGTGGAGAAGGAAACAGATATGATAGAGTAATACGAAAAAAGAGAAAGTTAAAATCGCCCCCAAGGTGTTTCGTGATGGTCTGCGCCTATGGCAGCATGCAGCAGTCGGCTGCAGATCGAAGCTGGGCGGTGTAAGCGCGCTCTTAACAACGTTAACATGCAAACGTCGACAATTTAATTACTTGGTCGTCGTCAAGTGGACGCGACAGCTCGACGCGCTCAGTCTCGCATGCGCAATTCGCTGCCGACCGCTGGAACGACCGATAGCTGCTGCTGCTGCTGCTGTTGTTGCCATGCTGTTGATTCCTGAGATAGAAATATATGCACAACGTCCAGCGCAACGCCTAGCTCCGACAGTTTACCGCATACAGTGCTATAACGACAAACTTTCGGGCCACGAGAACGTAGTGCGAATGCATGCAGGCTAATGTCTTGATCGCAGACAGAGTGACTTCCAGATTGTAAACCGTTGACTTAAGCTGCTAAAGTATCACAACTACCTGTGTTTAGTGTGTGTTTTTACGCGCGACAGCAGGTACTACTATATCGCGTCTTAGCCATCGCAATTCTGTCCGTCCGTCTGTCTGTCCGTCACACGGGTGGATCAGGCAAAAACGGTCCAAGCTAGGATTACCAAATTTTTACCGTCGGCTGCCCGGAAGACTCTAGTTTCAGGAACCGTAAAGCTTTTTCATAAATTCA
>Ga0209671_1003012_pt1 | contig 15936 bp, 3 predicted proteins | sample WorMetHERISLAND2_2_FD_187401 | JGI IMG/M metagenome (GOLD analysis project Ga0209671, IMG submission 187401) | Marine gutless worms symbiont microbial communities from Max Planck institute for Marine Microbiology, Germany - Olavius geniculatus... | ecosystem: Host-associated > Annelida >...
CGGACAGGTTTGCAAATGATTAGCTTCAATCATTGCTGATGATTATGCTGAATGGATGGAGTTAGCGTTCACCATCTCTTACAGTGACAGACAGTCACGCGCATGCTAATGATGTACTTTGGTAAACATTGCAATGAACAATGTGTTTGACCGTTCAGCATGACCACCCTTCATATTGGATAGATGTAATACATAATGCTGCTTCTGCTTTGATATCTGCCTGTGACTGCTAAGAGTGTAAAAGTATTTTTTGTGCTGTATTTTGCAGGAATTTGCGAGCTTTTTTTCACATTGGTGATCGTGCTGTCATCTACTTATTTATTGCTGCATCATACACTCCGTGGTATGGTGACATTTCACAGTGATTTTTTCATAAGTTGTTTTGTATTTAAATATGACATTTGGAACAGTAGTGCTGGCATGTTGTGTATATCTTTTGTCAAGATAGTGGTTGCAGATTGTCATGACTGTAGAATCATTCACAGCAATGTCAGAACTTTCTTAGTAATGAAGTTCAAGTTATCTCTGAGTTTAAAAAAACATAAAGCACCACAAAATACAGAAGGACTATCTAATGGCTATGTGCAGTTTAACTGTTGTAGAAAACATGATCGTGAAAGGCATGTCTTCAGTCTTCTACGAAATTGATGTGCTGAGCTTTAATACGATGATGATGATGATGAAGTATGAATTAACTTTAGCGTGGCATTAAGTCTTGAGACTACAAGGACACGTAACAATAAGCTTAAACAGTGAAGTCAAGAAATAGTAGTTAATGCAATGAGATGCTGTTAGTCATGACTGTAAGACCAGGCAAAAAGTTCGGTTTTCAGTCTGCTGCGCAATGACGGAGATGACCGGACTGACTCCGGCAAACTGTTCTAGACCGATGCAGCTGTCGCTGGAAAGGTGCAGTCACCAATGGTAGAATGCACAGTGCGTGGAGCGACTAGCGCTGATGTAGTCGAAGAGCGCAGTCGTCGACGTGCATTGAGGTGTGACGTGCTGAAGATCTGAGGCCAGGTAGCCAGGTGCAGAGCCGTGGAGGCAGCGATACACTAGCACTGCCAGCTGGAACGAAGTACGTTCTGGCATTCGAACTGCACAGTAATGGCTGAGTGTGGTCCTGACGACAAGCTTTGAAGATCAGCCGTGCAGCGGCATTCTGCACAGACTGAAGCCTGTCCATGAGTTGCTTTAGAAGGCCGGCAAGAGTTGCCAAGTTGTAGTCAGGCCTGGAAAACACCAGCACCACAATGAGTGACTGCATCACGTCGTTTGACACAGGTCGACGTATGCTTCATAATTGTCGAAGGGCAGCAAAACACTTCTGAGTGACTTTGGTACGCATCATCAGGTCAGCGTCAATGAAAATATTGAGATCATGCACGCAACTGACAGGTGACACGAGATCAGAGCCAACAGCCAACGGATCGGAAGCAAACAATGTTTTATACAGCGATGGTTTGCATTAGGGCTGCAGTTAATCTTTGGTAAGGTCTTCTCTTAAATTTGTCGAATAGTCGGTTGTTATTTTTTTAGTTGTTATTTGTTTTTTTTTAATTTTTATTTGGTAAAATATTGTGTTATTTAAGATTCTGTTCATTCCTGCATAGTGTGTGATTGATCTGTCTAAATTTGACTGTTTTGAATGTTATCGTGGCTAATTTTGGCATCTGATGCATGTCGGTGGCAGGTTAACATTGAAAGAGCAGAACAACTTGGCATGCCTTCAGATGTTGTGTGTCGTCTGGCTGTCAGCAATCGTTGGCATAGTCTATCAGTATGTGTTCCATGAAAGGTGAGCTGCTTTCACACACAGTTTGCATGGACAAATGCAGGATTGCTGAGTAGAGATGGGATAGGGCCAGTATTCTGGAGTTGAACATCAATGGGCATTGGTGGGTGGGGTTTTTGGGGAAAGTTTGAGGTTTGGGGAGGGGATATTATTCTGAAAGCTAAGGGTACAGTGTATTTACAAACAGTTTGATGGCTGTGTAACTTACATATTGTCATTTATCATGCCAGGCAGTTAGTCCACTGTAATGGATGTATGTGACAGTTGAATGAATGTGTCGAGAAAATAGGTGACTTTTGCTTTCATGTGCAGTGTATAAATTGACTTTATTATTATTATGATAAATGTTCAAAATGAACAAATAAATATATCCATTTATGTATCACTAAAATGACAAGAGTGATGCAAGCAGGCAGACAGACGAGTCTCAAATAAACTAGTTAATGTTATACCAGTAATGGATCAGATGAATAGAGCTGCACAGCTGTTTGCATACATAGGGTGCAGTACTCTATTTCGACAGACGCTATTCCGACAGCCACCGCGGGACACAGCAGCTGTTGGAATAGTGACAGCCGAGCGACTGACGACCTTGGCCTTAGCTTCACGGATCACCAGTCAACGAACTAGTTCCTCAGATCTACCAAGTAGTCTGTCACGGGTAGCTGTCAGCAAGTTTTGTAGTTATGTTCGCCACCGTCGAACTTATTACCTATGTTGTACGTTAACTTTGTCTGTCGATGTGAATTTCAGTCGGAATAGCATCTGTCGGAATAGAGTCTGCCTCCCACATACATGGACTTGGCTGTTATTTCTTGCCACATGCCATTCCTGTGTGTGGACTGTTGCAGATTCAAGTCGTTGGAGATTGTTTTCTATCTGCTGATTGGAGTTGCACCGTCTGTTATTGTCTTTGAGATGGTTAGTTTCAACTAACAACCCAGAGTTGAAGTTGATATAACTTCGTTTGTTGAATGCATTGTTAGCACTGTGATTGTGCCTGTTTGTTAATCTGTGTTCAGTCTGTTTTTTTGTTTGTCACGTGACCATGAGCTGTTAGTATGTTTTTTTGCTTGCAGACATTTACACAGATTTTATTTTTTCTTTGCTTTTTTGTTTTTAGCTTAGGAGCTTTGATGCGACAGACAGATAGGGAGATGGATGGAAATTATATTGCATCTTGTTAGGAAGACTGCATAAAATAAAAGCTTCTATTAAGTTTACTTCCTTACTGAATCTGTATGATGTTTGTTGTTTACTGGCAGAGTGAGCATTCAGGAGTGCATGAGATGGCCGTCGGTGGTGCCATCTACATTTCCGGCATCATATTCTTCAAGTGTGATGGAGTGGTACCATTCGCACACGCGATCTGGCACTGCTTTGTATTTATTGGCGCACTCGTGCACTTTTCAGCGGTGTGTCACTATTTGCTCAACCCAGGCCTGCACCACTGTGATGTGATGTGCACACAGTTTACCAGCTGAGTATGTGCTGCTGATGCACTTTTTGCTGTTAGCTCAATCTAAGTTTGTATGCTGTATTAATGTATCAGAAAGCACTTCAGTTACATTATGTGTTATGCACAATGCATAGGTAATGTGCTACACATAATGTAGATCTCTTGTTTTCACATGCTGCCTGCGAGCATAAGTCTAGACAACTAACTGATTATGAGAGTCCAACAAAGTGGTGAAAAATTTTAATTATAATAACACTGTTTATTGCATAATAACATTCAGCATAACTACACAGTGTCTCAAAGAAAAACATCCCCGACGTTTTCGATTTTCATTTCAAGAGAAGTTATCAGATTCTAATAATTTCTGGTGTGAATATTCCTGACACAACTTGCCATCAAATGACTGTTCAGCTTTCCACCTCACCCAATGTTTGCTTCTGCACTACCAAGGGAATGCAGACCAAGCGAAATATGCATTGAAATACGCAAAAATGTGAAAAAAAACATTCCCGACGTTATCAATCATAACTTGAAGAAACATCATCAGATGTTAATAATTTTTGGTCTAAATATTTCTGACATCACTGGCTATTGAATGATTGTTTAAGTTCCCACCTCACCCAACTTCTGCTTTTGCACTACCTGGGGAAAACCGACCAATCCAATCATGTGTTTAAATGAATGAATAAACTTCTATAAATTCAGTCTGTCCAGATTTCTGGCTTCCAACAGGCAGTCAGTTACAAGGTTTGACTGTCATAAAGCAGTGTGTCTACCAGATGACATTCTGGAATATTTATGAATTCAAGATGTGACTGGTGTAATCTGGGTTAGTCTGAAGCAAAACATATCGATACTGCTGTCAGTAAATGCGGAAAGCATCTCTGTGCCTGTGTTCGCACAACGCGCCCATATTTCAAGCAATTTTGCTGTAGGCAGTTAAAAACAAAACAATTAGATGAAATGTCAACCAAAGTGTCAAGAAAGTTAACAAAATATTTTTTTGTGCATTATTTAAATTAAACATTAATACTGCATTTGGTAGAAAAACAATATTTCATTGGTTCTGTTTTCTCCAGGTAGTGCACAAACAGACATTGGGTGAGGTGGGAAATTGAACACTTATTTAATAGCAAGTTATGTCAGGAATATTTGTATGAAAAATTATTAAAATTTGTTAATCCTGCTTCAGGTTACAATCAAAAATGTTTGGGATGTTTTTGAGACTGCACATGCAGTGTTTATTATTGATTATCACAATAGCTTCGATGCTGGTTTTTTTCAAACATCAATATTACTTTGTTATTGTGATATCTGAGATGTAATGTTATATACATTAGCAAGTTCTGAATTATTTCAACTTTTTTCTTTCTGCTCTTATGACAGTTCATTTGCTTTAAAATTTCTATGGTGTGCCTCAATTGCAATCATGTCGTGAACATTTGTGTAGTTGTGAGTGTAACGACGCTTGTAAGAACATGTGGATTGTGTCAATTGTCTGATCTGTCTGATGATTTAGCATATAATTTCTTCCGTGATTTTTGTGAATTTTAGTGATTATTGTAATATTTATTGTTATAACACTGATGCAATAGTTCTGTCATACCTGTTATTTAGCAAATAATAAGTCAGTTGTGGGTGTGAAAAATCGTAAAATGTTATTAGATCGATACTGAATTACTGAAATAATGACTTCGTGATTAGGCATTTACACCACTGTGAATTTTTGCTTGGATTTTGCTTAATCTCTGTTGAATATCTGTTTTGTCTGAAAACTTTGTAGTGCTGGTTTGTTGTTAATTAAATTCAGCTGGTTTAACTGTCTGTTTCCGCTAACTTAACCGTGATATGATTTGCAAGTGATGTGTAGCCTGCATGCGTAGGGAGTTCTTTATTAATTTTGTATCAGTTTTGTGATAATTTCATAACATTTTTTAAAATATTGACATCTGAGATATAGTCCCGGTGTTAACAGTACTGATATATGTTCCTGCATCTCTTGCTGTTTGTGGTATTGTGTAAATTAGGGTCATGTTAATTTGTTGTGGGGTTTGTAGCAGAAATTATAATGCGGCTTGTTTCAGTGCAACTGAAATAAACAAGTACTGTCTTCTAAGTTTAGCTGATCATGGTAAGAATATGCAACTTCAAAATCTTTGTTTCTAAATTATACCAACTATAATACATAAAACAAAACTTAAGTTAACTTGTAAGACCTGTGTCTTCTACAGGCTGTTTTTGCCGCTAATTTATCTGGCTTTGGTGTGAAACCCTGCAGGTGAAATGATATGGTTGTTTTGCTTGTAGTCACTGGTTATCCAGAGTGTACATGTGGCTTTTGATATACTTCAGAGTAGCAGTATTTCTGTACATATATGCAGATAAAACAGTGAATATTCTGTGTCGTATTAGTCAGGGCTTGTTGGTAATATGTGACTTGTTTGTCATAAAAAGCTATGTCACTATCAGCATGACGTGAGTTAACTGAATGTTTAGTTATTTTGTACAGTTTTCTATGCATTTTAAACCAAATATGCATTTTAAACCAAAGGCAATAATGTCCATGTATGTGCAATGCACCTATCAATACATTGTATTATTTTTTAACAAATACGCTACTACCCAAGATTTGGTGACAGTGCAATTTCTGCAGTAGATAATGGGAGTTATGTATTTCTAGTAGCTTAATTATTTGGTTTAGTTTTTGTGTTTAATTATGTGTAGTGGTGTGCGATATCTAGTTACCTGCGGGTAGTGTATACGATCACAGGACGCTAAGCTAGCTAGCAAACTGCCATATTTGTTTCTACCAAGTCATTGAAACAAGTGCGCAATGATCAAAGTTGATTTAGTGTTATAATGTTTATATTTTTTTGTATTTTTCTGTTGTAATTATATTGTTTTTTTTGTGTTGCTTATCATGTCAGCTGATACTTATGTTCTGCTGTGTTGGCAAGTGCATTTCCATTGATATCCGTGTCTTTTCACCTGCTGCCTGCTGTTTATGATTAATTTTTCCTTTAGTAATTTTTAGATACATGATAATGTTCATACGAACACGGAGTCTGTCCAATGCATTTCGATAGTTTACAGTGTATGTCCGTATAAATATAATCAATGAGCTATTCAGACTGGAAGAAAAGAAATCAAAAAGTTAAATTTTTTATTGTACAGCAGCTATGTTTCTGTCTTCCTTCGCTATTATTATAACTAAACAATAAATATTGTCAGTTACAAGACTATTTGATTCTTCACCATCATGGTCCATCGTCACCATGCACCGTTATGGAGATATGAGTCCGTCTCATGTAAGAAGCGCTATAGCAAGTGGTGAACTTTATTTTTTTTTACTATCAAAGGTAGAAATTCTTTATTTTAGTCTGCCTTTACCATTTACAGTGGTTCTGATTCTTACACTTTGGCAAAATTTTTGAATTTGTTTGGGCTGGATTTTGGATATTTATCTTAGTTTTGGTGTCACATAACTTGAACTAGGAAGAACATTATGAGATGACAGTCAACTATTAGTCATGTACATGGCTTAGTTATTGTTTAGCTCGTTTTATGTGTTTTATGTTTCTGTAAAGGTTAAACTTTCTGTTGCTTTATTGTAAAGGTTAAAATTACTGTTCCATTACTATGTGTTTGTGCGCATTCTCCCTGGAAAGGCCGTCCCCGAAATGACCTATACTGTGTTGGGTGGGACATTAAATCCTACTCACTCACTCGCTCACTCTTTGTCATTTGTTTGTTTGTTTTTCTCAACTGTTAAGTCACTGCAGTTGGTTTGCGTTCATTTTGATGTGTAATTTGTTCGTTTTAGTTGCTCTGTTTATTGCGTTGATAATCAATATGTTTATAGTATTTCGTAGAATTGTTGCATGTTCCATTATGTGTCTCTGCTGTCGTATGTCTTTTGCAGTGTCGATATCCATGTGTGCGAAGCCATCCATGTGAATCACTGTTCTGCGCTTTCGTTGGCTGGTTTGATTCGGCATTATTGCTTCCAAATTTTGCTACATCTGTCAAATTTGTCTGTTGTGGTGTAGATAAATTATCAGGGCAAATTTGGCGGTATTCTCCAAACATACAGCTTGAAAGTTTGTTTTGTGAAGCCAGTATTCTTATTCTGCAGTGAAAATGTTTTTTTCTGAATTTCAGTCAGTAGTCTCTGAAAAACCATTTGTAGTGTTTACCACTGGTTGCCTGGTTGGTGTCATGCTGAGATTTTTTGTATTGTATGTTTTTTACATGTTGTTATATTCAAACTTCAAAATATTTAAATGTTAGTTTATTTGTATGTTGTATATTCGAGATACAGTGCCAATTGCTGTTTTTTTGCATTCGTTACATGTTGTTTAGCAATAAAGAAAAGTCTGCTGTTAGATTCTTTTCTGTCAGTTATCTTCGGCTACATTGAGAATCTTTTCTAGTGCAGAAAAATTGCACACTGATTGACATTCTGCAACTTATTCTGCATACCACCAATTATTTAATTTGCTATTTAATGTGAAAGAGTTACCACAAGTCGCATTTTATAAAGCAGTGTAATTGTGAAAAGTGGTCGCATTCTACCATAACCCAAACTTAACCCTTCTAACCCCAATCTTTGACATCTTTGAATTCAGCATAAACACTGCAACAAGGGGCCATTCATAAAAACTTATGAAGAGATTCAGAAGACGTACATCAGACGTCTTGTTTTTTAGCACCACAGCTGTGCATAGGTGTAGCACTGTTAGCATGATGTATCTGTTGTCTGTCTGACAAAATAAACTGTGGCTAAGTAGGGGGTCGGCGATGGTACCATCGGATAGGGTGGTGATGGCGACTTCCTATAGGCTGTCAGTAGTAACCATGTCTCCATCTGCAGCAGTTTGGCCGCAATTTTCAATAGAAAGTTTGAAGCTAAAAGTTGCTGTATCTCAGAAACTGTGATATATAGAGCTTAGGCTGCTATTGATCACAAATGGGAAGTCACTCGAGCCCTTTCACGTGATACAAAAATTATTACCTTGGATGAACTTGAAGTGTCATAACGCACTATGGTATGCCAATTGTGCGGTATGGCTAAACGGTAAATCTTAGAGGTGGGCGATTGCACCATCGGATAGGTGGCTGGTGACTTCCTATAAACTGTCAATATAGCCAACTAGCCATGTCTCCATCAGCAGCGGTTTGGCCGCACTTTTCACTAAAAAGTTTCGAACTTTGTAAGTGGTGGTATCTCGGAAACGGTGACAAATAAAGCCTAGGTTGCTACTGATCTCTAATAGGAACTCGTATAAGCACTCTCAGAGGGCACAAAAACAATTGAACTTGGATGACCTTGCAGGTCAGTACTCAGTACGCGCTATTGCGGCTCAGCGGAGGGTCCTATTGGGAACCTTATTAATCGAATCATTAGCTTGGTGCGGTGGCTACTCAGATACAAAATTTCAGCCAGGTCCGGATAACCGATATGCCAAGTATGCCATGGCAGGGGGCCCCCGCGCCAGGCAAAACGCGCTGAAAGCAGTAGCTGCTTCCGCGCGTAAAAATGTAGCGATAGAATTAACTGCCTGCGCCCGATAGTTGAGTTCGTCATTTAAGTTTCAAATGCACGATCTACTTTTGTTTTGTTTGTAAACAAACGCAGTAAACAAACTAGAAACGTTTGACTTTTAAAGAGACGTTTTTATACGAACGCAATGTAACCAATTCAGTGAGTTATTGACATTTGCTTATTTGATCTTTTACACTGTTGGCAGTGAGTAGGCGAGTGGACATTTTGTAAAATGAGTGGTAATAGAGACCAGCTGCTACATAATTAGCCGCTACTCAGCCAACTGAGCCAAAAATAGCCTAGTATGATGTATTATGTGTGTTCTGCTGTGTTCTGTGGCACAGCAGGCCTTCCTTTAAAGTGTAAAGGTTTCGGAGCATTGTAAGTTCACCCAGATTGTATGCAAGAGAGGGCGGAAAAGCATGAGTTAACTGAAAGTGTGTGAGATGCATGAGATTTGGCATGTTTGTAGGTGACTGACTAGACAAAACATTGTCTTCATTCTAAATCTTAAGACCTGAGACCACAGCATTGATGCAAGGCCAGTGACTGACCAGCATGCAGAATGCCAAGTGCGACATCCAAGGTGGACAGTGCACGTGAGTTTGTATTTACGTACTCGTCAGCCACTGGCAAGCCACGTGAACTGCATACATCAATATGCCTTGCGTCATGTGGCTCAGCTGCCGAGATCAGTCATCAACTCATGCTTCTGCACAAACTGCCTTGCTATCTCCACCAGCGTATGTTTATGATGTTGCTTTAGTTGAAATATTAAATTAATTTAATTAATAGTTTATTTATTTAGACCGATGTTGCTACAAAAACTGCCTTGCTGTTGTGTGTAATGTGCATTGGTTATTTGCAATATATACAATTAATCATTTCAAGATTTTTAAAGTGGCCTAAGTGATATAAACTACTGATTGGTCCACTGAAGAAAGAGACGGCTAGTCCAGGAAATAGTCAGGAAATGATTTTGTGAAGAGATGTGTTTTGAGATGCTGGCGGAAGGTGGACAACAACTCGGCAGATGTCGCGTTGTCTGGCAGGTCATTCCAAGTCCATGTACCGATAACAGGAAAAGCCCTGCTGTTTTCCTGCTATTTTTGTCTAGCTGCTGTAGTCACTGTTGCTTGTTTCAGTTATTGAATTAATCAGTTTAACCAGTAATTTATGGAGGTTAATGTTTTCGATCAGAGAACTATAGATGTATTTTTTGTGGACTTCTGCTAAGCAATATGCTTTGCTTGTTGAGTGATTAGTATTCAGTGACATTGCAGTCAGTGTATTATAGATAGTAATAGCAATAGCTGCGACAATGTTTATGGTGGTGTCATTGTAGCAGTGAACTGCCAGTGCAAGAGTTCACTGGGTTCATTTGGCCAGAGCAGCATGAGCGCCAGGTGGCTGTCGACCTTTGGACCAGACCGATCGATCTGAACCTCAGATCTGCCTGTAGGCAGCTACTAGTACTACACTAACCATCACCATTTATTACCATTCAGCCCGAAAGCTGATACTTATTTTACCATTCCACGGAGGGTAGAAGGCTGAGTCAACCTAGCTGGCTGGCTTCGTACCAAGATGGTTTACCTGCCCGTAGACAGTCACCCATCACAACTATGGATATTATTTTTTTATGAGGAGAAGGTTTCATCACTGAAGTGGACATGATGGCGGTTGTTTGTAGAGCTGCAGACAGAGTTAGAGAGCTTTTTGGTGCGTGAACGTATAAAGATCCAGGACGAGTGTTCACAGCAGGCTGTGAATAGAGTCATCCGTTGCAGTGGCTCTGGCAAGACAGATCACGTCCAACAAGTGGTTGACAGTTGGGCTAATGCATTTCTGCAGGTCAGCTCATGTTTTTATGCAGTTTACAGCATGCTGTATGGTAGTTAACATATGATGCTGTGCAGTTTTAAAACACGCAGTTTTGTTAACATTTGCCTCTTATCACCAGTCATTTAAGCCAGTAGTGCATTGCTATTTGCAAACTGGTCTGTTTGCAATGCTTTATTCATAGTTTATTCTCTGCATTTACTGCACCACTAACATTCAGCATTCTTTGTACATCTTATTTCTCTGGAACAACCCGCACAGCATGAGGGTGGGGAATGACTGAAACTGTGATATTGTAGCTACAAATTTCTCGTGAAATCTGGACCAATAGCAATCTAAAACACTGCAGTATTTTGCTTATATTGATTGGCTAGCTTTCCTTATTTACTGCATTATGACTTTTGATCTGGGTGGGATGGCTTAATTGATGGCATAGCATGGTGATGGGGGGATAACTAAAACTGAACCAAAACCAGTTTTCTTCCCAAATCTGAACAAAAATTGATGGAAAACGATGGGAAAATTAATCAGTCAGTCACGAAAAATTTTAAAAATTTAGAATTTTGCAGTGTAAAAACACAGGAGACAAGACAGAGATGACTTTGCATATGAGTTCCATTAGTATGATGGGTGATCGCTCTTGCAGTGGCATCACTTAACAGGTACACATTAGTCTTAGGGATAAAACTAGAGCTTTTGAAGCATTAATTTTTTAACCCATCAATGCATTGCCTTTGTTGCAAGACCATGACAGTAATGATGCAACAAAACAATTTCTATTTACCTGGTACTTGAATATTATTTGATTGCCGAATAACCATGGTTTAATGGAATATTGGAATTCTAACTCTAATCCTAGTTTCAGGAACCGTAAAGCTTTTCCATAAATTTGAAGGGGGTCACCCCAAAAGAGGGCGCTAAATGAGAGGGGGTAGGCAAAATTTGTGATTTTTGGCCAATAAGTCGCTGTATCTCAGTAACGGTGCGAGATAGGGCCTAGATTACTGTTAATCACTAATAGGAAGTCGTACACTGGCTCTCGATTGGCGCCGAATTCAATGACCTTGAATGACCTTGAACGCCATAATAGGGGGTTTATGGATTTTTTGGCGATTTCGGGCTGCGACACAAGTCTATATCATTCACAAGGTGGCGCAGCAGAACTATCGTTAATCGATCCAGATAGAGAATTTTGTATTTGTATATTATCTTAGCGGGAACCTTCCAATTTAGAGCTAAACTACTGAACCGGAACTGTTATAGGCTTTCGCATGTCTCGTGAGCATTAGCTCAAATTTCTTGTTTTAACATGCGTTAATTTATTAATGTGTTAAGTTAACACGTTAATTTGACAGCTCTAGATAAAACCTAACTAAAATTTGAATGGGGTTGACTTTAGGAGGTGAATAATAGAAGAAAACCAAACGTCAATTTGATAGGGACACTTGCTAGGACAGTAGTAACATACCAAGACTTGTTGTGAGTCACAGAATATCGGTGCAAGTGAGTGTTTGAAGTGCTGTGCTTGCAGGAAGTGCGTGACTACGTGTGCGTGGAGCCGGCCAGCGATGATGTGCTGTTCTCTGAGATCTATCACTCGCTGATTCACTCGCAGTCGCTGGACACACTGCTCGGTCTTGATGACACGTACGGCACTGACATGCAGAAGCTACTCACTGAACGAGACAGAAACATCGCAACCATCGAGAAAAGGTTCATCACTAGCAGCTGTTTTTGTATTCACTCAGATAGCAAATAAGAATGTAAAACTGTCAGTTTATGTACATGTATTGCATCGACATCAGACTGGCCACTCTACTTTACAGGGTGCGGCAAAAAAAAGTAGCCCACTAAAGTTTTTTCGCTGTTTTCTGAGCAACCATTTGGCATTTTAATCTGAAATTTTACACATTTATTGCCTAAAATATACTACAGCTAATTGCTAAGTAAAATGTAATTCTGTTAAAAATGACGAAGTGATAGATTTTTTAACATGACTGCATACAGATTTTTCAACATTGAAAAATGTTCGAGCTGCAACACCAATTTAATAACAGTGTTGAAACAGCACAGTTAACTAATGATCAGATGCCAGAATTCCATTGTCAGTGTGAATGTTCAAAGTATCTACCACCAGCTCCAAGCTCCAACTCAAGTTTTCAGTCGCTTAATTTGAGAAGTCTTTCACAATCTTGTTGATCGGTCCTTGTGGCAAGTTGCCTCAGATAATCTGAAATGCTTCCCTCAGTTTGGCAATTGTTTTTGGCTTTGTTTTAAGCTTGCGGTAAGCTTCCAACATTGCAGCCCACATGTGGTAGTCCATTGTGTTTATATTCAGCGAACTTGGAGGTCACTAATTTTTTGTGATGAAATCTGGACAGCTGACCCGCAGCCAGTTCTGTGCGCTGCACGCTGTGTATGCTGGCGCACCTTCTTGATGGAAGATGAAACCGGTGAACAGCCAACGATTGCTTTAAAAGAATGACAATTTAGTGATAATTTATAAACAAAATCAATTACTGTTTATCAAAACGTCACTGTGACATCATTGGCAGTAACATGATGATCGGTTTTTGAATATTAACTAGCATTTTTAGCTTGAACATTTTTAATGCTGAAAAATCGATAGTAGTTATGTTAAAAAGTTTATAACTTTGTTGTTTTTCAACAGAATCACATTTCACTTGGCAGTTAGATGTAGAACGTTTAAGTCAATAAATCTGTAAAATTTCAAATTAAAATTCCAAACGGTTGCTGAGAAAACAGCAAAAAACTTTAGGGGGCTACTTTTTTTGCCGCACCTTGTAGTCTAGTCTAGTGTGCTGTATACATTGGTAGTGCGAAAAAATAATATCTTTAGTTTTAATTATCCAAAGATTCAGATGGAGTAAACAGGATCATACGAATGTCCTGCTAGTATTTCTGCTACTTGTACTAGTTGTACTAAGAGTAGTGTTGTAGTGGTTGCAATTGTGTGTATGTGTTGTGATGCTGCAAGGCAGGTAGCAGTTGGGAGTTAGAGGCAGCAGTAAGCAGTGTTAGTATGTGTGATGTTGCAGTAGTTGTAATAGTAATTGTATTAGTTGTAGTAGTGTATGTTGTAATTGTTTTACCAGGCAACAGTTAAAAATGGAGCAATTGTCTATGATGTTGTAGTAGTCATAGTAATTATAGTAGTAGTTGTTGTTGCAGTAGTGTGCATTGTAATGGTTTTACCAGGCAGCAGTTGGAGATGGAGGCAGCAGTAAGCAATGTTGGCGCTGGTTTTACTGATGACCAAGTTAATGAGCTCACCTTGAGGCACTTTGAAAACCTCCAGGTCTGTCCACTGCCATCCTAAAATTTTCTCCAGTATTTTGTGCATTTAAGCCATGTCATGTGTTAGTTAGTTTGTCAAAATATTTTATTATTTTTGGCCAGTTTCTGTGATTTTATGTAATTTATGCTGTGCAATTAATCGTGCTAGCATGCAATGCATTAATGTGAAAATTTTTCATGATGTACAGTTTTACATGTAGTGAGAATGTTTAACATGCTGTGATACTGTTGTAATTATACTGTTGATTTAAGTCATCTTTTTATCTGCAGAATCTTTAATTTGCTATGTAGAAATGGCTATAGCAGCCAGAAATCGATTAAGATTTGCTGTGTTGAGATGGCTGAGAGACATTGGGCTAGCAAAGTGAATGCCAGTAGTAGTTGTAGTGGTAGTAATTGAAGTAGTAGATGGTTGAGAGTCAATGGGCCAGTGAAGTGATGGCCACCAGTAGTTGTAGTAGTAGTGGTTGTTGTAGTTGTTGTGTAGTAAGCGGGTTCAGTGGAATCGTCTTCGATGGTTTGGATATGTGTGCCGAATGGATGATTCCCGTCTGACGAAACATCTTCTATGGGCAGAATGTCCAGTTGGTTGGCGCTGTCTTCCTAATGCACCAAGGAAACAATGGAAGGATGAGGTCGCTGCCGACGTAATGACTCATCTACCCAGGCGACTTTACCGTGACCCCTTGATAGCGGCCGCCAGCATGACAGTTGAGCGCGGCGCAAGGCGGCGGTTATGGTACGACATCACCAGCATCAACCGATGTGACCAATCAAGCGAGCGCACACATCCAGATGTCTCAAGTGTCGTTCGATAAGTGCCGATCTGATCCATAGTACTGATTGTTTTAGTAGATGTAGTAGTAGTAGCTGTTGTAGATGGTTGAGAGTCAATGGGCCAGTGAAGTAAGTGCACTGCAGACAAGTCAACGTCACAAGTACAGGGACTGCATCATGAAACTACATGAACAGTCGATACATGGCTACAACAACGCTGATGACAACCCTGCTAGTCCTGCTGCATACCGGTAGGTAGTAGTAGTAGCAGTAGTAGCAGTAGCAGTAGCAGTAGTAGCAGTAGTAATAGCAGTAGCAGTAGTAGCAGCAGTAGTAGTAGCAGTAGCAGCAGTAGTAGTAGCAGTAGCAGTAGCAGTAGCAGTAGTGGCAGTAGCAGTAGTAGTAGCAGCAGTAGTAGTAGCAGTAGCAGCAGTAGTAGCAGCAGTAGTAGTAGCAGTAGCAGCAGTAGTAGCAGCAGTAGTAGTAGCAGTAGCAGCAGTAGTAGTGGCAGTAGCAGTAGTAGTGGTAGCAGTAGCAGTAGTAGTAGCAGTAGTAGCAGCAGTAGCAGTAGCAGTAGTAGCAGTAGCAGCAGTAGTAGCAGTAGTAGCAGTAGCAGCAGTAGTAGTAGTAGTAGCAGTAGCAACATTAGTAGTAGTAGTAGCAGCAGTAGTAGTAGTAGCAGTAGTAGCAGTAGTAGTAGTAGCAGCAGTAGCAGCATTAGTAGTAGCAGTAGCAGTAGCAGTAGTAGCAGTAGCAGCAGCAGTAGTAGCAGTAGCAGCAGTAGTAGTAGTAGTAGCAGCAGTAGTAGTAGCAGTAGTAGCAGTAGCAGCAGCAGTAGTAGTAGTAGCAGCAGTAGTAGTAGTAGTAGCAGCAGTAGTAGTAGCAGTAGTAGCAGTAGCAGCAGCAGTAGTAGTAGTAGCAGCAGTAGTAGTAGCAGTAGTAGCAGTAGCAGCAGTAGCAGCATTAGTAGTAGTAGTAGCAGCAGCAGTAGTAGCAGTAGCAGCAGTAGTAGTAGTAGTAGCAGCAGTAGTAGTAGCAGTAGTAGCAGTAGCAGCAGCAGTAGTAGCAGTAGCAGCAGCAGTAGTAGTAGTAGTAGCAGCAGTAGTAGTAGCAGTAGTAGCAGTAGCAGCAGCAGTAGTAGTAGTAGCAGCAGTAGTAGTAGCAGTAGTAGCAGCAGCAGCAGCAGTAGTAGTAGTA
>Ga0209671_1003013_pt1 | contig 15935 bp, 5 predicted proteins | sample WorMetHERISLAND2_2_FD_187401 | JGI IMG/M metagenome (GOLD analysis project Ga0209671, IMG submission 187401) | Marine gutless worms symbiont microbial communities from Max Planck institute for Marine Microbiology, Germany - Olavius geniculatus... | ecosystem: Host-associated > Annelida >...
ACTTATACAATCCCGTTGACAAACTGTCAGATAAATAAATAAACAGCTGAGTATCGCATAACCTTGCCATTGTCGGAGGTAACTAGGTCGAGTTCAATATCCATTCTCATTGATTGTAGGACCCTCGACGTCACTGGATGCTGGAGACTAACTGACGACGGTTTTGTCAGCCTACTGCAGGTTTTGCATTACTTAGACTGTCATAGTATTATACAGGGTGGGCCATAAAAATGTGGTGCTTATCTTCATCAGTTAATAACCGATTTTCAAAATTTGTTCACTGACACACTCTGCGGACAATTAGCAATAATGTGATTATTATATATTCCACCACACCCTAAATGCAACTCTCCACTACCTTGTGAAATATGAATGAAATATGCATGTATAACGATAATAACAAACATTTTGGCAGAATTGAAAAAAACACTTCAAACCAACATTGCAGTGAATTATCTGTATAACACTAAACTGTGTGGGTCTAACACAGTCCAGTGTCATGCGGATCATTAACTGCAATGTTGGTCTGATGTGGTTTTTTTTCATTTTATACTTAAATGTTTGTTATTGTCATTAGGTTTTCTTACATTCGTGTTTCACAAGGTACTGGTAGTCTTAAGACACATTTACAGTGCGGTGGGATATATAATAATCACATTATTGCAAATTGTCCGCAGAGCGTGCCAGGGAAAAAAATCAATCAGTAATTGGTGAAGATATGGTCAAAAGTAAAGTGAAACATCTTTTATGGCTCACGGTGTTCGTTTAAACTTGGTGGCGTAATAGCAGGATGTAAGCTTACGATCGAGATGCTGTGGGTTCAACTCTCATTCAGGCTGCTGTCAGGTGGTTACCGATTTAGATGGTTGACTGTCTGCAGGCAGGTTAACCATTTAGGTGTATAACCAACACCATGGTGAACTCAGCCTTTCATCCCTTTGGAACCAGCCTGTCTGGCTGGGGTTAAGGCGGGGCATATTTACCTGTGTCGGGTGGCAAGTAACACGTGTCATCCCATATGGCAGGTGATGCTCCGTAGTTGTGTGGTAAGTTTCCCATGGAGAGATCTACACAATCTTTGACCTCTTTAAGTTAGATATCTTTTAACCGAAGTCGTTTTTATTTATGAAGACTACTGATTTATAGGGCAGCAGCATGTCTGAAAGTGCGAGTGAAGCATTGCCATTCTATCTGTCTGTCTGTCTGGTTGTCCGTTTTTACGCATGAGAGCAGCTACTGCTTTCAGCGCATCTTAGCCATTGCAGTTCTGTCCGTTTATCTGTCTGTCCATCTGTCTGTCACACAGGTCCATCAGTCAAAAGCGGTGCAAGCTGGAATCACCAAATCTTCACCATTGGCTGCCTGAAAGACTCTAGTTTTAGGAACCGTAAAGCTTTTAAATAAATAAGAAGGGAGTCACCCCAAACGAGGGCACTAAATGAGAGGGGGGCGGGCAAAATTTGCGATCTTTGGCAAATAAGTCACTGTATCTCAGTAACGGTGCGAGATAGGGCCTAGGTTACTATTAATCACTAATAGGAAGTCGTACACTGGCTCTCGATTGGCAGCAAATTCAATGACTTTGACTGACCTTGAACGCCAAAATAGGGGGTTTTATGGATTTTTTGGTAATTTCGGGCTGCGACACATGTCTATATCATTCACAAGGTGGCGCCACGGAACTATCTTTATGCGATCCAGATAGAGAGTTTCGTATTTGTATATCAACTTAGCCAGAACACCTCAATTTTCAGTTAAACTACTGAACCGGAACTGCTGTAGGCTTCTGTGCGTCTTGTGAGCATTAGCTCAAATTTCTTGTTCTGTCTTACTCGTGCACCCTGTTTTAAAGTCATTGTAAGCAGCGAGATGCCATTTGGCAGTGACATTCATCTGGCACAAAGTGACGTGTATGTGTCAGACTCGGCTCTATACCCCTTCGTGAGAAGGCTAAATTTGGGGTTTGGCTAAATTGACATTGGAGCTGCAGCGAGGTCTCTTAGTCAGTGCCGAAGAATTTTTCTGTATTTCTAAAACACTGTTTTTACATGCTACAGCATGTAGTGCTATAGTGCATGTGTGCTATTACAATTCCATCCACCTGTTCGTTCCTTTGTTTTTTTTGTTGCCAAATCTTTACAATCAGCTGCCTGGAAGACTCTAGTTTCAGGATCCATAAAGCTTTTCCATAAATTTGAAAGGGTTTACCCCAAAAAATTTGTGATTTTTTGCCAGTAAGTCATCGTATCTCAGAAACTTTGCGAGATATGGCCAACGTTACTGTTAATCACTAATAGGAAGTCATACATGTGCTTTCAATTGGCATCGAAAGCAATGACATTGGATGACCTTGAACACTAAAATAAGGGTTTTATTGAATTTTTTTGTGATTTTCGCTTGTGGTGCACATTTTAAGACAGAATGGTGCCAAAATGGCTGAAGACAGACCAGGACAACCTGCATGAGTGATTTTGAAACTTTTTTTGTCTGTGCTTATCTTTTTTGCTTCATGGAACTTAGTGCTTTGTATTAATTTTGTGTGATTATGGTGCATTCAGGGTTGTCATGAACTGGAGCGACTTGATCTCGAAGATTGCAGCTATGTGAGTCCTGTATCATTACCACTGTCTTAAGTCCAAATTCCATTAAGCTGACTTTCACTGAAACTTCCCTGTGGGGAAAGTCATGGACACAGATCATGAAAGTCATGGACACAAACCATCTCGACATGTTGAGATGTTTGCGACATAGTCAGTGACAAGTTCGCAACAAACCCATTTGTGTCGCTTTAATGGAATTTTGTTCATTACAATACATGGGGAAAGTCTGCGACAAAGTCTGCTGACTTTGTTGCGGACACAAATCATGAAAGTCGGCGACATGATTTGTGTCACGGACTTTCATGATTTGTGTCTGCTACTTACCCTGCGGGGAAGTTTCGGTGAAAGCTGCAAAGTTGTTGTAATGGAATTTTGGCTTTACTCATAACCAGGGCTGATACTGAGTTAAACGTTTGTTATTGATTAAACTCTGCAGTTAACTTTGATTGCTCTGTTTGATTTGGAAATTTTTCTGTTGTCAGTCAGAAAGGTCATGAAAACTTCAAAATTCAACTAGTTTTGGTTAGTTGTTATCTTTTGTAAACTAAAGGAAATTGGGGGGGAAATGACAATTATACAGTGTGTGGTCATGAGAGCTTATAAAGTTTAGATTGCAAAACTAACATTATAAAAGCAGTGTAAAAGTGCAGATCTTGACAACATGTCACATGCAAAATTTTATTCAAATTTTAACGGATTAGAAATACTTAACAATTTCTGAAACAATTAAGGGATTAATTTATCTTTCATTTCGACAACCCTTCAATAAAATTAAATTACGTTTTAGTAGTGTACATCAGAAACCAATAAAAGGTGATAAAATTGAGTATATAAAATTTGTAGTTAAAAAAACTATGTTAAAGTGTGTGTTTTGAGTTCTAACTTGAGCATTACACCTTGATGTATGATGTGTAGCTATTAAACGTTTTTTATGGTCAGTCAGTCACTGTGCTGAGAGATGTTTTACCTTAGTATGCAGTGGTTTTTAGCAGGTAAGTGATGTGACTTTTGTGTAATTTGTGTGGTTGTCACAGGTTAGTGATGTGACTTTGAGTAATCTGGCAATGCAGTGCCCAAAGCTGTCAAAACTGGTTGGTAGTTGCTTACTATCTGTTGTTTAACTAACATTACTTAATCGCCAGTTTGTTACGTGCGAGAGCTAGCTAGGTATAGTGCATATTAGCTATGGTAATTCTGTCTGTCCGTCCATCCATCGTGACCCGGTACCGTTCCAATCCCAGGTGAGATAAAAACTTCGGGTTTTCACTGTATGATAGCGTAGTGTCTCTAGTATTTCGTGACAAAATTTCATCCCGCTGGGTGAAAGGGGTCCCCATGAACAAGGGGACGAAAGAGGGGCACTCCTCTTTAAAAGGCGTTATTCTGCCATTTTTGGCTCATCTAACATGAAAATTTCTGCAGATAGGCACAGACATGCTGCTTGTCATAACAAGCACTGGTGAGGTGCTTCTTAGGGATATCAATGTTGATGACCTTGAATGGCCTTGAACCCTAAAATAGGTGTTTTTAGTGGTGTTTTTGGCGATTTTGGGCTGTAAAAGAGTGAACTGCGATGAAATGGATGGAGATAGATCAAGATTACTTGCGCATCTCATGAGCATTAGCTCGGATTTCTTTCTTAGTTTTTTATGTTGGTTGTGATCAACAGCTGTCGGGCCCAGTTGCTGTGGTGTCAGATTGAGACATACCAATAAAACCCATTGAGTTCTAGTGCTTCGACCCACCTAAAGACCTAGTAAACTTCAGTTCAGACTTAATCCTTCCATGCTGTGTTAATGACACGTATTATTGTGGCTGAGTTTTTAAAATGCTGAAACCTGTGAATTTGCAAATTTTGAGTGTCCTGTTCTGATAATCAGTAAAATCTACCAACAGTAGTTCATTTTTCTTTTCATCACAGGCTGTGCAGTAGCGCAGCACTGTTGTAAGGGTGACCAGCCATTTTAATGGGAGAACCAAAAATTTGACCCCTCTACCGTATATCACACACCCCTTAATTTTTCCACACCAAAATTTGCACAGATGTGCAAAATAGATTTCAATTTAAAAATTGAAATATCACTATTACACAATGTCAGAAGAACTTTGCTGACTGTGTAATGGTAAAGTTTGAATTTTTAATTGTAATTTGTGCTGTTTTATATCTACAACCATGATGTAATGCTTACACTGTAGGCTATATAAACTGAAAAGTTTTTTTACATAAATAGTTATTTTATATGGACGTAATCTTCTTAGCATTGACAATTCCAGTAGATGAGAACCCCAAACCCCATTTTATTAGAAGGTTGCCAGCTAGCATTTTAAAATGCCAAATAAGTCAGATTTAGGCATTTTCAAGGAACATGGCTGTAAAAATTTCATTTCAGCAGTTTGGCACCGCATTAGCTAGTTGTAGTGAGTACTAGCGTTAGCTGGGACGTTAGCAAGCACACCGTGCATGCACACCAGTCTGGCAGTGTAAGCTGGTGTCTGGTCGAAGGCTAAAGAATTAAGAGATAAGTGCCACCACCCTTTCAGCTTTGTAGCTTGGGAAGGACTTTGCATTTTGTTACTGTATTGCACAAAATTTTGCTTGTTGCAACTACTACTGCTACAGCTGTTTTCATTGCAGAGTGTATCAAACTGTGGTCGGATCACTGACGAAGGTGTTCGCAGCCTGTGTACAAGTGCTGCTATCACTGATAATCTGACAGTTCTGGAGCTGGATAGTTGTATGCAGATTACTGATGAATGTCTAACCCATATCACAGCCTGTCACCGACTGCAGAGACTGGAAGTGTTTGACAATCGACAGATCACTCGCCCAGCCATTGAACACTACATGGTGAGTTTTAGTAGTTGTTGTTGTAGTATTAGTTGTTGTAGTTGTTGTAGTTATCGGCGTTGTTGTTTTTGGTGGTGGCATAGTAGTAGTAGTAGACTACAGTGACTAGAAGTGTTTGGCAACAGACAGATTACTCACCCGGCCTTCGAACGCTATATGGTGAAAGACACTTACTACTAAAAAGTGTTAAAGTTTGGCATAGCTCTTTATCTCACAGCTGCAGAGCATCATCTGCCATATGCGATAAATGGGATCACACAGTATCACTTACCACTTTATAGGTATGCTGGTTTATAGCGGCAAATTTTCTTAAAATATGCAGAACTTTGTGAGGCACAATATGCAGGAAAATATGCAAATTTGGCAAAATATGCAGGCATATATGCTGCATGTGCCACATACATGCGGCATATTTTTTCCACATATTTCTGGCATATGCAAATTCGAGTGACAGAGAATCATAATCGTGATCGTTAATAGGCCTTTTCTGCACAGTTTTGACATTTTCAACTTAATTTATTCAACGTCTAATTGTAAATACTGGTAATCGTTCGCTGTAAAAAATATTTAACAGTCTTAAAACAACGTTGGATAAGAAAAATGCTGAAAAAAGCAATCGCATTTGCGAAAATATGCGGCATATGCGTGAATATATGTGAATTGAATGCGGCATATGCGACATAATTTTCGCATATGCGATTTTGAAAATGCCATTATATGTGGAAAAAATATGTGATATGCAGGTTTTGGCAAAAATGCGCTTGCATATGCGATCGCATATTCGCATATTACCAGCATCCCTAACTTTATGCAGGTGAATGCACCATGCTTCATTCCCATCCAGACAGACTGCTACTTGATTTATCTGTCCCGGACGGATGGAAGCCTGAGTTGAATTTAGTGGTTATTTATCGACCAAAATGGTTTACCTGTTTACAGACGTATCAGCTGCAGATGGTACATCAGGCTTTTTCATGATGTTGCATGCTGAAAATTACTAAAATTGGCCAGTGTTTCAAGGGGCTATAAAAAATAAGAGTAGCTTGCTTTTTAGACAGCATGTAGTCGGTTTCTGACTGTGCGTTGTTGCGGTGGTGTTTTTGTGCAGAGCTCGATGCCTAACGTTTTGGTGCACGTTTATTTCTCGTCCGTGCTGGGTGAGCCTCAGGTGCTGGCCGCTAGGCGGCGACACCTCTGCTTCTGCTGTACTGTCATGTGACACACCGTGCGATGTTGACAACAAAACTGTGACTAACCGGTGGTTTTTACAGTGATGTGTTACTGGAGTCTGGCACTGGACTCGAGTCAGATTAAATATTTTTCAGGACTCAGACTGTCATGACTTGGACTTATTGCTGTGTGACTTGAAAGTAACTGTGTCATATGGATTTTTAAAATTTCAGCTATGTATTGTTTTGTAAACAGAGCATCAACTAGGGTTACCACACCTGCTTGAAAGGCATGAATTTTTTCTTGATTTTTCCGCTTTTGGAATGTTCTGGAAAATCAGTTTGGTTCTGGAAAGTTCTGGAAATCAAAGTTTAACGTCCCGGAAAATTAAAAATTCTAGATTGTTGCTCGGCTATGCACCCCAAACATGAAATACAGTCATTTTTAGAATAAGTTACTTGCAACTGTGCTAGAACTGACTCCATTTAATGATGGGTTTAGGCTGTGACGGTCTCTTTAACGATCAGTGCTTTTTGAGTTTCCCACTGATTTAGCCAGTGAAAGAATTCTCAGAATTAGTTAATTCTTGATTAAGTTATGAATGTACAAAAACTAGGGGCTTACTTTCTACTTATACCTGCCCAGTAATATTACCATTACGCTGAACTGAGTTCGTTGATTTGACAGCTGTGCTGTGTTATTACTGGTGGCAAGTGTATACTCGTATTATTCTTGTGCTTTTCATCGGGACATCCTATATTATGGCTTTCATGTTTTATTTAACCACCGACCACATTTTTGTGGTTCTCATGAGCTATATGTTAATATTGTGTTTACTGTTGTGTTAGGAAACAGAAACTGAAACTGACTGTTGTCATATTGATTTCATTGTCTTTGTGATGTTCTTAGGGCTGGACCAAGAACTCGGATTGCATGACTACAGTTTTAAACTCTTTCTTGCCGTAGAATTTTAAATTTTAAGTGAAAAATGTTTATTTGCTATTTATTAAATACAAATTAGCATATTATCTAGTAAAATTTATACTCAAATTTTTACGTGCAACAGCAGCTACTGCATCGGCTGCTCGGAAGACTCTAGTTCAGGAAGCGTAAAGCTTTTCCATAAATTCGAAGGGGGTCACCATTTATTTGTAGGGCGTCCAGCGCCATCTGGTGAATGATTATGTTTTACTGGGCCTTCTGTGAAACTAGCCAAAAGCCGTAGGCCTACGGATGAGATCTATAGATGAAGTCTACACATCAATAGCGTACGACGGTGCACCGTTGTTGTGCGTTCCTGTTTGAGTTAGCAGAGTTTTACTTGCTGTTCTTAAGTGATGTTGTCACATGGATGATCTAAATGTTAAAATCATTGTCATTACTGATTTGTGAATCATTAAACCCGGTCTTCATTTGAAGCTTCGCTTGTACATACGGATTAACATTCTATCGAAGTGAACTTAACACAGGTTTCTAAATGCAAATTTTACATATTGAAATATAGTTCGCACAAAATTATTTACATATAATTTTGCATTTTTAGCTTAAAACATTTACTTAGGCTACTTATTTTTTAAATGGGTACTCATTAAGTTGCTTTTTTCTGAGTATTTGAGTAGAAAATTACTCTCGTAGCATAGCCCTAATGTTTTGTCCATTATGTTGGTAGATATATGTTTATTCAGTATGTTCACCCCTTTGTTTATGTGTTCTATGTAGCTTTTGCTTTTGTATTCAACGTATATAACATTTTTGCTGTGCTCATTTGTAAAAGTGCACATTTGATGTGCTGAAAAAGTTTTCTCTACACCCTGTTGGTGTATATTCTGTTGCTTTGAAGTGTTTTTTGCAGAAATATGTTGTCAGCTTTATGGTGATCCGATCTAGTCTAGATGATGTTGTTTTTAAGCAGTTTTTTTGTTATTGTATGCGCTCTTTAAGGTGTGTACAGAGCAACGTAACTGAACTGAACTGACGTGGTTTAGTTTTCGATGAACTGACCAATGGGCAAGCAGGACGAGCCCATTGGTCATTGGTTGATGCAAACGTGAGTGTAGTCACTTAGTCACCGACGCCGTTAGATGATGCCTACTGTAATGCATTACTGCTTGCCCACTGGTCAGTTCGTGAAACACTAAACCATGTCTATTCAGTTCAGTTTGGTTGCTCCGTACGTGCTTTTAGGCTATAATGTCTAGTTGTATTTTGCCGGTTGTGATTGCTGTAGCATAACTGTTGCAGACTTTATTTTAGGAATCTTCGGTCAAATGTTTGTAGTCTGAAGTTGTGAGAAAGTTTGTTAAAAAGAAGATTGGCAAAAAAATCTAGGGAAAATTTTCAGAAGAACCGCAACGTAGCTAATATAATGTACCTAACAGGTAACTTAGCCATGTTGCTGACTTTGGAGGATCTTGGGAAAATTCCTCTTAAGTTTCTTAACTTAGTACCCTGAAAGAATGCACATTTTATCTTGTCAGATGCTTTCGTTTTGTGGTGTGATTTATGTGGTTACTTTTTTCGAATGTGTTTCGAATTTTGATTTAAATTTGAAGTGCAGATAAGGCATAGCCTGTGTGCTAAGCACACATTGTCAATCATCGTCATTGTGGAATGACGTTATAACTTAAAATTCAAAATACTTTAAATATTTGACAACTATAGCCACACTGACGAAACAAACCGGTGCAGTAAGTGAATAACACTTTGGGTACTTTCTACAACGTATTTGTGACACGGTTTATCCGACTTTAGAAATCATTTTAAAGTTTTTATTGTTCTAGCATTTTAAAGACAAATTTTAGTCCGTATGCTTATTACATGTGTACGATGACAAAAATCTGCCAGTATGAAAAGCTGTATGCCGAAAGCATGGATTTAGTCAGTACACAAAATGTGAAAAATGCTGTACTTAGAAATAAAAAAAATACAAAGGCACATTTTTCATGTTTTGTCATTGTTTTTTAGCGTTTGTTACATGTGCAGTCGAAGTGTTCTGCTTTTCAAAGTTAGCCTCGTTCAAGCAGATGATTGTAGTATAGAGGTGCTTTTCCGTTATTCGGAATTTTGTATTCCAGCATGTGAGCTTTTGTCGATATAATTTGTGTAGTAATTTGCTTATATAAGTGTGGAATTGTTTTCCTATAGATACTTCATTCCAGTCTGAAATGCTTTGTGTTAATCATGGTTGACACACACGGGCAGATACCCCCCAAAAAAACACCCACACCAAACTTGATCCACTTTTAGTTTCTTGTTTCACTAATAATGACATGGTTTATTATGGTGGAGCTTTTTAAACATTAAATTTATTGATTTTGGCAAATTTTTGGATATTAATTTGATGAGCACCATATCTGGCAGAGCTAATTCCAATAACTAAGACTCGAAAAGTTCAAAGCTTGTCTAGTTGGGTTTCTTAAAAATCAGGCTCAATCCCACTCTACCCAAAACTAAAGCTAAATAAAGCCCATCTGATTGCACTTTTTAGAAACAGTTTTTTCAAGGCTTATGTTACTAATGCTCGTCTTCATGTATGTATACTACCTTATATCTAGCATTTATAAGTCTGCAACTTCCAGTCAGGACTCTAGTTTAGAAGGGATGGCGTTTCGTCTTCCCACTTTTCCAGAGAGGACTTCCTCCCACACTATCTGACTGAAATCTTAGGTACAAAAATGGGCTTTAAATATTGTACTGTAGTCCCATAAGTTTGATCACTTGTCTTGCTGTTTATAATTGTAGCGTTATTTTACTATAGTTTCACTAGCTGAAAATGATTTACAACTTTGCAGTAATCGTTTTCGAGCGTTACGATAATTTTATTGCGGAAGACTTTGTATTTTGGTATGGTGTATGATATGTTTTTGTGTAGTGGTCTGTATGTAATTGTATTCAGTTTTGATTATGTCAATCTACAAGTAGCAACCGATTGCCTCAGTTTGCCTGTTGAAGCTCATTCTAGAATGTCTGCTATACATGACATTGTAACTATGTTGAGTTGAGCTTTTTGAAACTCACTCACTCACTATCCATTCATGTTGGCTTTTTAATTAGATTATTTTTACGTTACAGGAAAGTTGACTAGAGCGTTTGTAATCCTATAGCTGACGGTTAAATGTCGTTATGTTATTTCTGTTATGGAAATGTTCCTCATTGTCGGTAACTTTTATTGTAGTTCGTCGTGTGCATTTAATGCGCTGTTTTTTGTGCCGGTTTTATTTCCGTGTGCTTGCCGTTTTGTGCTAATGTATAACGTATCATCTCACATATTATAGCGGAATTATTTCCATTGCGTTTGCTAGTTACAGATACAGTAGATAAATTTGTGTCCTTTCTTAGCCCCAGGAGTCGCTTGATGTGTATTTTTGATCTCCATTTTTTGTATTATGGTGATTAGTTTTCAGCCCACTAGCACACAGTTCCTAGTAGGCAGAAATATTGCAGTTTATGCCGGGCCGGATTTGGCTTTGTGTCGTAAAAATGTGGTGCGCTCAACTGTACGCAGTGTTATGCTGCTGTTATTTGATTTCATATGTAAGTTATTTTCACGAATTCGGAACATTATGAAATCTTTATTGCATTGCCTTAAGTGAACTTCTAAATGTTACGTCATACAGAGGCCCTACGTGCCAGAAAATACCTCACTGATGTCCGCCATTCTTTGGCCTGTCGGGCCCTCTTTTTGTGGGGCCCCTGTTCAGTGGAACATGCCGAACAGTGCCTAAATATACCTCTTCTAAGCAAATGTATCACAGTGACGTTTTACTCGGTGAAAGCGTTGTGGAAGGAGACCTTTTCTTCGTTGTAGAGCCACCGACAACTGCCGCTGGAACAAACACCATCGGTTGTCTTCCTGGTGTCTTTAGTGACGGCTAGCATTCGTTTGCCTATTAGCCCAAGTCTAACAGCTGTTCAAACGAACACGGAGTCTGTCCAGTTATGCATTTCGATAGCTTACGGTAAAGTTCGCATAGAACTAAATTAAATGAGTTTTAACATTTAGTTGTATTATTTCTGTGTGTTTTGTTCAGTTTCATGCTCCCACCGAAACAAAGTCCTCTGTTCTCCACTGTTCTAATTACAGGTGATGGGTGATAAGACTATCTTTGTATTTGTAACTGTAGTCGTATTTTGTATGCATGGAAACATATATACCAGACGGTCCGTAAAAAGTAAGCCCTTAACTTTCAGATGTTAATAACTTATTCAATACATAATTTTTAACTATATAACTGCGTTAATAACAGCAACCAAGTTAATTTGGCGAAAGGCGGAATCGCTCGTTTGTATTCGCCAAGTTTTGGCTAGGGGTTTGACCCCAAATTTCCCTTTTCCTGCCGGGTCAAAGACCTCTTTTATCTAACACGTACATTGAGTCATTGGACCCCACAAGTGTACCTGTCAAATGGCATCTAATTTCATCAAACCGTTGAAGCAGAGTGCACGAATGTGACAGAGAGACAGACCACGCTACGCAGAAATGTGTAGGAATAGGCGGAGTCGCTTCCGTTGGAAGAGCGATTTCGCCTAGTAATATGTGCTTTTCATGGACCACCCAGTATATTACAATTAATTGGTTACGTTGTAACGAGTGGAGTAGCCTATATACGATTTATTTATAGTTGACTTGTTTGTGTTGCTAGTACGTGCTGTATACCGCCTGTGTTATAAATGTCTCCATTGTTACGTGTTCATGGGAACGCCACCGTATATGTTATATGGGAAATAAAACAATAAAATTATCGTTGCTTTGTCATCAGTTGCTTATATATATACTAACGTTAGTTGTAACGTTCGAGATCAGCGTTACCGCAGCGTCTGTAGAACTCGGAATAGTTCTGTAGTCACCTTGGGGTAATCGCTTTCTCTTCGCGACCGGAAGTTGGACGCTGGCTGTCAGACATGGGCGGTACGGTCGGCCTTCCCTAGCGGCAGCTGAGCTTATTGTTTGCAGAAAGCCTTCAGTCGGCCTATCCCTACAGTGAAACCGAACATACAACAGGAGAAACGTTGCTGCTGTTTCCTTAGGCTAATGGGAAACTGCATAGACAACGCACGTTTCATTGGTTCCGAAATATGTCCGAACGACCTTGAATGACTGAACGAACATTGCTCACTCTGGTGGAGAAATGTTCGTTTTTTAAAAGATGGTTTGGTGGCGTAGGGTAACGGTTAGCAGGTCGGACTTACCGTCAAGAGGTCGTGGGTTCGACTCCCAGTCAGGTCGCTATCATGTGGTTACTACTTGGATGGGTGACTGTCTGCAGACAGGTAAACCATCTCGGTGTGTAACCAACCACCAAGGTCAACTCAGCCTTTCATCCTTTCGGGGAAAATCGAGTACAGCATGTCTGGCTGGGGTTGATGCGGGCGCGTTCATCTATGTCAGGTGCCAGGTGTCTTCCCATATGGCAGGTGACGCTCCGTAGCTAACTGCCTATGTCATCGCCCTACCCAACAGTACCATCGCCTATCCCCTACGACGTATCGTTTAGCCACAATACATATGGGTTACAACAAAAATGTTGTTTAGCATGCTGTTTAACAAATCCACGAGAAGTTGCAGAAAGTGGAAGCTGTGCTTTAATTACTGGCGTCCGGCGAATTACGACTATCTCAGCACATAATTATCCTTTAAAATGGAGCTTATGAAATACGACTCTATCAACTCGTCCGCGATCCCCAGCGTATTGTCAGTGTAATACTGAGTGTACGTAGGCCTAGCGGTCGTTTATGTCGCTTGTCACGTCCACAGGCTTCGTAAAACTTTTAGAGGTCGAGCGAAACCGAAGTTTTCTGTTTCGGCCGTAACCGAAACTATGACTTCCGACAAAACAGAAACTGACATTTTCAATTAATATTAATGCAAATCACCGTTATATTACACGAAGCATATGACATTATTTAGCAATATCGACAAACTGTTGTCTGCTTTCAGGCGGAGTGACTTTTTTCAAGAAATTTATACGTGGATAAAGATAATCAATTAAAACGCAGGCATGCGTACGGAGCGACAGAAAAAAATGAAATCAACTAAAATTAAAGTTGCACGCTCCGGTTTTCATGTCATTCCATTTCGGTTTAGGCCTATTTCGTTTCATTTTCGTCGCTTTGTACCCACGTTAAAACACAAAAATGTCACAGAGTTTGTCTTCTTTTGACGACGTGTGCTGTCATCATGGGGATCCCGTCACTCGATTACTCATCATCGAAATAGTTTCGGTCGATACCGAAACTCAGCGCATTGCATACCATTGAAACCGAAACAACTCTGAAACTGCATTTAATGTCAGATTCGGTGCGGAAACCGAAATTCGGTCTAGCTCTAGTTGGTTCGTCGGACCGTGAGGACATGATGGAACGCGCGTTATGGTGCGTGCAGTTTTCCCCGCATCCGTCTCTTGCATAGTCCTTCTATAATGCGGCTCGGATAAGATCCGTACCACTGTGGGACCATGCTGTTGCCGTTTCATCCCAAGGACAAATTAGGCTTCATTAAATCCGCGTAACACAGTTACAACAGTCGATAAGAGTTCATTGAGTTCGGGTCTGAAGTGAAAAGTAGGGCTGTAAGCATTACTTTATATATATTAAATGCATTTAAAGTAATGCATAAAGTTGTATTGGTAGGCTCTATTCGAAGACTCGCAGTAGCCTACTTTTTCATCAGGCCAAAGTACAGAGTGGGCCAAAATGGCACCATTTTGTATGTCTTATAACTTCACCAGATATTGACCAATTTTCAAAATTCTTTCACTATCAGAATCAAGAGACAATTTGCAATAAAAATGTTACTATAGATCCCACCACACCCAAAGTGTGTCACTACACTACCTTGTAAAATGTCAGTGTCTTAAGAATAACAATTAAAAACAAAACAACTTTTGTAAAAACACATTTTAAAAATCAACAACAAAAAACAACGTGTTTGTTGTCTCCGTTATTGTCTAAAAAATCACATCTCACAGTTTTCACATCAAATGTTCAATGTGTCCGCCTTGCTGCTGGACGACGCATCGAAGCCGGTGACGCCACTGACCAAATGCGCGATCAACCAAACGCTGCGACACTTTGCCCACTCAGCGACATTGGCTTTCTTTAGCTGGTTGACTGTCGTGAATCGTCAACATTGATAAGCCATCTGTTAAAGGGCATCCCAAACAGCATAATCGACCGGATTTAAGTCCGGATTGTTTGGGGCCACATGCCAGGCTTGATCAACGTTGATCACGCAACTGGTCAGTGGCGTCGCCGGCTTGACTGCGTCATCCGACATTTCACAAGGTAGTGTAGCGACACATTTAAGGTGTGGTGGAAACTATAGCGACCGTTTCATTGCAAATTGTCTCCTGATTCTGACAGTAAAAGAATTTTGATAATCGGTTAATATTTGGTGAAGATATGAGGCGTGTAATAAATGGTGCCATTTTTGGCACACCCTGTACGTAGTGCAAAGTATGCAACAATTCAATGCCGACAGTCGTTTCTTTTGAGTTCATGTTTCGTTGTGAGTTAATGTTTCGTTGGGAAAAACAGTTTTCTTTATTCTCATCCATTTCTTTTGACCCTCTGATGTCCAGGGGAGGGGGGGGGGTAAAATTGCCTCCAGGTCGCTTTTATCCACGTATCTTTGGAACCGAAGACGATACGATGGTAAGGTATGATGGTCCCGCTACGAAACGCTGCATTCATTGAAGTAGCCTACATTGTCAACTGCAAATCCAAAATGGCGAGTTTGATGAGGCCTATTTTTTCTAATCTATATATAGGCCTAAGTAGATGAACTGAAAACCGATTACATATAATTTCTAATTCCTAAAGATTAAGAAAAAACGCGTAACCATTTGCATTGCAGCTTAAAATATTCACAAATTTTATTCATGCGAAGGCAACATGTATAAACGCATGCATAAAAACGTACGTAATCTCACACATACGGTCGCAGAATATGAGGTGTTGCAAAGTAGGCCTATGCACGAAGTGTACGGCAGTAGCAGGAAAACGATAAAGCTGGGTCATAAAAGCCAGCAAAAGCGAGAATCCTAGCATACAACAAGTAGTTGGCGAGATATAATCCCGACACGCATTGCGCTCACGGCTCCCGAGGGTGTTCGGTGTACGCATAACAATAGGCTACTATTTTGTCATAACTACGTGAAATATTAAATAATTACCTTCGCCGAAGACAAGCGGGGAATAAGGCCACGTTTCTGTGTCGGCAGGCCTAGATTTTTGTAAGCTGGAGGGCGCAGGAAAATTATGAACGAATTCTGGCAAAATTTTGTAGAGGGCTCGGGAATGCAGGCCCGTCGACAGGG
>Ga0209671_1003014_pt1 | contig 15932 bp, 9 predicted proteins | sample WorMetHERISLAND2_2_FD_187401 | JGI IMG/M metagenome (GOLD analysis project Ga0209671, IMG submission 187401) | Marine gutless worms symbiont microbial communities from Max Planck institute for Marine Microbiology, Germany - Olavius geniculatus... | ecosystem: Host-associated > Annelida >...
CTTTACACATTAGCCACAGTATATCCGTTACAGATGACAGGCAGACAAACAGACGGACAGATGGACGGACCTACAACAACTCGTGCCAATAGCTCAATCTTTATGGATGTACGGTCGGCTAAAAACTGCAATCTCAATGCAGTTTAATTCATTTTAGTTGCACTTTATGGGCTGTAGGGCATAAAGCAAATCATATGACAGTATAGATTATTACAGTTCATTTCATTGCAGTTTGTAAAATGTAGAAAGCAAGTACATTCTAGTTTAGTTTACTTTGATTTTACTGTAGTCACTTTTAGAGTCTGTCTGATTTAGTGTGATTGTCTGGGGTCAACGACTTTCATTGCCAGTGATTCGGAACGATAAAACAGGTTTTTCTGTATCTCGTGTAGTTTATTATGTTTTAGTAGACAGAATTATTTTGCAGAATTACGTATGAAACTTAGTTCTGATTCCCTATAAAAAACAGACTCGGCCAGCTTTTCGTTGACACCTTGAACAGTATTACATAATGACAGCTCATAGTAATCACAAAAAGCTGAGCATTTAGCCTGGCATTGAGGATGTGACGAAGCAGAAAAATATTCGCATTTGTCATATGCAAATATTAACTTTACTATTCGTCGAATAACAAAATTGCGAAGGCGAATACTTATTCAGTCTCGGCAAAAATTTACTATACTAGTATTTGAATAAAGCAAAACATACAAAGTAGTTGTTCGGTGTTAAGACAGTAAAATCAGTATCTAAGTAAAATTTCAATCATTCATGTTCAGTTAAGAAAATGAAACATCTAGAGTGTTCAGTGTTCTCTTCAGTCAGCATTCCACACCTAAAGTTCAATAAAGTTTAGTCAAGTTGGATAAAATGAAATATTCACATTCAACAGAAACGCTTCCAACTATTCGTCAAATATCAAATAGCTAAAAAATGGTCAATATTTGCATGCCATCAAATGTGAATACGTCACATCTCTACCTGGCAGGAGATAACATTTTCATACCAGTTACTCTGTTCTGAGAACTCAGTGGAATTTTCACTTAAAAGGCATCTGAGAATAAATGCAGCATGCTCATAAAATAATTCATCTCTTAATAGGAAGAAAAACATGGTCGGCCACTAGTGCAAAATGGCAGGTTTAGTGTATGTCGTGCCTGAGCCCCTTATGCCATGCAACTCAGATGATATTATCTACATTTGATGTGATAATGATTGCAGCAGTCATAACAGTGTCTCAGTAAGGGGTCATCCATGATTGATGTCACACAATTTTAGGGGAAAAGTAACTTTTCTCCCCACTTTCTCACATTTTGTCACGCTGCTCTGGACCCCCTCAGATATGATGTCACAAACTTCTACATCCCTCTACTTATTGCAGTTTGTAGTGTAGCCTAGCTGCCAGATCTAAGCAGTTGCTTCTCTTCCCCCAAATCTGGAATTGAAATCAGGCTCAACTTACCCCTACTTTTGGGCTCAGGTTTCCCCCACTTTCGGGCTCAAATTCCGCATCCCCACCTTTTGGATTGTGAAGTGAAAAATATGGGGAGTTTTGATCTACACTTTTAACAAAACTCCCCCTTCTCGCTATTCTTCACTGGGTGCAAGCTGTGCTCACCAGGTATAGGGATAGAAGCCACTGGATCTAAGTGGGTTTCAAACACAATGCAAATTTTTGTATGATTTCATACATTCGATGAGGCACATCCATCTGTGCCGCGAGCCGTGAATGGGGACACTGGCTGTCGTAGGACTACATTATTCTCCGTCATTTGTGCCGTGCATGCTGTACCATGGAGTCCGTCCTGTGTAGTGTACTCCCCGGCCAGGTCTTGCTGCAGATGTGATGTGCACGACGTCACACAACCTTTCATCCCCTTTCCTCTATGTCTCACATCGTCACAATATCATGAAACCATTTCCCCTTCTCGGCACGTGACTTCATTTATGGACGACCCCTACCATCGATTATACCAGTGATACTGAGTCTGATACTGTCAGAATTATGGTTGCTTGTTGTGCATATTATGCAGGTGAAAGTTCATTTGAGGTGAAGGTCAAAGCTGATAGTAATGATATTACTGAGCATCCACCTGTTGAGAAGTCAAGACCATATGTGTGTACAGTGTGTGACAAACGGTTTCGAGATAAAGGACACTTGAAACGTCACAAAGATATACATAATGTCGGAGAGAAACTGTTTGAGTATACTGTGTGCAGCAAACGATTTACACGATCAGATCATCTTCTTAGACATGGCAGAATTCACAGTGGAGGGAAACTGCACGAATGTCCAACGTGTGACAAGGCATTTAGTCAGTTTGGAGATTTGAACAAACACATGAGAGTCCACACAAGAGGATCTTACAACTGTCGTTTCTGTGGGGAGATGTTTAAATGTAGCTATGAACTGAGGTGTCATGTTTATACTCACACTGGTGCAAAGCTGTTTTCGTGTAGACACTGTTCGAACAGTTTTTCACGACTTCACCATCTTAAGTCACATTTGCTGAGGTCGCACAATGAAGGTACTTGGTTGACATGTGACGTCTGTCAGAAGAAATTTGCTCGCAGTGATCACCTTAAATCACACATAGGTCGTTGTCGCGGAGGTCCAAAGACATACTCACACACTGAAGGTACTTTCAAATGTTGGTACTGTGGGAAGCTGTTTAAAACTAGTTGCCATCTAAAGTGTCATGTTCGTACTCATGCTTTTGCAAAGCTGTACTCATGTAGACACTGTTCGAACAGTTTTTCACGACTTTGCCATCTTAAGTCACATCTGCTGAGGTCGCAAAATGAAGGTACTTGGTTCACATGTCACATTTGTCGGAAGAAGTTCAGTCGCGCCGATAAACTCAAATCACATGTGCATCGTCACGGAGATGCCAAGTCGTACTCATGTGAACAGCGTTCAGACCGTTTTGCACAGCATATACAACTCAAGGCGCATCCGCTGAAGTCACACAGTGAAGATACTGAGTTTATGTGTGACATTTGTCAGAAGAAATTTGGCAAATTTGCTCTGTTGAAGAAGCATTTACTTGGTCATGTACGTGAGAAGCTATATGTTTGCAGTGAATGTCCAAGGCGTTACTATACAGCTAATGACTTGAGCCGTCATCTGCCTATGCATTCGGAGTTTAAACAGTTTTGCTGCTGTTTGTGTGGTAAATATTTTAAACGTAAGGAGAGCATTGTGCGACATTTGGATACATATGAACCCTGCAAACTTCAGCGCATGTCTACTTTGATGCAATACCAATTCACATTTATTTCCGAGGTCACTCATGGTGTTCTATCGTGATAGTGTGTTGATGGTAATGACCAGTGATATCATGGCCAGGGAGGGGGGCTAGGCGTGGGGCAGTTGCTTCTACCTCCCCTCCAAAATTTTGGACTGTCAAAAAATTGTCTTTCTGTCCAAAAATGCAAAATTTGGAACTGAGAACCGCCATTTTGGCTAAAATGATGAAATTTAAATTTTGAGCACTCATAATATCTCTGTCAGAAATTTGCAGTGTCTGTCGAGAAAAAATTGCAACTTTCTGTTTTGCTCACTTTCTTACCCATTGTCTTACTGATGATGATGATCCTGATGATAGTTTAATGTGCAGTTTAATTTTCTCCGATCAGTAATTATTATTGACACCCAAATCATCAGCCTTGATTAGGGGCATCTACTCCATTGATAGGTGAAGGCAAATACCTTCTGAAAAAAAGTTCGGGGAAGTAAAAAATAGAAAACTGAGGCGAGAGTTTTTTCGTGTCAAATTGTATGCTGCTGCGATATCGATTCACATATCTATTCCAGGACGTTGTAGTTGCAAGGTTTTAGACATCGCTCATGATGCTACACCATGATAGTGATAATTAGTGACGTCCTGGCCAGCAAAGTGAGGGCAGGGAAAAATAATGCCTAAATTTGGGCTGTCAGAAAATTGTCAAAAACTCTTGAAAAAAAAATTTTGGTCAAAAAATGTAAAATTTGTGGCTGAAAACCCCTATTCTGGGGAAAGTTAAGCGTTCACAAAATATATTGTTACATATTTGAAACTTTTAACCCTTTTCCTTCCACACTGCTTTACATCGATGGCATTCGATGCAAACTTATTTTTCTTCTCTGTTATATTCACAAATATTGGATGTGTAATTCTGTAGAGTGAACATAGGGTGCATATTGGAGTTAGTTGAACTCAGATGCGGATTGTATGGCAGTGTTTGCCACTGTTTAATTTGATAGTTTTTATTAACTGGTGCTTTATGCTGTATGTTTATCTACATGTTCATTTTTACGCGCGAAAGCAGCTACTGCTTTCAGTGCATCTTAGCCATCACAATTCTGTCCGTCTGTCCGTCCGTCTGTCCGTCCATCCGTTCGTCACACTGGTGGATCAGTCAAAAACGGTTTAAGCTTGGATCACCAAATCCTCACTGTCGGCTGCCTGGAAGACTCTAGTTTCAGGAGCCGTAAAGTTTTTCCATAAATTCGAAGGGGGTCACCCCGAATGAAGGTGCTAAATGAGAGGGGGGTGGGCAAAATTCGCGATTTTTGACCAATAAGTTGATGTATCTCAGTAACGGTGCGAGATACGGACTAGGTTACTATTAATCACTAATAGGAAGTCATACACTAACTCTTGATTTGCGCCGAATTCAATGACCTTGAATGACCTTGAACGCCAAAATAGGGGGTTTTATGGATTTTTTTGGCGATTTTGGGCTGCAACACAAGTCTATATCATTCACAAGGTGGTGCCACGGAACTATCGTTATGCGATCCAGATAGAGAATTTGGTATTTGTATATAAACTCAACGTAAACACCCCAATTTTTAGCTAAACTACTAAACCGGAACTGCTATAGGCTTTCACGCGTTTCACGAGTATTAGCTCAAATTTCTTGTTTTTCTAATTTGTGTCGGCTGCGGTTTTAGCTGCTAATGTATGCATCCATCTTGATATTACTGATATATGTGGCTGACTAACTTTTGTAACTTTTTGCACAGTCCGTTAAGTTTTTTTCATGCTATTTTTTTGTGATCGATTCATTAGTGCATAGTATTGCATTTGGTAACCATTTGAAAGCAGATCGTTGTTTTGCTCAGGGTGCCCACACTTTCTGGGAAGTCCTGGGTTTTTTCTTTTATTTCCAGGTTCTGGAAACTTATTTTTATGCGTATGATTCACTGGTATTGGATGTTGCACACTGTGTCTCAAAAAACATTTCTATCAAAATCTGGTAACTATTTTCATCAAGTTATGATTGATAGTGTCTGGGATTTTTTGCATGTTTTTGTTTATTTCAACATGTATTTCGCTTGGTGTGATTTCTTTAGGTAGTGCCGAAGCAAACATTTAATAGATGGAAAACTGAGTGGTCATTTGATGGCAAGTTGTGTGAGGAGTATTCATTTTGAAAATATTAAAATCTGTCGATATTTTAAGCTACAGTCGGAAATGTCGGGGATTTTTTTTTGAGACACAGTGTAATTTTGTACATTTTATATTAAGTTAGCGGTGCTCATAATTGCCGCTGTTTAATTTGATAGGTTAATTTCGTTAACTGGTGCCAATTACTGCTCATATGTTTATTCGTGTTCATGTTTTTCGTTTGTGTTGTTTTAGCTGCTATGCATCTGTTCAGTGATCTCGAACGTCGTATTTTTCTACGTATGTAGTTTTTTTGTGCCGTTTGTTTGTGAGGTAATTATTTGAAAGCAAATCAATGCCTACCCAGCCATTTGCTGGGTAGATGCAAGATTTTATTTCGTCAGGTTAGTTTTTTGTTTGTTTTTAATTTGTGTTGGCTGCGGTTTCTAGCTGCTCTGCATATATTATGATAATTATATTTCGCATTGTAGACTTTGTTTTTAAGGCCAAAGGCATGGCGTTCAATTTACTTTATGAATCCTGACATGTTGCTACGTTCTTCAGTAATAGTAGTCTTGCGTTATACGCTTAAGTCACACTGTACACAAGTCACTTTCCGTTATTGTTTTTAGCCGACCGTACTTAAGTGACGGTTGAGCTGTTGGCATGGTTGTCGTCTGTTTGTCTGTCCGTAACCGATGTACCCTGGCTAACGAGTAGGTCATATTGGAAAACATTTACATGAATAATTAGCCATGTGTCCTCAACTTGGGCACGCAAAATTTCAGCTATTCAATGCAAGGGAAATATTTTCAAATTCGAGATTGAATGGACAGGGGTAGGAAAATATGTGCATTTTTGACGGAAAACTGGCCATATCTCGGAAACGGTAAGATACGGCCAAGGTTACTATTAATCACTAATAGGAAGTGGCAGACGCTCTTTCAGATGAAACGAAACTTACCGACTTTGAATGACCTTGAAGGTCATTGACAACCAGTACGGTCGGCTATCCTAGAGACAGCTTCGTTTCTTGCTTGTTATTAATTGCCAATATTAATTGTCTCCAATGACTTTACTTCAAGCCAAGGACTTGGGCCACTGCTTTTTGTCGGTTTCCTCAAGGCGCTTTGAGGACGAGGCCAAGTCCTTGACGACACATCACTGATTTGTGCGGATATTTTTAAGTGACTAGTGACTGTAATAGTTAGTACTGTTGTAGCTTTTTTGCATGGTAACTGAACGTAGATCATTGCCTACCCAGAGTTTATTCCACGTCTGCTGGAAAGTCCAGGACTTTTCCCTTTAATTTTCAGGCTCCGAGAAGTCCAGGAAATTAAAGCTTAAGGTCTGATAAGTTCTGATAAGTGAAAATCCTGTGTGGTTGATGAATTTGCTGCGGGTTTAAAATAAACATTGTGTAGCACTATCATAATGCTTATTGCTGAAATACAATGATGAGATAAATTTTAGAATATTTAACGTTTCATATGCCTTGTGAAGAACTTTGTGCATTGGATTACACTCCGTATGCGCAGTAAGTAACTGTGTTTTGTCTTTTTTTTTAAATGTTGGCAGGCTCCAAGAAAATCTTGGAATAAAACGTTTTGGCACTCCTGTAAGTCAGGGAATTTCTTTCCAGTAGATTTGTGGGAACTGTTTGCTTGAGTGATTGTGTGCTTGTATATAAGTGAGAGTCAGTGTTATCACGCCTCATGGAAAGTCTTAGATTTTTACGTTCTCATTTTCCGGCACTGGATGGTCCCAGAAAATAACTTTAGTCATGGAAATTTGTGGAAATTAAAGCTGGAAAGTCTTGGAAAATAAAAAGCCAAAATTGTTGCTAGATTTCGTGTGGGTGCAGAGTAAACATCGTGCAGCACTAGCGTAGCACCTATTGAAATACAGTTTTATGCCAGTTTTTTACTTACAGTCTGCATGCGCAGCAAGCGACTGCTGTTTGTCTTTATATTTAAGCGTTGGCGGGCTTCAAAAAGGTACTGGAAAATTTTTTTGAAGATCCTGGAAAAGTGATGGCATTTACTTTTTTGTCAGTAAATGTGTGGGAACTCTGTTTGCTGTACGATTGCTGTTCGTTTTAGTAAAGTGTATGAAGTGCTCGAATTGCTCAAAAAGAGCTAGGGGGATTCGATCAAAGCACCAAGGGGATGCGGTGTACAACTGTACATGGGTAGCTCCAGAATGGATTTCTAGATCACAACGAGATGGTTTCAAAACCTTTATTTTTGTTTTTTTAATCTCCAAAGGGCATATTTTATCACTTTCTTAAGCACTAAATTTAAAGACTTCCTTTATATGTTTATTATAGCTGGTAAATCTGCTGTTCACGAAATCACTATACACCAACAAACTAAGTGTTTCAACACGCAAGTTGTTTCTGAGACTGATCTGCTGTAACTTCATTTAACTGAATTTTCTTTTGCTTGATGGAAATTCGATAAACTAACTGGATTCTTCAGTTCTGTCTTGAGTTCTGTAATAAGAACCATAACTTAACCTACACAGAAGACGAAAGCCGACTATTTTAGGCAGAATTGCTACCAGAGCCTACAGCTGATTCACTGCCAGTGAATTAGGGGATTAAGGCATTCCCCAAGGTGGTTGAAATTTACTGGAGCTAGGGGGTCACTGCAGTGAGCTAGAGCGTTTCAGCTCATTTACCCCCCCCCCTACAGCAATCCTAGCACTGCGTACATATTTTTAATTAGACATTGTCGACCAGGTAGATCAGTGGAATATAATGTGTGTGCCTATAATATTGAATGATTATAATAAATAAAACGGTTTTACTACCAGCCTTCTGTGTGTATAGGCCTATACAAGATCAGAATTATTCTGAATATTACTGCACCTCATTGAAAAAGCAGAATTTCACTATTTATGCTATTGTAATTCATTCTGCAGCATAAATGACTTTTATTACATGTCATTATATATTAGGTCTACTTAAAGCATTGGCATTTGAAGTGTGGTGTGATATCTGAACCCGATAACCACGGTAGGCTTATTGCAATTTTTACAGAATGTACCAGTAAATAATATTGAAAGTTTGTCAATGTTTGGCGAAAATAGATATAGACAAATGTTTGCCCATCCTGTGTTCAACTCGTTCAACTCTGCTACAAAGTTGGGCAAAGTATAGTTTCACATATAGGGTGGGCTAAAAATGTGCCACTATACTTTTGTCCATTGATCGATTTTCAAAATTCATTCACTGGCACACTGCAGACAATTTGCGATAATATGATTATTACGTACACCGCCAAATTATAAATGTGTCTGTACACTAATAATAAACAAACATTGTGGTAAAATTGAAAAAAAACTTGAAACCAACATTGCATTGCAGTCTGTATGACACTAGACTGTGTGGGTATAACACAGTCTAGTGTCATACGAATTATTCATCGCAATGCTGATCTGAAGCGTTTTTTCATTTACCTATTTTTTTGTTATTAACATCAGTTTTTGCTTACATTTATATTTCACAAGGTAGTGGAGACGCATTTACGGTGTGGTGGGATATATAATAATCAATTTATTGCAGATTGCCTGCAGAGTGTGGCAGTGAAAGAATTTTGAAAATCGGCCAGTAATTGGCGAAGATATGAACAAACGTAAAGTGGCAGGTTTTTATGGCCCACGTACGGTGTAGATACGATAAGATATAATACAGAATTTCCATGTGAAAACTGACAGACAAGCATACAAACTAAAAGAATTGAAATGTTTTAAATTAAACAAAAAATAAATCAGAGATATCAAAATAGAAGTACATTTATAATACAAAACAAAAAAATCAATAAATTGACTGAAATCAGAAAAAAACTAAAAAGGAGAGTAAGTAAAATGTCTTGAACAACTATTTGGTAGGTTTATGTAGTTGGCTACTTTCTGCTTTTATCAATGCTTGTGCAATTTTCCCTATTGTTCAAATTTAGGCCTATTTTTAACATTAAAAACAACGGTAGTATTTTCCCCACAGCACAATAGGTGTGCGCAAGAAATAGAAGTCCGATACAATGTTTAATAGATAACCGTACGTTGATGAATGTAGGCCCTAAACGAACTACTACGAGTTTTTGGTCAACAGTAGGGCAGACTTTTAACGCTCATGTCTATGGCACAAGCTGTCGTCTGTAATCTGTCGTCTGTAACGCATGTATTGTGGCTAAACGGTACGCCAAATGGCGTCGGCGAATGTACCGTTGAATACGGCGATGACGAGTACATCATAGTTGTCACTAGTCAGTCGTAACCACGTCCCTATCTGCAGCGGTTTGGCCGCAATTTTAAACGCAAAGTTTCTGCCTGCATCCATCACCCACGTGCGCCAAATTACCGTATCATATCCACGGGTTTATTGTATTGTTTATTGCGTTCGTACGGATAGCAGCGTTAGCATAGCGTGTATGGGACTGCAGTCACTCTGGGAAATTGCTTTCTCTCCGCGACCGGAAGTCGGACGCTGGCCAACGGACATAGGCGATACGGTCGGCCCACCCTAGCGACAGCTGGGCTTTTTGTTTCTAACTCGGACAGAACCCTTCTAACTTATACGCGAATGAATGGCGCTTTCATTTAAATCTTCACACGGGCAGAGGCTATAGGCATACACAATATCCTATGAGTCATATAGAGTCAAGCCGGTGTTTTTTTCATAATGCCGCTAGGCTTCTACAGTATCCCTAGTATAATACGAGTTTGGTCATCGATCATGTTATATAGCACACGTGTGTCAGGGGGTCTAATTCCCTTTGTAAAGCGGTGGGGCTACTGTATTCCCCTACGATTATAGGCTTCGAATGTATAGGCCTATGCCTACTGCAGTCCTTAGTGAAGGTAATTTTGTTACCGCTGAGTGACGTATTTTATTGTTACAGCTGTAGGCCTAACTATTAACTAAAGTCAGTTGACGCTGAATAAGATAGGCCCACACACACGCTTAGTATTATTGTGTGTATATGGCGAGGTCACTTACTCATAGTAATTGTTGACTTCTCAGAAAACTTAGCTCGATGACAGATGGCGAACGTGGGCATTGCTTTTGCACGGTTCGTTTGTACGAGACGAAGAGGTCAGTGGTGTAAATGAGAGACCAAAATCTGGAAACAAGCTGACCGAGATCGAGACGCCCAAAAAACTGTCAGATTGAGACCATCGATGATTACAGACCTAAAAATGTATTCATCAATACAAACTAAAGAAGTGTTCACGACTCAATTCTGCGCAGCACGTTTACGCGAATTCACGATTTCGTGCAACCGAGTGGCGGTAATTTGTTAGTCCGACCGTTAGTGTGAAAACTGTTAACAATATTTTCAGTGCTCAACCTACATGTAGGGTCCTAAAGGGCCCCACGCTTTGTCCCAGATTAAAAAGCGCCAATTTTTGACGCACTAGAGCTATGCTGTATATCGCGTCTATGTCACGGGTTATCATCTGTCGTCGGTCCGTATGTAAGCCTAAAGGATGTATTGTGGCTAAGCGTTAGGTCTCAGGGGAAAACTTTTGTACGACTCTGTGTCGAGGCTCTATGCGTAGGCTACAAAATTCGGGCATGCAGTGCAGGGGCAACAAGGAGATTCTGTTGTGTAGGCTTGAAGTCCTGCTTAACGGTGGCTAACCACGTTTGTTGAGGACGACCACGTGATCTTTTCCGGTTTTTCGGCCGGTCGTCAATGCCGGCGTTGACAGCGCGTGTGTGGTCCTCGTCTGAGTGCGAGAAAGAGAGAGAAAACGTTTATTTGTCTCAGATACATTTACACAGTTACAACAAACAAAGATAAAAAAATTATGAGTCAGCTAGTCAGAAAAGGTAATGTTCACCAAAACCGACTACCTTTAATATCTTAGCTACAGAGAAAAAAACTACTTAACTACAAAGGCATAAATCATAAACATGCACGGTCATCTTTACCATTACATGCAAGAATAAAACTCTTATTGCAGTGGAGGCCCTACATAATGTGTTCATATCATTATAAAAAAGAAAACTCCCAACGGATAATGTGGCCGAACATTATTTTTCAAACACATGTGGCATAAATCGTGTTTTTTATCTGTTTTTAAAATGTTTTTAATCTTAGTAATAGTGTAAATTAACAAGTAATTAATTTCACTATTTATTTTATCGTTCGTTGATTGTTTAAGTGACAGGATATTGAACCGAGCGGTGACGAATTTTTACGCGCGATAGCAGAATGCATGGCGCGTCTTGTGATCTGTATCAAAACGGTGCAAGCTATGATAACGAAGTCTTTTCTGTTGGCTGCCCCAAGGACTCTAGTTTATTGTCTGTCCAATGCACTGCATAGCATTAGACAGAATATAATATCACCTGATTGTCCGTGCGTCCGTGCGTCCAACTGTTCTTAAGCTATCTTCCTTCCACCTTCTTTTTTCCTTCCCCTTTCCATCTCCTTTTCTTTCCACTTTCCCTTTCCCTTGCCCTTTTCTTTTTCCTTTTTCCTTTTTCCTTTCCCTTCCCTTTTCTCTTCCACTTTCCTTCCCCTTGTTCCAGCTTTCTTTCAGTGTCCACGTCCGTGCGTCCAATATTTGAGGCACCATATCTCCATAACGGTGCAAGATAGACGCATGGTGACGATGAACCATTTATAATAAAGTGCTGGTGATGAATCGAATTGTCTCATTACTGACAATGTTTATTGTTTAGTTAAAATAATAAAGAAGAGTGAAAGGATTATTGCTGTTCTACAATTAAAAATTAAACTGTTTGATTTTTTTCTATCAGTCTAAACAGCTCACTGATTATATTTATACAGCCAGATACTGTAAACGATCAAAATGCATTGGATAGACTCCGTGTTCGAATGAACATTATCTTGTTGTGACAAAAATTGCGTGCCCTTGTGTGAAGGGGTTCCCCTAATTGAACGAGGGCGTCAAAGAGGGGTATCCCCCGCAAAAGACGTTATTTTGCTGTTATCGGCTTTTCTAGTGTGTAAACGGTTGCAGATACTGTTGGTACAGACATGTTGCTTATCATAACAGGCACTGGTCACGGGCTTTTTTATTTTTATTAACATCGATGACCTTGAACGACCTTGAACCCTCAATAGGGGGTTTTAGTTAATTTTTTTTCGCAATTTCTGGCTGCAGCGCACATTTCAAGAGTAAACTGCGACGAAATGCTTGAAGATAGACCAAAACAACCTGCATATATGAAATTTTTAGCATTAAACGCAGATTTAAGCAGTCTACGTGCCGACCCCTTAGGTTCAAGGAGGCCCGCGCACGCGAGCGTAAAAGAGGGGGTACCCCTCTAAAAAATGGTTATTTTACTGATTTTGCCTCGTCTAACATGAAAACAGTTGCAGATAGGCACATACATCCTGCTTATAATAACAAGCACTGGTGACGAGCTTCTAAGGAGTGTCAACATCGATGAGCTTGAATGACATTAAACCCCAAAATAGGTTTTTTTAGTAATTTTTTGCGATTTCGGGTTGCGACACACATTTTAAGAGTAAATTGCGTATAAAATTATCATTACTTTATTGCATGCTGTACACTGATTGCCAAAGTGGCAGGACCGCTGCTATCGCGCGTCACGTGCGCTTTGCTCAAATTACTTGTATGGTTGGTGACACGAGTAGAAAAGTGGACTCGCAGAATGTGCCGAAGGCACCAATGATCAAATGCGTCGAGTCGCCTGCTGGACTGCAGGGTCAAGTCCAAAATTTCAGACACGTCGAAGATCTCAGTTAATTTAATGTGCAGTTAACGGTTAAAGATTAATCGTGGCATATAGCTCTTTATGGGAAACTTATCTCAAAGCTATGGAGCGTCACCTGCCCTATGGCATCACACAATGTTACCTGCCACCCGGCACAGGTGAAATCGCACCGTCTTAACGCCAGCCGGATAGGCCGGTACTCGATTTACCTACCCCGAAGTGATGAAAAACTGAGTTGACCTAAATGGCTGGTTACATACCGAGATGGTTCACCTGCCCACAGGCAGTCACCCATCCAAGTACTAACCCGGCCCAGCGTAGAGCAACTTCGTGGATCGGACAACGCGTTACTGCTACGCCACGCCACCAATTGTCGGAATTGTATCATTTTGTACGTAGCGTGGCACCAGTCCTGCTGTCGAAAATGGAGTATGCGCTTTATTAACTGCGTGACACACGTAGGTCTACGTAACCGCACGTCTCTGCTACTGTTCTGCGTAAGTTACGCGTCAAATGACGTGCGGCCGACGTATGAACGATGCATAGATGCAGAGATATATTAACAGATTGATAGATGGGTCTCAACGTTAGTAGGTCTATAATAGCGGGGGGGGGGGCTTTGTAAACCACACAGAATTACTCGACATTGCCACTATAATAAATAAATAGTAGGCATACAGTGTTTGTTTAGCAAATGTGCAGACCATTTTAGCCGCCATAAGGTTGGCGCAAGGCCTATAGGGTAGGCCTATTCCAGCAAATATGCTTAGGCGGGTTATGGACCTATAGATGTTAAACAAGCTTAATGTCAAAAACGTGCTGCTAAAAGATTGCTAACCGTGAAAAAAAAACTATGAGCAATAATGGGGTGTTTACACGATCCAGCAAACTTCCAGCAACCATATTCAAAATACACGTGCTAATGCTGGACGTTTGCTGAAAGTTTGCTAGAAGTTTGCTGGAAGTTTGTTGGACGTTTGCTGGATTGTGTAAACACCATATAAGTGATCATGTAAAGTTCCGCCGACACCCGAACCTTACAATAGTAATTCGGTATAATGCGAAATCGTATGAATGTTGTCTCAGGTGAATCATAGGCCTAAGCCTCAGTAAACAAGTTCAAGTTTTGGCTGGGGTTCAACCCCCAAATTTCTCTTTCTTTTGGGTTACCAGGGACCCCATCTGACACAGTGGGTCACTGAACCTTACACGTTTTCCTGTCAAATGTCATCTAAATTCGTCAAATGGTTTAAGCAAGATTGTGACAGACGACAGACGTACCACGCTACGGAAAACGTGTAGCAATAAGCGGATTCGCCTGCGCTTGACCGATTTTGACAAAAAATGCAACAGGCAACAATATTAGCAAACTCAGCACTTTATTTGTGACAGATTTGAACACCGCTAACACGAATCGTTGTGCAAGAAATATTGTTTGCTCGACAACATTGACGAATCGTGAGCATTACTATTAATTATTACCGCCTTCGACTGTGCTATATTTATTACGTAGACGGTGCAGATAAACTTAGTCTACGAGTAATAAACACTTCTTATGTGAAACATTGCTCTATGCCGTTATACTAAAGCCTCATTTGTTGCTTTTCAAGGCGAGCTATAGCGCCTCTGAGGAGCCTAGATATGGATGCTACATAAATTAGCGTATTCACTCACTTTTTCGTTGATTCATTCAAATGCACGTTACTTTATGCACACAGTCTATCATAATAGACCTAGGCCTATAATATACTTCTTTGCCTGTGACAGTTTTACGACCCGCTGTAGTAAAATCTTGCGTGCGCCGTATTCATTGTAAACTAACTAACTACCCGGTAATTTATAATTTTGTGCTAGCTCTGTTCGCAGCGTGTTACTTTTTATTGTGACCGGCCAGCAACCGTGACCGAAATGCAGATACCGATAATTATCGTCTGACCGTTTTATACAGGGCCTAAAAATCTTTATTGTGCTTCTAGTTAATCTGGCATAAAATAGGGTCGGGCATAAAAGCGAAATAATTTTTTAAAAAATTTTCATGCCATTCTGTTCAACATTACCTACACAAAGTTTGCAAAAAAAAACAAACTGACACACTGAATAGTATGCCTAGAAACGAGAACTAACGTAAAAATACTCCAGCATTATAACAGACTGGATGCAAACGGTTTTATTTCTGTGAAACTTTAAAAGCAAACAAAAAACTGCAGCAATATTTTTGATGGGTTCGATAAAAATTTAGGGACAAAGATTTTAGGGACCGACAGCAACTAGAAGCACAGGATTACATCTAGGCCGTACTACGTGTTTTGCCTGTGCGTCTGTGTTTGTCTGTCTCAAACGGGCTGCCATTAAAAGCCAAAAATTTGTACAAATGTTCCTCGGGCTAGAGTAATGGTTAAACTTTTTTAGTTAAAAAGTCAAAGGTCAAAGTTCAAGGTCACCGGATGTCAAAAACCTCAAGAAGACGATACACAATCTCTCATAATAACGAGTGGTGCAATAACCTGGGGCTTGATTCACATAACACTTTAAGATAATTTTGAGATAGTTTTTCACGCTTACGGTCATCATAAGACAATAAACCAATTCACAGAACACTCACGACATATTTGAGATATATCTTAAAATAAAATCATAAGATCAATTTTGGTGTCTGAAGAAAAGTCACAAGTTGTAAGTAAATGAAAAACTTTGGACATTTTTACAATTGTTTTACTTTGCTCTTCATCATCATCATCATCGACAACCGTGGGCTCAATGCCCGTTGGTGTCTGACGCCATTCTTACTATCGCTGCCCACCGCTGCCTATCTAGGGCAGCGTGGCTTAACTCCTGCAGGG
>Ga0209671_1003016_pt1 | contig 15927 bp, 12 predicted proteins | sample WorMetHERISLAND2_2_FD_187401 | JGI IMG/M metagenome (GOLD analysis project Ga0209671, IMG submission 187401) | Marine gutless worms symbiont microbial communities from Max Planck institute for Marine Microbiology, Germany - Olavius geniculatus... | ecosystem: Host-associated > Annelida >...
CATGTATGTACCTATCTGCAACCGTTTTCACATTATTCAAGCCAATAACGGCAAAATGACGTCTTTTTAGGGGGGTACCCCTCTTCGACGCCCTCGTTCAAGGGGAACCCCTGCTCCCAGTGGCGCGAAATTTTGTCACGATAAACTAGAGACGTTGGGGCAGCCCACAGTGAAGATTTTGTGATCCTAGCTTGCACCGTTTTGATACAGCTCACGAGCATGACAGACGGACGGACAGACAGACGCCCAGACGATGGCAGACTGCGAAGCATTCTGCTGTCGCGTGTAAAAACTGTGCATACTTACTAACTTACTACAAGTTTTCACATAAGTTCCTTGGTGCATAATACCCATAATTGTGTGGGTGAAGGCTTTGCTGATGACCTACGAGGTGCAGAAACATTGCTAATGAACTGGTTGTTACAGACATTGATGCAGTACGCTGAAGACATAGCACTTGCTTTGACCTGCAACAAGCAGCGCTATCAGCTGGCGCTGGACAAACTCGAGTCAATCTCCGATGAGATGCATGAGCAGCGTAGGCTTGTACTGCCACCTCGGACTCCAGGCGTCGGAGCTGAAGCCTCTGATGACTTTTCAGACTGGCCGTCTGTCAACATTGGTCAGTAGTGGCCTGTATACATCTGTCAAATTACAGCCATTTTCGTTAGTAATTTGTTGACTTTTGCTGATTTCTTTGGAATGATTACCGTTTACTGCTAGATGCCGCTGCGACAAACAATTCATCACAGATAATGTCGTAGGTATTTTTGATAGAGGCAGCAATGTCTAGTGGAGTGGTGACCAGCTGAAATGTCAACATATTAGCAAATAAAGGTTGTAATTTGATGGATTTGTATAGCTTATTACCATTAGTTACTGTTGCAGCCTGAGCTATTCTTTCAAAAATATCAGTGAATATTTTCTGGGAGCCAACTGCTCTGTAATTACATCTACATAGAAAATACATGCACAAGAGAGTAAGCAGGTAGGTTTTCAATGCAAGTTCCTATAGACAGCTCAGATAGTCAGGCAAGTTGTTGCAGTTATTAAGCCTGGTCAGAACTGTGGGCTTAGGACCTCAAGTTCCAGCTGTTGGTCAGTCATCTACAGTCACAACTGAAGCAGACACCATCGACATTTGAAGATTTCTCTGGCTTGCAAAATATGCAATCCTCTTTTGATTCATTAGTCTTTAATTCCATTGTTGTCATAATTTTTCTATTATTGGCCTCTGCAAATTATTAATACCGAACTTAGTGTTGGTGTCCGTTTGGGCATTGTTGTAAATTGCTGAGCATTACTGTTCATTTTTTTACTTTTTTTCTGACTTTATGAGCTTTCTTCTGGTGTGTTTTTGTGGTATTTGTTTTTTTTGTTTTTCGTTTATATGTCATGTGCTTTATGTACAACTTGAATAATAGCAACAGGGTGAACTCTCACAATGGCCATAATGTCTGCATCATAAACATTGTTTTGGTAATATTATTCTGGTTGTAAGGATTACTATTATTCTTCAGTAACGATTAGATTTTAATAATTCAGCAACATAACTTCGAAGGTGTGCTTTGTTTTACAGATGTTGGTGGAATACATTTGGAAGCCGGAGACAGCATTGAGTCACATGCTGCAGCGTCTTACCGTGAGAGAAAAGCAAGCATTGCTGCTGCTGACATGCTGGATAAGTTCACTTTTGTGGATGTGCCAGAACAACAGTCATTCTCTTCCGAGTTAACTGCGGAAGAAATAATCAAGTGTGCATCTGAGACTGCTGCACTGAAACAACTGTCTGGCAGTCTGTTGCTGTCAAGTGGCTCGGAGAGTGTCGGTTCTAGCGAAATTCCACATCGAGATAATCAGATAGACGGTGCCGAAGACAGTGCCTCTGAGCGAAGTGAGGCTGATCATGGTACTGTATTAACGGAATCTGATGCGGAGTTGAAAGGTGCAGCTGAAAGTTCTAGCAGCAGTGTAGCAACGTCAGTTATACAGAAAACTGTGGCAGTCGCAGCTTTGCCATTGGGTGTTTACATTACCAAACCATCTCCGGCCACTGACAGTAAAGCATCTACAGCACCGGGTAGTGATGATGCAAATTGTGATATTGCGATGTCTGATCGTGACCGTCGTCGGCTTCAGATAAACAAGCAGTTCCCAATACTGCATGATCTTGGCCAGCGTCCGTAGCAGAGCGTGTGCTTTTGCATAATTTGCACTGTGTCTCAAAAAAACATCCCCAACATTTTTGACTGTAACTTTAAAACCAATTATCAGATTTCGATAATTTTTGGTAGGAATATTCTTGACACAACTTGCCATCAAATGACCATTCAGTTTCCAACCTCACTTAACGTATGCTTCTGCACTACCTAGGGAAATCAGATCAAGCGAAATGTGTTGAAATAAACAGAAAATATGAAAAAAAACATCCCCGACATTATCGATGGTAACTTAAAGAACGATTAGGAGATTTTAATAATTTTTGGCAGAAATATTTCTGACACAGCTACCTATTAAATAAGTGTTTTAGATTTTACCTCACCAACGTCTGCTTTTGAACTACCTGGGAAAATCAGACCAAGCATAATACGTGTTGAAATGAATGAAAAACGTCGATAAATTCCATCTGTCCTAATCTGTGGGCCCCAACTGCCAGTCTGTTACAAGTTTTGACTACCATGCAGCAGTGTGTCTAACAGATAGTTTAGGAATGTTTGTGAAGTCGAGAAGCGTGTACAGCCTGGGTTGGTCTGGAGCAGAACTTTCTATTGATACTGCTGTCAATGAATGGAGAAAGCGTCTCCTTGCCTGTGTTCACATAATGGGACAGCACTTCAAGCAATTTTACTGCAGGCAGTTGAAAAATGAACAGCTGGATGAATTGTCAGCCAAAATGTCAGAAATTTGAAGAAAATGTGTTTTTGCGGGTTATGTTAATTAAGCAATCATATCGCATTGGATAAAAAAGTAATATTTCGCTGGTTGTGTTTTCCCCATGAAGTGCAGAAACAAACGTTGGGTAAAATAGGAAACTGAATGGTCATTTGACGGCAATTTGTTTCGGGAATATTCGTACCAAAAATTATCAAAATCTGATAATTGGTTTTCAAGTTACAGTCGGAAATGTCTGGGATGTTTTTTGAGACACAGTGTACACTCTTGTTGTTCTTATATTCACTGGTGGTGGTGTTTGGTGTGCTTTATTTTGCCATTTAACGATCTCATTAAGTACTTCATACCTTCACCGCCATTGAGCTGTGCTGGTGGCATTGTATTTTTTGTCATTTTTTTCTTCTACATGTCTAAATGTGGTGCGTGCTTAAACTGTTGTCACTGTTGCATCTTGGAACAGAAATAACCTAATTTGGTTTCAGAGTCAAAAGGGTCAAAAGCCAAAGTCCCTAGCGGGCAAAGGCATATTGAGCTCAACACTGCATTGTTCTGTCTAGTTTTCATTTGTGTTGTTACTAAATGTCTGGTGTATGACGAAATATGTAGAAGAATTGTGTGATGTTTTATGCTGATGAGGTGATACATTATTGTAGTATTTCTAGCTTCATGTTGATATTTTAGGGTACATTTCATCTTTTTTACTTATTTGAATTGCAGTATGAAGACTGTTTTGTGGTATATGGGTACTGGCATCTCTGTGAGTGTTCTAGCACTTGAGGCTATTATTAGGTGTAATAAAGGTTGTTTGCAAAGGTTGACAAAGGTTGTCTGCATGCTGATAATGTGCCTATTGTATGGGGAAGAATAAGCTAAGCTGGCCACATGTAGCAGTAGCTGCTTATTTTTTCCAAAATCGATATTAGTTTATGTGTAATAGTGCTAATGATGTCAAATGTTTGCATTGTTGACTAGTATGCTTTATATCAAAGTGATATCTATCTTGTTGAAACTTTGGCATCCATTTTGCTGTGGATGTCATTTATTTTTTACCACTAGTGTGTAACATTGACATGCATGTGTGTATATTGTTTATATACTATGCGATGATTATTTTTTGGGTTGTTCCTGTGAGCATGCATTCTGAATTTTGTTGTTAATGTGATATCGCAAGTATTTGTGAACACAGCTCCACAAAATTGTAAGCATTGACGCTTCTGGCCAAAAATTAGTGCCTCAGATTTTGGGGTTGAAGGTCAACTTTCAAGGTCACTGAGAGTCAGACATTATGTCGATATCTGCACTTTTTGGCTTTTTAACTCGGTGGGAAATGCTATTGCACACAATTTCCCACTGAGTTTCAGCAGGACAAGGATGAATGGGATCAAGGAGTCATAGGTGAAGATCCCATGGAGTAGAGGCTCGCCGAGTTTGACACTTTGCATCAGGTTCTAACCATCTACTTCAGTAAGACACATGTGACTATGCTAAGGTTCACAAAAAGTCTGTATGTTGTAATGTAGATTAGTGTTAAAACAAGTTTCTAGTCGGTGCTTTTCCTGATTGCTTGTCGACTGCAGAACTGTTGTTATTTTATCTTTCATGTTTAATTCAACAAATGCTAGTACTGATCGAGGTGTGTTTGTGTGCATTTTGTGAATCAGTTGAAGCATGCATTTTAATTGGTGGTGTGGAAGCTTATTGAACAAGAACCAATTGACCAAGACACATCATCTCCTTTTGTTATATTTTTCAGTAAGTCATCCAAGCATTACCATCTATGCTATGCTGACTGTGGCCCTGGCCAAGAATTATTCACTGCAACCATGGTCCAGGCTTGTTCCTTACGGGATGCTTACGAGGGCTGTGTTTAAGTTAGATGGATGACGTCATGATGATATCATCCAGTGAAACTTAACAGCTGGTATTCAGAATTAAATTCTCTACACAACCATATATTTCAGATTTGTATATTTTGCAAATTAGAAGAATTATGCAATTTTATAATTTTTTATATTATGCAAATTTTTTGCAAGATTCCAGAGCAATCAAAAATGTGATCAATGATGGGAGTAAATGTTCAAACTTCCTATAATGAGATCTGCATATAAAGCAACCGGAAGATGATGCATCTTGATCTTGTTATGTGGAAATGTCCTAGTCAAGATATCAGCTTTTACTTCAGTTGTTGTTGTCGTCCAGAAAAGCAACTCAGCAATGTACAGGATTATTGACAATGTATAGGAAAAATAAACAATGTATCAGAGATGATTAGTAACTTACTAACACCAACTAACTAAAGTAACAAGCAACACAAAACATCTCATTACATATGTAAAAAATTATAAACATACAGACTTCAACCCATAAAGCCCACAGGATGGCACTGATATTAGTTTACTCAGCCCTCAGGCAAACACCAGCTTACACTGCCAGACTAAGGATATGAGGCTAGTTCATCGTACAGTGTGCACACAGATGGATGGCTAGGCTGAGTTGACCAGGGTTGCTGGTTACATTCAAAAAGGCTTACTCATCTGCTGACATTCATCCATCCAAGTACTAGTACTACTGATTAACTTTTCTCACTGAACAACGTGTTAACCACTAACTAAGCTGCCGACTAAAAATTTAAATTTCAGCAACAATAAGAGAGCTACTAACTTTAAAAGCATGTGCATCGATATCACTGTCCACAGGCAGGGCAGATCGTATTACGCAGCTTCATTTGCAGCCAAAATTTTTTGTGCATTGTGCACCTATGTGTTTGCATACAAGTAGTAAATTTGTGTAATCAACAGCAGAAGACAAATAAATTAATGCTGGTAAGTTTCCTCTTGATGCCAGATTTCATTATCGATGTCCTACCTAAAGCAAAGACGCTCAAGTAATAATGCAGGCGGAAATGTAAACAGATTGCACAGAATGGGATATGAATGAAACGCTTCAATGAAACAGCTGAATCTACAGCTGAACTATTTTCCTTTCGCTGACAAAATCCCCACATGGACTCGTAACACCTTGTGGCAGAAGAGCTAAGTACAGTGGAGTGTCGGCCCCTAGCATACAGACACACACAACCACTGTAAGAAAACGGCATTTATGTACAGAGTACAGCATGCATGGTTCCTACAGTCGGGGGAAGACTCGGTGGGTCAAGGAAAGTCAAGGAATGTAAAAGTACCAGGATGCAAAAGTTAATGAAGATACAGAAAAAAATTTTGAACTGTTGTACTCAGTCGGATGTTGTACGCCGACTTTAGTTCAAAATTTTTTCTGCTTGCTCCGCTTGCAGATTATTTCTACCTCCACTTTTAAATTTGTTCCACCGCCGTTGTTTCTAGTGTGATTGCAAGTGACTGAAAACCGATAATGGTATTTCGCGTAAACGAATTAGCCAGCGAAAATGATTCATTTTGTCCTGGAAAGTCTGGGAAAACGAATTCTGCAGAGTAGTAGGAACCAGGGTTTTCAATAGACCTGAATTTTCTGGACGTCATGACTTCCAAGCTAAAAAATTTGGACGTCAGTGTACAAAATCTGGAAGTCACGCAGCAGTCCTACAAGAAAACTCGAGCAAAAACTTAATGCAAAACAATACTTACTACATATGCGTCACTTACGCACCACTAACGTAAGTTGTGGTTTTACGCGCTACAGCTATGCTCTGCAGCGCATCTACAGCACAACTGTTGTCTGTCAGTCGGTCTGTCTGTCACGGATGTATTGTGGTTAAACAGTGCTGCGAGATAAAGCCTAGGTTGCTATTGACTACTAATAGGAAGTCGCATATTGGCTTTCAAATGACATGAAAATCATTGGCCTTGGATGACCTTGAAGGGTCATAATGCACTATGGTATGCAAATCACGTGGTACAGTGGCTAAACAGTAAGTTGTAGAGGGTCGGCGATGGTACCATCGGATAGGGCGCTGGCGACTTCCTATAGGCTGTCAATCTTAACCATGTCTCCATCTGCAGCGGTTTGGCCGCAATTTTTAGGGGAAAGTTTCAAGCTGTAAGTGGCCATATATCAGAAATAGTGAGAGATGTGGCCAAGGTTACTTTAATCACTAATAAGAAGTCACATAGTGGCTTTCAAATGACAAAAATCATTGACCGTGGATAACCTTGAAGGTCAGTAGTGCAACAGAAACTATATAGGCTGTAGCGCGTTTTCCCTAGCGACAGCTGGGCTTTCTTGTAAAAACAAGCAACATTAAATTCTGCAAGATTCATGCAAAATGAAGGTTGCAGTTTCTGGATCAGAACTGTTCACAGAATAAGTTAATATGGTTGCCGTGCTACTTCTTCAAGAAATGAAGTTTTAGAAACATGACTGTCAGCGGAAAGTATTGAACTAACGAAACATTCGAAAACAGATTCTGACGTCGATTCACAGTTTCTTATAGACAAATAAACAAATGAAATAAACAAATAAAAGAAACAGATTGATTTTGACGTCGTGACGTCTACGTGTTAAAATTTAGGAGTATGGTCTGAAACTTTTGGGCGTATTTACGCCCAAACATCCGCTACTGAAACCCTTGGAACCATGAGCACGTTTCCATTAATATGTACGAACGTAAAGTGACAAGAAATTTGAGCTAATGCTCACAAAACGCGCGAAAGCCTATAGCAGTTCCTGCCCGCAGGCAGTCATACATCGCAGTACTAACCGGGCCCGGCGTAGAGTAACTTCGTTTCAGCCGAAACGCGTTACCAACGACGCCACGCCACCAACGCCAGTACCGTGGCGCCGCCTTGTGAATGATTTTGTGGTCGCAGTCCGAAATTGCCCGAAAAATTCATAAAAATCCCTATTTTGCGTTCAAGGTCATCCAAGGTCATTGAATTTGGCGCCAATCGAAAGTCAGTATACGATTTCCTATTAGTGATTAATAGTAACCTAGGCCGTATCTCGCACCGTTACTGAGATACAGTGAGTTATTGACCAAAAATCGCAAATTTTGACCACCCTCCTCTCATTTAGGGCCCTCGTTCGGGGTGACCCCCTTCGAACTTATGAAAAAGCTTTACGGTTCCTGAAACTAGAGTCTTTCAGGCAGCCGATGGTGAAGATTTTTTGGAGATCCTAGCTTGGACCGTTTTTGCCTGATCCACCCGTGTGACAGACGGACAGACGGACGGACGGACGGACGGACAGAGAATTGCGATGGCTAAGACGCGCTGAAAACAGTAGCTGCTTTCGCACGTAAAAATAGCATAATTTAGTTTTGGAAGTTTGTTCCCTACCACGACATGTTATAAAATTCGAAATCAGGACATTTTGGCATCCAGAACATTTTGTGTCAGAACTCTTGTAAACCGTGACTGTCATGGTGAAACGGGACAGACTGTCAGCTTCTGTAGGACTCGATTTTTACGCACGAAAGCAGCTACTGCTTTCAGCGCATCTGTCCATTCGTCTGTCTGTCCATCCGTCTGTCACACAGGTGGATCAGTCAAAAATGGTGCTAGCTAGAATTAAAAAATTTTTCACCATTGGCTGCCCGGAAGACTCTGGTTTCAGGAACCGTAAAGCTTTTCCAAAAATTTGAAGGGGGTCACCCCAAACGAGGGCGCTAAATGAGAGGGGGTGGGAAAAATTTGCGATTTTTAGCCAATAAGTTGCTGTATCTCAGAAACGATGCGAGATAGGGCCCAAGTTGCTATTAATCACTAATAGAAAGTCGTACACTGGCTCTCAACTGCCACCAAATTCAATGACATTGGATGACCTTGAATGCCAAAATAGGGGTTTTATGGATTTTTTTGGCGATTTCGGACAGCGACACATAATTCACAAGGTGGCGCCATGCAACTATTGTTATGCGATCCAGATAGTGAATTTGGTATTTGTACATTAACTCAGCGTGAACACCCCAATTTTCAGCTAAACTACTGAACAGGAACTGCTATAGGCTTCAGCGCATCTCGTGAGCATTAGCTCAAATTTCTTGTATGTACATGTAATCTCCTGAGGTGGCTTATTTCATAGTCTGTATTTTTCAAGACAAAAACCCTGGTTTCAACACAACACGGTAATTTAATACTGGTACCTAAATACTATCAGAATTGCCAAACAGTATTTAAACAAGCACCAAAATGCCAGCTTCAAAAGCTTTGACGATTTACAAGAACAAGCATCACCATGCAGGTACATGCAAGTGATGAGTTAATTAAGACAGAAGTACTGAAGCAAACAGCAGACAAAATATATCACTAACTATGACAATGCAACAAACAAAAGCAAACCTTGATCAATAGTTTTAGAGCCCTTGTAGCTACTCATGTCAGTTGCCACATAACCCGGACAGCACTGGGCAACCAAAACACAAATGGCAAATGGCAAGATAGACAAAAATAGGAAGTAACATCAACTGTGCCACATAGTGTTCAATATTCAGACCCGATCCATTCTCAGCCTGAAACAGGGAAGTCTGCTTTAGTAGCCGAGGTGCAGTGTCTTAGTGACTGACTGGTTAGTGCCAAAAAAATGAAACCAAACCTTGATCAACTGTTTTCCCCATCTTGCCAGACATGTCTGTTGCTACCATGCCAGGACAACACTGGCCACAAAAACACACCACTCTTACTCAGAAAGCCTATAGCAGATGTGTCAAAAATTCTCCACTGCATGAGGACAGGGGGTAAAAGGGCTCTTACAGTGGCTCTCACAAATGATGAGAAAATACCGGTAAATATGACATTAAATGTAATAAAAAATAAAAGGCAGTGAACAAGTACTGTACAACATAACAGCATAAAACTAAAAAGATAGTAACACAAGTGCAATATAATGACTTTCAAATGATTAATGCATAAGAAACACCAAATTATGCAGAATTTGCTATATACCATGATGAAGCTGTGAGAAAACCAAAATCAGCGCTATGCAATTACTTTAATTGTGAGTAGGATTTTCTGCAGCAAGACATAAAGTAGTGTGTATCTGTAAGTGAAGAGAGCTTCTGCAGGATGTGAAAGGCAGGTATGCAATATTTGGTGGCAAGAAATATATTCTTTGCACTCCCAAAATTTAGCTTTACATCATTTTGTGCTGCAATTATAAAATGATAAAATAACTACAACATATAACAATGCTAAATTATTATAATTTATTACAACCATCATATTTTCAGGCTGCTGAGCTACTTCAGGGGTACGTGAAAAAAACAAACAACCTTCACCAAGTGCTAACACTCAGACTAGTTTCTGCTCCAATGCGTCTCTCATTACACCGTGTTCAGAAAAAAACAGCATGATGTCATGAGTTGCAAACAAATATTTAACTTTTCCACCTTCGGAATATTTGATTCCTCCAAAACACTCCCTAAAAATTTTGTGGAAATCTGAACATTCTCTACAGAGACATGAAAATATAAAATATAAAAAAAATGTGAGTGGATGTTTTTTACTGAACACCGTGTAATCTCGACTTATAACATTGATCAGTGGCAACAGTGATGGGCTTCTACAGAAAATGCTCTAAAATACAGACAAAAAAATATCAGCTTACCGCATTAACGACAATGTCAGGTCTAGAAGTATCTGCAGTCAGTTCACGCTGCAGTATTGGAGTCATCAAAGTCACGCCCACTTTGCTGACTCCGTAAGCTGTCTCTGGCCAACCAAGTTCTTTGTAGTTCCCATTCCTCACATCACTATGAAACGCAGTATAATGCGCAGAATTTATATAACAGAGAATTTTAGACTTTACTGTTTAGTTTTAAAGGTATATTTTAACAACTTTAAATACTGTCAGTTATTTGTACTTAATTCCAGTTCTTTGCATTACTGCAGTGCAGTACATAACATACCAGTATGTAATTCATTATGTAGAACTTATGTAATGGACAAATTTTCTACAGGGTGGGCCAAAGAAAACGTGGCACTTTACTTTTGTCCATGTCTGTGCCAATTGTTGGCCAATTTTTAAAATTCTTTCACTGGCACACTTTGCGGTCAGTTTACAATAACGTGATTATTATATATCCCACCATACCATACCATACCATAAATGCATCTCTGCACTACCTTGTAAAATATAAGTAAAATATACGTATATAACGATAATGACAAACATTTTGGAAAAAAACACTTGAATGATCTGTATGGGACACTAGACTGTGTGGGTCTAACACAGTCTAGTGTCATATGGATCATTCACCGCAATGTTGGTCTAAAGTGATTGTTACTATCCTAAGTTTTCTCTTACATTTACATTTCACAAGGTAATGTAGGGACGCATTTATGGTGTGGTGGGATATATAATAATTACATTATTGCAAATTGTCCGCAGTGTGCCAGTGAAAAAATTTTGAAAATCAGTCAATAATTGGTGAAGATATGCCAAAAGTAAAGTGCCACGTTTTGTATGGCCCACGGTGTAGTTTATTGCAAAGTTTCTTAAGGAGCAATGAAGTCTTAGTCATCTTTTTATATTTTATTACACATACTATAAAGAGGAATGCCAATCATTTTCAAATGATATTACTAACACTGACAATTCATACACTGTCAAGTAAGCACTGCAGAATTCTACGATTCTTCCTTACAGCATGTGCAAACAGTTTAATGTACATCTGGTATTATCTCATGGCCTGCAAAATAGACACAATAAAGCAAATTTTCACAGAATTCAGCAGCAACTGTTTTAGACAATGATATTTTAAAGGTAGCGTGGCAATGCATTTAAGGTGCAGTGCGATCCTTAGAAACAATTTTATTGCAATTTTCTGTTGAGTCTATCAGTAAACAAATTCCAATATTTGGTTGATACATGGCAAAGATATGGACAGTAATTTTGTGTATTTGTACTCACAAGACAAACTTGGTCATAAATGCATTGAGTTCCACTAAAGTCTTGCAAGCTTTCAGCTGGTTCCGGAGCTCCTCACTGCAGCGACTTATCGCCATCTTGCTGGCCATACTCGACACGTTTACGACTCTGCAACAAGCAAACATCAAATAACAAATCCACAGTCTAAGTTGAGAGACCACACAGCTTGTAATTACTTGTAATTATTAACAAAAGTTACTTGTCTGGCCATGACGATCAAGATGACGATTACTTTATGCTTTGTTTAACAGCTCAGATACCAGAATCGAAGAGGTCTCAGTGTATCGCGGTGTCACAATACCGCCATCCTGTGATGATACCATGCAGTTTAAATCACTCTAATGTTGACAAATACGACACACTACAATGAGAATGTTAAGTCACAGTATACCAAGTCTAAGTAAAATTAATAGTGTTTGCACATAAGTGTTCTGTTAAAATGGCACATCTTTAAGTTTTGGGTTGACATGTGACCTCATTCTTCCACTAACGGAACTTCAACGATAGCCTAAAACTCTTGGACAGTAGCCGAATGTGCTGGATGACTGAAAAAGCAAGACCTGCAAATGTGTCAGCAGAGAGCGAAGGCCCAGGGGGTTAACTAACGTTTCATTTGCACTTATGGTGTCATAGTAGTATCACGATACTCAATATCTGAGACAATAGCGCTATCGTGGCTCCAATTTCAGATATCACAAACACTAGTTCTGACAATGACAAGATGATGACATCAGTTGTAACCACAGCAGTTCATATGCTACTTCTAACTCAATGCTTTGACTCAAGCTGTAAATCATCACATGCTTTGTAAGCCTTGTTGCACTCGTGTCTTAAATAAATCCAAAATATAAATACAACCACACACACACACACACACACACACACACACACACACACATATATATATACATATATATATATATATTAATACATATATATACACACCATGTCCCAAAATTAGCGGCACCCCTGTTTCAAACATGTCTAATTCCTCTTGTAGTTCATGGACTTCAAATCATACACTGCACTATCTTAACATTACTTACTGTCACACCCATTATGACATATCCACCTTACCGTGTGTGGTGAACGTGATGTCATTATGACATCAGAGTTTGTTTACATTAGGATACGTTCATATTGTTCAATGCATTATTATTGACAAAGGGAGCTAGCAGCAGCCCATTTACAACTTCTGAATTTCACAAAGTAGTGTAGCAACAGTATTAAGGTAAGGTGGGCAAAACTGTAATCATTTACATCAGATTTCTTCAAAATGTTGCAAGGCAAAAAAAAACAAAATCGACAAATGTTTCACAGAGTTATTCAAAGAATAAAAGTGGCACATTTGTTATTGAAACACGGTGTATATTATCTAGCACACGAGCATACATTATAAATACTGACTATGAAAAAAAAATCAGTTATCAGTGCTTATCTAGTGATGTGAGAATAAATAGATAATAAACAGAAACATTACCGAGCATGTGATCGCAGGATCGGGAAAAGAATATTGCAGACATTGAGTGTGCTCCAATAATTGGTTCTCACTGTGACTTCTGCCTGCTCCAGAAATGGGGCCGTAGAAGCCATCTATGTACACAAGTTCACAACAGATTAACTAGATCCATACCAAACTTGGCAAACTTGTAGTAGAACTTAGAATATTGAGCTACCACATGATAAGATAAGATAAACATGCACAACGTGAGTAACATAAGTTAACAGTAGCCAGCAGCAGTTAAGTCTATGACAAAAAAAATGAAGAAAAATGATAAAAAAAACTAAAACTTATAACTGATGACTACATTTGTGCCTACACCACATTAAATGATCACCTAAGAAGAAAACTGGTAATGACTCACAAATGTATGTCTGCACATCACAACCACAGTACACAGCAACCGAGATAACAGCAGCTACACACATCTCAAACCTTGTAAGCAATCCCGGCATTGTTGACCAGCACATCAAGACCTCCATAGGTGTCAACCAGAAACTGACAAAGACTCTTGATGCTGTCCTGATTATCAATATCGAGCTGATGAAATTTTGGATGCAGTCCCTCTTTCTCCAGTTCTGCCACAGCCTCCTGTCCACGAGTCTGGTCTCTAGCTAGCAGAATAAAAAAACAATAACTGTCAATCACAGATCCTCTGCATCTATCCCAATGCACAACTCATATACACCGTGGTCCATAAACAAATGTGCCACTTTTTTTTGAATAGCTCTGTGAAACATTGGCCAATTGTAATAATTTTTGGGATGCAACATCAGGATTCAGGAAGAAACTTGATGCACAAGACTTTAGATTTGGCCAACTCACTTTAATACTGTCGCTACACTACCTTGTGAAAAGCAGAAGTCATAGATTGGCCACTTACAACAATGAATACATACTGGATAGTCTAAGTGTCAGCTCAGAAATGATTAACTGTATAGCGACAAACACGACTGGCAACTAACACATCTTAAAAAGTCACACATGTCACAGCACATCATTTTTATTACAGCATTTGCTTAAAATGTCCTCCTGTAGCACGAATGCAAGCTGCAAATGTTTACACCACTCACCAACAGCGGGTTCAAAAACTTGCATTTCATGAGTTAGTGTAGTAACAGTACTAAAGTGAGGTGGCCAAAATTAAAGTCACTTGTGTTGAGTTTCTTCCTGATGTCGCATCCCAAAAATTATTAAAAACGGTCAATGTCTCACAGAGCTCTTCAAAAATAAAAGTGGCATGTTTTTATGGACCATGGTGTACACGTTTTTCCCAATGAATGAAACTGAGTCAGCTGTATAAATCATAAAAATTTGCATTATGAATATTTACAGAAAATTGAAAGATCCAAAACAATTACAATTTGGTCAGTACACAGCAGGTCAACCACAGATGAGCTGAATTAGCTGAATTAATGCACGCATATTAAACTCAACGAATACCTGTAAGAATAACATCTCCACTGAACTGTTTGCACAGACCACGAACAATAGCAAATCCAATGCCTTTGTTTGAGCCAGTTACCTATAAACAGTTGAGACAATTACATCAAACCACACCACAGCAGTCAAACAAATGACAACAACAAACAAACTTCACCAAAAAACATTCCAATCAGATTTTTCTTTCAAATCGACCAATAATTAGTGGACACACATGAACTAGGCTGTATATGGTGTGGTCCAATGGCAGCTTACGCACTATAAATTGTATTGTGCGCCATGACCCATAAAGGGTAGCCCTGCCAGCCTCACTAGTGGCAAACAAAGGCCATGTTTTGGATGCTTAACGGTTTGTGTATGTTTGTCGATAAGTATATTATAAATATGCTAATTTGTGCATGTCAATAATAGTTTAATAGTTTTAATAGTTTTAGCTAATAGTATTAATTTCTGCTTACCGCAATTTTGTTTTGCTGTATTGAGGCAATTTACTAGTAAAATTGTTTTCCGTGCTCTGGCTTGGGCATGAAATTAGCATATTTATAATATTTACCATCTTCTGCAGCTTGATAGGCCTGGTGGCCTTTTGCCGATCAGTACATCACTCACAATATGTGACTGTTTTTGGAGGAAGTTCCAGTGTGAACATAAAATCCTTCCAATGCTTGTCCAAACAACGTTTGAAGCTGTTTACTGATGAGGAATTGACGACATCAATTGGCAGACTATTCCAATATTCAACAATTCTTTGGCTAAAGTAGCCATGTCTAACTTGGCTACGACAAGTCAGTCTAGATAGCTTCAAATTATGGCTTGTGATAATGCTGTTGGCCATTTCCAAGATTCCACAGTCAATAGTGTAAAAATCGTGACAAAATTTGTAGCCTTCAATCACGTCGCCACGAAGTCTTCTGTAGACAAGACTCGGTAAGTTCAAAATCTGCAGTCTGTCCTCATAGTGTAACTGTCTAATATGTGGCAGAAGACCTGTAGCTCTTCTCTGCACTCTTTCTAACTTGTAAACGTCCTTCTTGAATGACATATACTTATCTATGAACAAACACGAATGCTTTAAGCATCAAAAACGCAGCTGAAGATATTAATTAGGTTTGATTATGGAGACTGTTAGTGTACCTGTCACCAATATTCTTGGCTAGATTAGTTGTTTACATAGCTTTCGCACAACAAAGATAAGTTTTCGGGCTTTTCTCTCACATCTAAACTTTAACAGTTACTTACAGTATATTTTA
>Ga0209671_1003018_pt1 | contig 15919 bp, 14 predicted proteins | sample WorMetHERISLAND2_2_FD_187401 | JGI IMG/M metagenome (GOLD analysis project Ga0209671, IMG submission 187401) | Marine gutless worms symbiont microbial communities from Max Planck institute for Marine Microbiology, Germany - Olavius geniculatus... | ecosystem: Host-associated > Annelida >...
GGTCAAAGTTTGCATTTTCCCATATACTTTGAAGGTCGTCCTTACAACACTCACACTACCGTGTGAGTGTGATCAACCAATTAGTCAATCAGTAAACCTGGTCGAAGACTTTGGCTTCATCTGGTAGCTGCTGGCGAATGTCGCCTCCAATGAATATGCCTTCCAGATACATCCATTTCCGTTGAACGTTCATCCATACTTCCAACACCTGAACGAACATTACGTTTTACAGAACATCATGTCAACGGCGAAATGCCCAGCTGTCGCTAGGGTAAGGCAGTCCGTACCGCCCATGTCCGAAGACCAGCGTCCGACTTCCGGCTGCGGAGCAAAAACGATTTTCCAAAAATGACTACAGTTGCATACACGCTATGTTAACGCTGCTATCGAACGCTACGACCAACGTTAGGATCACGTGTCCGATGCCTGCAGACAAAAACTTTGCGTTGAAAATTGCGGCCAAACCGCTAGAGATAGTGACATGGTTACTATTGACAGCCTATAGGGACTCGTTATCGTGCTATCTAATGGTACCATCGCCAACCCCTTACGACTTACCGTTTAGCCGCAAAACAAACACTATAGACGACAAATAGACAGCAAACAGACAAAGAATCAGATAGACACAACCTTGTGCCATAATTGCGTCCGTTAATTTGGGCAACTAAAAGCACAAAAAATGATATTATTCAGCAGAAATTGACCGCTGGAAGTCCACATGATGATGGGTAATATCATTTTTATCACTTTTGCCGTTTTATGGTATTCAGAAAAGATCCGACGAAGCGAGAGCGGCCATGTCTCTACCTATTATGGCCTATACCACGACAGACAGAGGGTAAAATCGTGCTAACCATTGCAGACCAAATGGTGGTGAAAATTACCTCGCTAATGAGTGATAGGGTCTGTTCCCAACGCTGGACGGTGTTGAGGAAAGGTCCGACGAATCGTGAGCCAGCCATGCCTTGTAACTGCATGCAGTTATCATCCAACACCTGGGCCACGTCTTCAACCCCGCCCACAGTGTAGCCACGATCTACCCCAGCCTTGATGTACTTGACCACTGTGAACTTACTGGCAGCCCAGATCTCTTCTATCTCCCTGTACAACGACAACAACAACAACTACTACTACTAGTACAATTACAAGAACGACAACAACAACTAAAAAATTTAGGACAGAGCTCAACGTGAGGCAGCCTGGCGCCGTAAGTCCAACGCGGCTGAATACCCATTTTGGATATTTAAAATGCCCCTCTCCAAAATCTTTCAAGGGATCTCTCTAATATTTGGCTTCAATTTCCTCCAGGTAAAGGTTTTTCCTCTGACTGTGGTCTTGGTTCGCTACGGTTTTGGTGCAAAAGTAAAAAAAATAGAAAAAGAAACAAAATACCAACACAAGGCTTCCTGGTACTATGTATGGGCAGCCTAAGAACAACAGCAACAACAACAACTACTACTACTACTGCTGCTACTGCTGTTGCTACTACCACTAGACGGTACACCTGCAACTACCACTCTAGAAATACTCCAAATACTACGCACTTGATGCCCTTCTCAATAGCAGCCTCTTTGATGGCAGTGTTGAGTATCTCTCCAATGTTTTCAACAAAGCGACTGAGCTCCATGGCAAAGATGTTCTGGAGGGTGAAAGTCTCCGGGTTCATGTCAAACTCGATGCCTGTCTGCTGCATCAGCTTGCGCCAGTGACGGTCGCGAAGTGCGTCGTGTTTTAGGTCCATCAGCAGCGGCAGACCGTCGCGGAAACCTTTCAGACGATTCTCCAGACCCGTATAGACCTAACCGACAAGAAATGGATTAGTTGTAGTCAAGGCTTCACCTCTCCCCAGTCTTTCAAGGCTCAGCGACAAAAAAAATGGTCCTCATCGACCTCGAAAACCAAACAAAATCGTGGCTTTGGCTTCGAAAACCAATGGCTTTGGCCTTGACCTTTAGCCGCTCGTAATGAACGCCAGCTGTGCAATGAGTTATTGGTATTTGGATGATATATCCTCTCTTGAGCATTTTACGGTTCATGGCGATTTGAATACATGTAAAATTAAGTAAGTTTCTGATGCGCAGTATAAAATTGTTACATTTACTTTACTTACTTATTTACTGAGTGGCTTTGGCCTCGAAGACCAAATGCCTGGCTTTAGCCTTGTCCTCGATAACCACTGGCTTGAGCCTTGGCCTCAATGTCTTGGCCTCTAATCACTTGTAATGAACATGCTCTGTTCAATCATTTTTTGACATTTGATCAGTGATATAACGTGTTGGAGTATTTCTCTGGTTCATTACGGTTTAAATAAAATTAAGCAGGCTTTTGATGTGCAGTATAAAACTGCCGTACTTATTTCACTTACTTACTTACTTACTTACTTAGTGGCTTTGGCCTCGGCATCGAAGATCACTGGCCTTGAAAATGCTGACCTTGAAACCAGGCCCGTCAAGAGGATGGGGTAAGGGGGTTAGCTACCCCGAGCCCCACGACGTTTGGGGGCCCCGCCGTCGGCCAGAAATATAAAGTAAGCCAGAATGTACCATTTTGAAAAGAAAAATTTTAAAATTTTCTCCTCGGAGGGGCCCGTTAAAATGTTTGGGCCCCCAAGAATGTTTCCCCGGGCCCCTCTGTGGCTCTCGACGGGCCTGTTTGAAACCCTCCCTGGTTAACGCCAACCCGTCAATCGATTCTCCAAACCCACGAATACCTCGATAAATGTACAAATTAACAGCAGTTTATACACTTGTTAACGATAATTCGAAGATCAAAACATTGAAAACAGCAAAAATCATAAAAAGGTGATATCGGCTGCATCGTATTAACTGTGTGTCAATGTGCTGCTGAATAATATCAACATTTACTAACGGTTTATGATTTTTATGAAAGAAAAAAAGAGTGGTGTAAGGAGAGAGAAAGAAAGACCGGAATGGCTCGGATGGTCTTCGGTAGTTTGCGTGCTTTGTTCAGAAATCCATCGATCCCATCGTGCAATATTTGTACATTCAGATCCTTCCACAAAGTCTCACCCCAAACCTCACGAGCTGCCATCTGTGCCTCGAATAATGAATAGACTGGCTCCATCATTGACATTTGCTGGCTAACCACCACGAACTCAGGATAGACCTGTGCGACAACGACAAACAACTACTATAACAACAACAACAAACACCAGCAACAACAAAGACCGACAGTGAGGGAAATGGGACAGCCACCCTCCTCCCCAACCACAAGTGTATTTAAAACGCATTAAGAGCCCAGAAAACACATCTAGTGGCTGAAAATGTTTAATTTCCGCAAAAACTACATCGCCACCGCTAAAACATTCGTCGCCGGTCTAAAGGAGAATACCCTGTTGTAAGCAAAATGATGTACCTCAGCAGACTCACAATGATGTTTCTTAGTTGTTTTTCACATTTTTTTGCATGAACGTTTTGGGTTAGGGTTAGGGTCAGGTTTGAGGTTAGTGTTAGTTCGATCTTGTTTATTTGCACAACTGTCATCGAAAATGTAAACAGAAAGTGGCTGCCCTGTGCTATATTAGCATTGTGTTGCAATTTTAAAATAAAGTACTGAAGGTTTATGAAGTCGACAAATTTTAAAATAACTTCACTGTTCACCACTAAAACATCGAAATTGAATGTAAAGATTCATTATGAGTCTAGTGGGGTATGTCATATTGCTTAAATCAGGGTATCCTACTTTAGACCGGCGCCAAACATTCTCCCACGTGCACGCCCTGTGCGATTGGAATAGATTGACAAAAAAGTATGGTTTATGTATAAGTTTCAATACGCTTTATACAGTGTACTAGGTCTATACGAGTGTAACGATAGACAGACTGTAATCGATGGCATGTTCTGCCTAGAGCACGTGTGATATACGAACGCGAGACGCTACCAGTCGTCACGCTTCTTGAGTGGAACAAGACTGAAATTATGGGCACTTATAACACTCCAGACACTATAATTAGCGATAAAAGAACTAAGGGTGGTTTGGTGGTGTAGGACTTATGATCGAAAGGTCTTGTGTTCAACTCTCGATCAGGTCATTACCTCCGCCAAGGAGGTAATGTTTTTGCCGGTTTTTGTTTGTTTGTTTGTTTGTCTGTGAGTCAGCAAGATAACTCAAATAGTTATGGACGGATCTCTCTGAAATTTTGAAGGTACGTTGAGCATGGCATAAGCTACAAGTGATTCGATTTTGGGCGCGATCTGGATCACTTTGAAATTTTCGTTACCATTGCATTAAAGGAGGCATAAGAGAACCGCTGCAAAACCAAAGATGGTGATGCCACCTGGCGAATAACATTGCCTTGGCGGAGGTACCTGCTGGCTATGACTGCTTTCTAGTTATCAAATAGTTACTACTTGGATGGGTGACTGTCGGTGAACAGGTAAACCATTTCGGTATTATATAACCAACACCAAGATCAACTCCACCTTCTATCCCTCCAGGGAGGGCAAATCGAGTCTGGCTGAGGTTAAGGCAGTGCGCGTCTACCTGTGTCGAATGGCAGCTAACCCTGTGTGATCTCATACGGCAGGTGACGCTCCGTAGCTCTGTGATGAGTTTTCCATAAAGAATTATACATCACCTTTCCTTTTTTTACCTTTACGTAAGTCATGAAGTAAAATGAGGTCAGTGTTACAGACCGAAATGGGAAGGTCGAAAAGTTTCTCAGCTGCGGCTAAGTCAGCCCTGCGTGCTTCAATGTCAGCGCACTGCTTGCGATAAGACACCATCACTTGTAAACCCGTCTCTAAGTCATCGGCGTACGTGCCGGGACCCTCCGCAATAAAACGCTCCGAAAACTGCACCAAAACACACACAGACCACTCACAGTTTTACTTCCGACAGAAAAAAACAAGATGATGGCGGCTGCCATTTTTACGCGCGACGCACTATTTCCTAAGCACTATGTCCGTCCGTCACGGCTCGGCACCGATTCAAGCCCGAGTGAGATAGAAACTGAGGGTCTTCACCACGCCATAAAATAGCCCAGTGTCTCTAGTTTCTTGTAAGCATATTTTGTGGTGCTAGGTAAAGGGATTCCCCTCGAACTGTGGTCTTAAACGCCCACTGCACTGAAACACACACGTAAAACTTCGCAAGAATGTAAGGCAGCCATTGGCCAAAGTGGGCCGATTGACCAAAATTAATACCGGAAGAAGTAAATTCAAGATGGCGGCGTGCATCATCGGATTTTTTTTTCATTTCATCTTTTTTGTCATTGTATTATCTTGCAAAATTGCAATTTGTTGCGTTGTGATTTCTGCTATTGCCAACGGCCTTCCACCGTTTACAAATAAACTTACTTACTTACTTATTTACTTACTTACTTACAACCACTGCACAACAAATTATCCCAAGGGGTAAGTTGAATACATACAACAAAACGTTCAAAAAACGAAACCGTGTAAAATCCCTTTACAATCTCAAAAGTGGAAGCTGATCAGCAAGATATCATAGCGCACTATGCGGCCATCCATTGCCCACGTCAGCGAACAACTGGCCCCGCGGTTTGCAGCAAGCAGACATACCATCGTCTCAATCTGGTACATTAGGCCATCACCCTGTAGGCTATCAGCTACTACTCATTTCTCGTTTTGTTAAAGGCAGAAGGCTGAGTTGACCTAAGCACACAGCTGGCTGGTAGTGCAACAGTAGGACGTTATAGATTTGTAATCACGAGGTCGTTGTTCGATTCCCAGTCAAGTGGTTAATACTTGGAGGAGTGACTGTCTGCGGACACGCAAACCATCTCAGCATATAACCAACAACAAGGTCAACTCAGCCTTCCATCCCTAAGGAGGAGGTAAATCGCGAGTACCGGGGTGTCTGCGTTCACCAATGTCGGGTGGCAGGTAACACCGTGTTGTCCATATGGCAAGTGACACTCTGAAATAGCTCTGAAACAGGTTTCCCACAAAAAGCTATACCCTTTGAAAAATGGAGACTGTTACCCTGCGTATCTGGTCGGCGAAGTCGGAGATCTCGAGTAAGGCAAGCGAAGTGAACTTGGATTTAATCGAGATCAGTTTAAAGCTGGTGTAGTGGGCCTCCTCTTGGACCTGTTCCCAGCATCTCTTCAGTTTTCGCATCTGCTGCAGCTCGTTGGCTGGCACTGGCTGGTTGTAACGTAATAGCATCTCGTAGCGTTGACGTGCGTCTTGTATCCCTAACTCTACGTCGACGCCTGCCGTCCTCACGTCCGCCACCGCCTATATGCCACGCCACATATGTAGCTAGATGAGTAAGTAATCTCCGTAAAATAACTTTGAATACTCGATTAATCCAGGTTAACTCAACCTGGCCATCCCTCCGTGGCACATATGTTGACAGCGGCGTTGTGAGTTTAAAAAGTAGGCGGGGCAGGAAGTTGCAGTTTTTCGACAGCCACTGGTGGAATTTTCGACAGAAGCGAATTATGAGTGATCAAAATGTCAATTTTGACCCAAAATTTTTCCAAAAATAATGGCTTTCAGCCCCAAATTTTGCAGTTTTGGACAAATATTTTCCGACAACAAAAATTTTCCAATAATTTTTTCCACAAACCAAAATTACGGTAAAGGGGAGGGGATAGAAAATTGCTCGCTCTCCCCGACTACGACGTTACTGTATGTATATAAAAAAGTAAGTAAATAATCTCCGAAAAATAGCCTCGACTACCCGATTAATCTCAATCGATTTTTGAACTGAATCAAAAAGACCACAAAACTGCACAATTCAGCTACTGGTAGTTATTAGTTATTATCTTTCCAGAACTAAAGCAAAGTCAATAAAAATGACAATGATGCAGTTCATAATTATAGTTGGTAGTTGAGATACTAGTCTAATCATAAATACTCACAAAGTGCAAACTGCAAAAACAGCAAAACTAACATTATACAGATGGCTTGGTAGAATGCTGGACCTACCATCGAGAGGACGTGGATTCCACTCCCGGTTGGTCACTATCAAGTGGTTACTACTTCGACAGAATGACTGTCTGCGAACAGGTAAACTATCTAGGCATATAACCAACACCAAGGTCAACTCAGCCTTTTATCTCTCCTCCGCTGGGGTAGGCAAATCAAGTACGGGCCTGTCCCTGCTTGGCTGGGGTTAAGGCGGAACGCGTTCACCTGTGTCGGGTGGCATATGTCAGGCATATATCATGTTCCGTAGTTCTGAGATGGGTTTCATGTATATCGTTTATACAAACAGCACAAAACAGTAACCACAAATCTTGACGACTTGCCCTGTGCAAAATGCTCAGATCGATAACGTTTCTGACGTAAAAAGTCTAAATTTTTGTTCAAACAAAAATCAGTTAATAAAAAAATAACCCAGCACCACCAGCGCCACCACTATTACGACCACTAGTCTACAGACCTGTAGGACGGACTTGAGGTCTTCCAGGTCACCCGGATCAGTGATCAGGTCGTCGGAGAACCTGTCCAGTTTGGACTGCATGGCGTGGAGACTGTCTTTGGCCATCTCATGCAGCAGTTTACCAAACAGTTGGATCCACTCCTGAGTTTCGTGGGTCAGAGAAGTCACCAGATGGGTCGAGTCCATGCAGATCATGTCAATGTTGTTATAGCGCACCATCTCCTGCACTTCTTCCAACTTGCGACTACAACAACACACGGTAGTAGTATTAGTACTGTGATAGTGGTAGTAATAGTAGCAGTAGCACTGCAGTAGTAGTTTTCACGCGCAAAAGCAGGTAGCCTACTGCTATAGCGCGTATTAGCTATCATAATGCCGTAATCGTGTCAGTCTGTCTGTCTGTCCATCCCCTCACCCAGCGTCGCGATATTTTGTCGCGACAAACTAGTGACTCAACGCTATCATACGGTAAAAATCCGGAGTCTCTATCTCACCTGAATTTGAATTGGTACCGGGTCGTGACGGACAGACAGGCGGATAAACAGACAGACAGACTGACAGAGAGAAATACTATAGCTAATGCGTCGCACGTAAAAACGCCAACGTTCGCGAGAAACACCCGATAAATGCAGTAAAATCTACACTATGAACGAAACGCCTAAAACTGGGTACCGGTAAAATCTACATTCATAGGCAGCGAGTTCCACATTCAATTATGACAACATTCAGACAACAACGAAACGAAAATGATAAACAGATGAACGATCGATTACGTGAAAAAGTAAAATCGTCGGTCGAAGGCCTCGGGCGTCAGTGAAGATGTGAAGGCCCACTTCTGCGCTTGGGATTCTTTGTTTTCACGCCATAGAAAGTAGAACTTCTGCCAGCGAGACGTGTCACGACCACACTCTTTCAGCGTCACCTTGTATATACACGTTACCAGCGTAGCCTCTAGTGAAAGTCACTTTGTATTATGTTAATAGCATACAGTAAAACCAGGCATTACTGATTAACTCTATCTCCATCAAAACAATGTGTTGTTTTAGAAATCACAGTTTTATTGTGCGTTTTTTTTCTCCGCCAATGCATCGTAAGTGTGAATCGGCCAATATTGTTGAAAAAAATAAAGGTCGTCAATTTATATATTGCAACGTCGCGAACACGCCTCTAATGCGTTCTCGTCACTGACCAGAGTCGCCGGCCGCACAGCCACCACGTGCAGCCTGCAGACACAGGCTAGCGCAGCGGCCGGCTAGGCAGCCCCAGTTAGCTGTACTAAGGTCCCACCTTCCGTAACCCATATAAATGAGTTACTACTCATTTAACCAACCCCGGAGGGATGGCAGGCTGAGTTGGCCTTGTTGGTTAACTGATAGCGGACGCTTTACCCACAAAGCGGTCAAACGGCCATCCATCAGTCTAGCGCAGGATAGGGAAAGTTCGCCGGCCAAGACCGACGTTCTAACCATTATGCTACGCCACGTGATTGTCGTTTGCCATGAACATGGCTGAACATTGAATCGTCTGCTTCTTCAAACATTTCAGTAACCTTCACCTTCGCATCAATTTTCGTTTTCTACACGGCTTTTTTTGGGGGGGTTAGGAAACCGTACGAGACAGACAGTCTATAACTTCATCTTGATTAGCGTTTAGTGAAACATTTGTCGATCTCGATCTATGAAACAGCAGACATTTATAATCATTCCAGACTTTGTTTTCAAATTTTGCTTTTAGTTCTTTGGTTTGTTTGGACATTGAGTAACAAAAAAATACAAAAAATAATGATAGGCTAATCAGTAATCATAATACTAACTATACTGTCAAGCCTTGCACAAGGCTAAAGCTGTCCTCGGTAGCCGCCGTGACATGCAGCGTCGGCCAATGGCTAGATCAGCCTAGCTGACCCTGCTTAGCAGCAGCTATTAGCATCATGGTCCTATCTCGCAATGGTAAAAAATATTTTTTTAAATCTGGTCCTGTGACCTTGACCTTTGACCTATGACCTTGAAAGTCAATAGAGTTCTTGGCAATATACGTTTTCGTGCAAATCTTTATCAAGCTAAACTTGTGCTAAGTTACCATGTTAACAGAGAGACGAAAAAACAGAGAAACAGACAAAAAACTTATCGTCACATTGTGCTGAAAACAATACTGTCGTCGCTACCGCGGACAGTAATCATAGTACATAATAGGCTAATGTTACAACCTTGAGCGTCTGGATCATCTGGTGGACTAGCGCCGCTACGTCGGGGTTGTTGGCGACGTCTTTATAGAAGGTAAACATTGACCTTTCCTCGGAGCCTGACTTGTGAGGTGGAATGGGTAAACAAGTACCGTGCATCCAACGTACGAACAGCTTGCAGCAGCCCAACAGATCGCCGACATTTGATAACGCCAGCTTGCACACCTAACAGCCATCAAATCAGACTGTCACGAGACCGAGACCGAAATGCGAGAACAGCTTACAACGCTTACAACAGCTTAATAAGTCACCAGCATTCGACAACGCCAGCTTGCACAGCATATCACAGGTAGCGCAGCACTGTTGTAAGGGTGACCAGCCATTTCAATGGGAGAGCCCAAAATTTTTTTATATAGACTGCCAGTTTTCAACGGAAGCACCGAAAATGCCGTACATGAAAATGCAAGACATTCAACTGCCTGATAAGAAAGATATCGTATTAAAGTAGATCACATTACAATGCAGCGTGCACTTTTTCATAACAAACGAAAGAAGACAAATCAAAACAGCAAATTAAGTTGTAACTACAGAATAATATGATCTCTCATGTTTTAACATGACCGCCATTCACTGCAGTGATCAACGATAATCGTTTCTAAAACTGTCCGACTGCTCGATCTACACATGTAAACCACGACATATTTATGCTACACTTTTATGCATTACTTGCTATAGAGGCTGTGATGGCTTGGTGGATCAGCAATTAGGGCGTCGGATACGAGACCGAAAGGTCCACGGTTCAATGCCCAGCCGGTGCACTGCCAAGTAACAACTCTGGGCAAGTTGTTCACGCCTACATGCCTGTGTAGGTGCAAGTGGTCTAGTGGTCAGTGCCGACTCGGAACTTTTAGGTTATGGTTCGATTCTCTCTGCCGATCATTTGCAAGCAACCTTGAGCAAGTTGCTAACCTACTGTGTGTTTAAGCCAACTCAGTTTCCTACCCTCCGTGGAACCGGAATGAGCAGTGGCTTACGGGCTACGGGATGAAGTCCGATTGTGGCGGATTGGGGCGGTGGTATGTCTGCTAGCTACAAACCGCAGGTCTAATTGTTCGTTAACGCGGGCAATGGATGGCGGCATAGTGCTCTGCGGTATCATTAGCTCATGCCAATCAGCTGCCACTTCCGAGATTGCAAAGCACTTTTGAGCAATGGTAAGAAGTGCTATAGCAAGTGCTGGCCTTTACCTTTACCTTTAGTCCTTTACCTTTACCTTTTTTCCAGTAAAGCGGTAAAGCTGAATTATTTTGAGGAGTTACTGCACTATTGTGCACAACTGGCCATTTCAGCTTGTTAAGTTGCAGCAAATCTTAAAAAAAGTCTAGCCCTAAAAACTATACAAAAGTTTCCGGACGGTCTAAAACTGACCAAAACAGCCTAAGACAAAACTGCATGCTAGTGTAGTGGCGTTTTACACGTAGGTGCACAAGCTAAGTGGCAGTGTGTTATACCTCAATGGGTGAGGGTGAGATAACGATTTCGGGATGTGCGACGATTGCGAACATCTTGCACAGAGGTTGATCCCCGCTAAGAATCGTGATGAAACGTCTCAGGTTGTTGAGCACCATGTTGGTCAGGGCGCGGAAGATCTTAGCCACCCAGTAGGCGTAGTATAGGTGTAGCCGCTCGTCCGATCCGGTACACGTGTCCCATAGGATACCTTCAATCTGCGCTCCACAGCCCATAGCATGATAGATGGGTTCAAGGCCAGCAATTTCAAGGCCCAATCCAAAGTCTGTTGTCTTCAAGGCTAAAGCCAGAAAATAGGCTTTCGAGCTTAAGGTCACCATTAAGTAAGTAAGTAAAGTAAAGTAAGTATGGCAATTTTATGCTGCTCATCAAAAGCCAGGATAATCCGAACCACAAAAATGCTCAGACAAACATAGTGTCAAACCTTTCAAAAGATATATCATACAAGTACCAAAAACTCATTGCACAGAGCACATTCACTACAAGTGACTAAAGACCAAGGCATTGAAGCCAAGGCTAAGGCTGTAGCCAAAGATGCAATCTATCCTTATTTTTAACCCAATCACCAACCTGATTCTTAACCTCCTGTCGGTATAGACAGTGTCGGAATACAAACTGTCAGAATAAGAGCTGCTCCACAATAATGGAAAAAACAGGAAGAAGGAGAGGCAAGTTAAAAGAAAGGAAGCGAGAAAAAGACCATTAATCTTATCAAGCCTAAGGCTCCCAAATACTCAATCAGGCAATGAGTAGTAATTGCAGTAGCAGTGGTAATAGACCTTGGTGAGTATGGGTCCGATGTCGTTGTACTTGCGTACAACGTTCTTGATATCTCTGGCCCTAAGGCGGGCCACCTGGTCAAAGAATATCGTGATGTCAGGCAAGGCAGCGGGGTCATAGTCCGGCAGACGAAACAGATCAGCCGTCTCTATATCACGAAGTCTTTCCTCGGCATCTTCAATGTTCTTCTGCAGCTGGTGCACCAGCGATGTAAACTACAAGCCAACACAGCAAGCAAACAAACCGATCAACTATAAACTGTCAAGCCTCGTGCAAGGATAAATCTGTCCGTGGTAGCCGCCATGGCATGCTGCGATATTTATAGCAATGACGTCAGCCTCTGCCAATGCTATCAGCTTAGCAGCTATGTAATAGCAGCATGGTTCTATCTCCCAATGAAAAATGTCAGAAAATCCGGAAATGCGAAACTGAACTTTGGCCTATGACGTTGAAATTAAACCTAAATAACAGGCTTGCCGTGGATATAAAATTTTCCATCCATATACATATCCATATCCACAGGTTTTCCGACGCCTATCTTGCATAGCCTACATGTAGCCCCAAAATTTTTGCAAAATACAGCAGTGCAAGAGCGTCCATTCCCCTCCCTCCATAAACATGGCGCAGATTCTTGAAACTTGATCCTTCTTGAAACTGTTTGAAACACATTTGCATTGAAATATAATCTTAGTTAAGTATTTTCTAACTTTCGTAAAAATCCACATAATTTTATTGCCTCTGCTTTGGCCGACTGTTAGGTCAAGCCTTGATATGTCGTCTGTCTGTTCATAACGCATGTATTTTGGCTAAACAGCAAACAGTACGGCAATGATACTGTTGGATAGAACGATGGCGACTCCCTATAGGCTGTCAAAAGTAACAAGCTGCAGCAGTTTGGCTGCAATTTTCAATGCAATGTTGCTGCCTGCAGCCATCACCCACGTGCGTCGAATTGCCGTATTGTACCATATTGGAGTCACGAGTTTGACTTTTTGAAGTCATGTGACGTTATCGGTCATGTGACCATTGGATCGGCATACCCTGAATACCCTGCCCTAAAACCAAACCAAAGTGAATCCGATGCTCGGTTGCTGAGATAGGCCTATATTCGTTTGAAGATGCCGAACTATGGACGCCGCACGCCTTACATGGTACAACGACATGCTGTCTGAAACTAAGGCTGCTAAGCAAGCTGACGCGTCGCAAGCCAATAAGATGTAAGACCTTGCCAATAGCAATATTGCAGCGGCTGATGTATTCGTTGACGGTTAGCGAAAGCCAGTTCATGCGCTTTGACGCCGGGTACATGAGTGTATAGAGTGCCTTCAGATGACCCTTCAGAATGTCAGTCTGTATACCACAGCAGCAGTAGCAGTAGTAGCAGCAAAGGCAGCGTCTATCTTCCCTAAGTCTTTGAAGCAATAAAACTCAAATTCTCTCCCCCCTAATTTCGTAAAAAAACCCTCCCCTATGTTTCCTTGCATGGAGTATTTACTCCAAGGTTTATATGGTGTAGACTATATAGACGCCCCAGGCGTAGCCACAGTCGAGAACTAGCACAAGAACATTTCAGAGACTTTCAAGTAATTTTTCCAGACTTATTCCAGCGATGTTTCATCACATTATGTTAAGAGTATTCAATGATGTTTATGACATCATATGAAACCGCTCATAGCATATAATTAGTATTGCTAACCGCAGCAACACCGCAAGTGGTAGTTCAGTAAAACTGGTGTACTGTACATTGTCTAGCCATGTCACTCAAAATACTTGCACATTAATTTAATATTTATTACTTAACTTACTATGCGGTTTATACACAGGTTAAGTCATTTATCGTGACAATGAAGAATCACAACAGAAACGACAGTAACAATGATTATAAATTATTATAAACTATAAAAAATTCTAACACCTTCAACAACATTTCGCATCAGATTAGCAAACTTTCAAGGCCTTATTCGGTTTTAAGGACACTCTAGGAAAAAATAATATTTAAATAATATTAAAATATTTAGAAAAAATAAATACTTTTTCTAAAACTTTTAATGACCTATGGCTGTGGCCACCATGTAGTAGTAGTATATAGTAGTGGCGGTGATGGTGGATTGGTGGTGTAACAGTGTATGTGACCTGTGAGGGGTCTAGTACGTCGAGAACGTCGTAGAAACGTTTTAGCATCTGTCTCAGTGCAGAAACCCTCAGCACGTACTCATCTTCCAGCAGGGCGATTGTCTTGGCGTCCTGGGGGATGTCGAAGCCCAACTGATCCAAATACTTCACCTCAGAGATGATCTGAGCCAGCGCCGGGTCAAACCCTACCTCATACCTACAACACCGCAGTAGTAGTAGTAGTTGTTGTTGTTGTTGTAGTAGCTGCAGCAGTACTAGCAGTTACGATCAAAATGGTTAAATGACACAACTCTTCATCGGAAACCCATCTCAAAGCTACGAAGCGTCACCTGCCGTATGGGATCACACACATACTTACTTACTTACTTACTTACTTACTTACACAGTGTTACCTGCCAGTCAACCCAGATGAATGCACTCTGCCTTAACCCCAGCCAGACAGGCTGGTACTCGTCTTACCTACCCCAGAGGGACGCATCCCCACCCTCAGCGCGTAGCAGTGGTAGCAAAGGGACGGAAGGCTGAGTTGACCTGGGTGTTTCTTATATGTCTCGGTATATAACAAACACCGATGTCTGTCTCCAGACAGTTACCCATCCATGTAGTAACCACTTCGTAGCGACTCATCAAAAGCTGAAGCAATGACCTAGCTATCGCAAGTTTCCAATCCACACGTACAACGCAACTCAACTCAACTCAACTGCTGAGTTGTGTTAAGTCGCATCGGCGTCGTATAGATGTGAACTGACCAGCTGCAAATTTCCGACGAAAGAGATTACAGATGCTCAGAATTTTGATTTTGGTTCTTAATTTTTTTCCAGAATGGGGCATTTTAGCTTTAACCTTTGCGCTTTTCGACGAAAATTTTCCGACAACGAGAAGAATTTCTGACAAAAAAATTTTCAAAGAAAGCATCGGATAAATGCTTTCCTGCTCCCTGCCCGCCCCATGCCACGACGCTAACGATGGCACGGGACAAACAGACAGACAGACTAACGAGTAAAATGCGTAAAGCGGTGACCTTGACCTTGACCTTGATTCATCCAGCATCAAACTAGACACATTGGGCCACACTCCAACGCCATCCGTGCCTGTCAAGAGCTGCCACCTCTGTAATGCAGTACAATAACATTACGTTGGTTTAAGCTTTCGGACGAAACATAATACGTTTTTTGCAAACGTTTACATATTTTTAGATGTATCTCATACTCGTGTTCTTAGAAGTTGCGTTTGTCAACTTTTTATTAAATGAGTATCTAATGATGATGATGATGATGATGATAATGATGAATATTTTGCGTATACCTGACATGCGCGTCTACGACGACGGTCTGGTCTAAGCTGGTGGAAGTTCGTCGAGTCCCACCTGTGCTGCTGCGTCTGGCCGTGGTCGTGGACCTCCTGGGAATGTGACAGATTGGCGCCGGCTCTTTAGCACCCAGACTGGAACGCTCTGGGTCGTTTTCCGAGGCCTTGGCTGCCACGTCGAACAACCGTGGACAGACAAACGACATCATGCTGCTTTCGTGCGCTTCCAAGCTCCCTCTATGCCGTTCCACTCCCTCCTCCGCGTCCTCCACTTCTACACACGTAGCAGCAGCAGCAGCAGCAGCAGCAGTAGTAGTAGTAGTAATAGTAGTAGTAGTAGTAGTAGTAGTAGGAACAGACAAACAACATCGTGCTGCTTTCCCGCGCTTTGAGGCCTCCTCCAGACCCTTCAGTGGCGTCATTTCACTAAATCCTTGGGGGTCCACTCTCTCCCCTTTCCTTCTCCTCTCCCTCCTCTCCTTTTTTCCTCCTTCCCTTTTCCCTCCTCTTTTTCCCTCCCCTCCTGTTTTCTTTCCTGCTCTGCCCTCCCCTCCCCTTAGAAGTAGGCCCCCTTTAAATCCAGCTACGGGGTCTGGGGGAGCGCTGTAA
>Ga0209671_1003019_pt1 | contig 15917 bp, 5 predicted proteins | sample WorMetHERISLAND2_2_FD_187401 | JGI IMG/M metagenome (GOLD analysis project Ga0209671, IMG submission 187401) | Marine gutless worms symbiont microbial communities from Max Planck institute for Marine Microbiology, Germany - Olavius geniculatus... | ecosystem: Host-associated > Annelida >...
GACATATAGTCTCATTAATAAGTGTGCCAAAAATTATTATAATCGGACATTCATTGTTCCAGTTATTGCAAAAAATGTAGTCACATGCTTTTTTTTGAGACACAGTGTATTACTGCGTGACTAGCGCTGTTAAAATGTGACCGACACGACAGAACGTATGCGTTACAATTTAAGTTCACTTTAGCGCGGAAAATGTTTGAAACGAATGAAATGTGTAACCGAAGGGCAGTGCTCGCGTTACGTTAGAAGTATATATCCCCTTTCATATAACTCGCTGTACATGGCTGGGTCGCTATGTATGCTTTTAGCGAGCTTCCGAAAGTGAAGAGAAGTCGAGTGTCGTGTTGATGCTTCAGGCGTTCGCTGTCGAGCGTCAGCTGTGTTCCATGGATGACACGATGAGCAGCAACTGTGAAGTGTGAATAGATACGTAAGCTCGGAGCGGTAAATTTTACACTCCCTGGAGTGTCATGAAATGCGTGTTTTGTGCCGCTCATGCGTGCGTGACTCTCGGACGGGATTGGACATTGTAGGCGAGGCTATGGTAACTGAAAAACAGAGTCAAGTGTTGCTGTGCGTCGCTTGAGTTCATCGCGTCAGCCTTGAGAAATTCGCGGTGAGTATGTTTCTAATGACGACATATCCCTCTGCCTGCATTTCTGCTTGAAGTAGTATCAGCTAAGCATTTCATAAGGCGCCACGCGACAATGTGTCACAATTACTAAGCTCCGCAAACTGACACACCCCACCCACCCGTCACCGTCGATAACTTACAGTCAGAGACACTGCAGGAATCGAAGGAAACACACAGTGCGCGACGGAATTCTTGGAGCTACGTTCTACAGATGCACTCAGTCGCAGCAGCACTCGACGAGGTGGAGCAGTTTGCAGGTGAAGGTCGTCCGGTGCAAAGCGCTAAGCACTGTTCGGCGCTGACACGACGACAACGACATCGTCATTCGACGCTTTTTAGCGCCGCACGCGATCATCACGCTGGCTTATCTGTTTGCCGTACGTCATCTCGTAATTGCCTGCTTGTATTATTGCGTGCGCGTCTTCTTGCTCACGCCGTTGATGCGATCATTAACTCCGTCGTAATGCGGGCGATACACGTGCACATATCTGATGTGCTCGGTTTTTTGCAATTTTTTCTTGTAAAAGTTCTTCGCATTTGAATAGAACACGACTCTGTTTCTTGCAGCAAACTTCCAAGCATTGTCACCAAAATTGCGGTGAGATGTTGTTGTCGTGGAAGTTTCTTGTATACGCTGCAGATTTCTTGGCTGCGTGTCATTAGCTTAAAGCACAGTACGTATCTAGCAGCTGACAGGATTAGTAACCGTTGCTAATTAGCGTTAATTGCGATACCACCCACAGAGCCGAGCTTTGTCTGCAGCTTACTGTCGGCTAAGAGCGATGTAGGCTTCGATTAGCATCGACCCTACACGGTCGCAGAACTGTGTGAGAGCGACACTAACTGCGGGAAACTTTACCTTTATTAGCTTAATTTTTGTCATCCAGTATTACGCTTTACTATGAAACTGCATAATTTTTACGAGACCTACCAACCATAAGTTAATTGCACAGACACATGCCGCAATAACCTGGACCTTTATATTACGGACACTAGCGATCTGATTGTGCCATCTTGTCTATCTTTCAACCTTCGGCAGCCTAGCTATTGTAGTTGTTGACGCGCAGATCTGGTGGGTTGGTGGGGTGGCGTAGCGGTAACGCGTTTCGTTCGATCAACAAAGTTACTCTACGCTGGGCCGGGTTAGTACTTGGATGGGTGACTGCTTGCGGGCAGGTAAACCATCTCCGTATGTAACCAACCGCCTAGGTCAACTGAGCCTTCCGTCCCTCCGGGGTAGGTAAATCGAGTACCGGCCTATTTGGCTGGGATTGAGGCGGGGCGCGTTCACCTGTGTTGAGTGGCAGGTACGTAACACTGTCTGATCCCATATGGCAGGTGACGCTCCGTAGCTCTGAGATGGGTCCCCCATCCCCCATCAGGGCTATATCACCACCTTTAACCTTTTAACTTTTAACAGAGAACGTAGCGTCTGCTGATTTTGTCTACAAAATTGGCACATATCTCTATAAAACAGTTTCTGGCTGTTTTATAGACATTAAATTACTACTGGATTTTTTCTAAATTTGACTGTTTGACTGAAATACTAGTGCTACAAACTTGTAGTAAAAATTGCCTTCAAAACTTCTAGCGGGCGGCATCAACGGGATCGTATTCAGCGAGTGAATGTCGCATGCCGAAAATGTTAATAAGTGTGACGACGATATTATATTCATAGTCAAAACAGTCAAAACAGCAACGGCGGCCCAGTTTTAAATGTGTCAAAATTCCGGTCTGATTTTTCCGTTCGTAGACCAAACTTCGCCAAATTCTGTTATTAGGCCTAAATGCAAGAGAGGCTATTATTTACAATGCTTTTGAGATTGTTGATATTGTTGTGTTTCGAATATATTCGCGACAAAAGTCTAAATTTGTTTAAAATTAGGTTAAATTTTGAAAATTTTTGAGCCTTTAAATTCTACAGTAAAAAGCCACCAAAATTATGAAACAGATTCGGCTACTGGCTGACATTGTGCACTCTAAATATGCACTTACTTAATATATATTAACCAAGTTTCGATCACTTGGCAAAGATTTGCGACGTTCTTATAAGTGACCTCAGAGCTTACGCTTTATGAACAGGGATTAAACATTATCACCAAGTTTTTTTTCTTTTTTTCAAATTGTGTTACTATTTAGTTTATAGGCTCTATATAAAACATAATCCAGTTCTTGCATTGCGTAAAGGCAGCCACAACAAGATAAGGAAAACTGTATTATTAGGCCTACAATCTAAAGTATGCAGAGACAACCAAATGATTCTACAATGGCGGCGCTGAAAATTGCGATTGAGTAGGCTGAGAGCAGTTTGTAGTGTATTTCAATGCGTAACTTTTTTTAATAACACAGAACGTTGCACTGTTTTTCTGCCACAGGTAGTTTGTTTGACTTGAATAAAAATATGAAATGCCGTCGAAAGTGGTCCGGCACCAAGTCAGATTAGATCGCAATATTGTGTCTTAAAAACATTCATTTTCCGATACGTGCGGTTAAATTCTTAACGAAGTCGAACAAAAATATAATACAACAATTCTGAACGTTTTAATTTACATTGTGACCGCATACTTTTTTATTACTTTGCATAAACATTTGAGTATCACAGTAATAAAAAAATCTAAATGGTTAAAACGATGTAATTATAATTTTATAGTGTACTGTATAATTCTGATGATTAAAAATCGCTCTTGCTGACATCGACCTTCAACTGTCGACCGTGTGTGGGCGCGTAAGTTCAGTGTAAGTGCTTGCTGCTGAAGCCGAGCCTATAAAGTCTGCCCTGCAGTCGCACAACTAGCAGCTCGCAGTTCGTCGCGTCTGCAGCAGCAGCAGCCGCAGTAGCACGTAATTGTTCATCGTCAGTCTGTGACTACAAACTCAGTCAACAGAAAAAAGTCAATTTTACCGGTACGTGCAACATCATATACATGTATACACTGTGTCCGGAAAAAGTAAACACCTACACATTGTACCATAGAAATGCCAAATCTGAACGAATCTAAATAATATTTTACACACTTGATCACAAATAGATTGCTGAGGCGATCACCAAATTTTGTTGAAAAATATTATTTCTTAGCGGAGTTATAATTGTTTAATATCGATAACAAAATATATCTGTTACCAATATGGCGTACTGCAGTTGCTCGATCATAAGTGACGTTTGTTGACACAATCAACGTAAACAATAACGTCGACAATAACAAAATGTTATTTAATAAATTTAATTATAATTTTAGTAAACTGTTGAGACAACAGAAAAAGTGCGGTACTAAAAAGTATATTGCAAAATTTTCCAGCAAGCTGTGAACACTGTCAAGATTAAACAAACTGCCCGTGCGGTTGCTTAATACTGGACATTTTACGTTTTTGGGTCCTCACAAAAATTGCTGTAACTATTGTTTGCGTTGGCAGATTTATCTTACATTTGGCATTTTTATTGCCAACAATTGCCATTGTTGACGTAGAATTTTGTTGAAATCAAATATTGTTTGTTAAAGTTACGCAAATGTACAGACTACATCGATTATTTCTATAATCGATAACTTTTTAACATGGCGAAAAGACAACTAAACCCGGTATGTAGATTGGTTGCTGGATTGCTAGCAAGTATAATGCACCGTTTCATGTCTTTACTTAATAATTATAGTTAAGTGCAATTAAAATACTGTGGAAGTTTCAAATGTAAGTATTATCGTTGCTACTAAAATTATTAGACAACTTTATTTGCTGTATGAAATGTATTAATAATAATAGTCATAATCACGACAGTCAGTTACGACAAATTTAAAGTAATTCATCCTAAAAAAATATAATCAGTCACTAAGCTTAAACAAACAAAATCGTATTATTCATATATTACTGTATCTATCAGATACTCGTGATGTAGAATTATTCGGACAAACAGCGATTCAGTGTACAGGTCTATACACAATGAACACGATTATATGGAAAACAATTAGCGATAGGCTAAAACAATTTTGTGTTTGCATAGTTCGAGATTTAGAAAATGGTATATTCAGTAGTCTTGAGTAGTTAGCCTATCCGTTTGGCTGACGGTGATGACATCTGGTCAGTCCTGCGTCAGCTTGCGTAATCTGCCTTCAGCTGCTGCTCGCTCTCTGTGGCCGCTATTTCGACGATTCTCGCGGCAGCTATAATTCGTCCGAGACGCCGTGGTCGGATGTTGTTTCAGAACAAACGTCGCAAGCTGCTGCAAGCGGTGAATCTAATCGGTAGTGCGCGGAAGCGTCGAGCTTTTTTCCCGTCAGCAGCACGTATCTGGTATTCATGTTATGACGTAATTAGCTGATCGCACCTGTGACCTCCTGTCGACATTCTCCGACCCAGTTTCAAGAACTCCGAATTAAGCGCGCGGTTTTGTTATGTTTCTCACGTGAACTCGCGCAAACTGATCTCGACGGTGTTTTTTTGCGTTTTACGGCGACGTGATAGGAGCTACAGACTGCGTTAAAGCTCAGCATGCTGACTCGCCGTATGTTTACGTCATCGAATCGCGAAAAGCTGCAGTCACGTCTGTGATAACATTTTTCAATATATTCGCAGTATTTGCTAAATAAAACAAGTAAACCGTTTCACGGCATTTGTTCTCTCGCCTGACGGTAATTGTTCGAAATTGCTGGAATTGAGCAAGTCTAACGAGTTATATTCGGTTCATCTAGGCCGACTCATAATACAACGTTTACACTTTGTTTTTTTTGCGATTTGCTGTCATGACTTTAAAGTTCGAACACGGACGATCGTCGGCAGGCGCTACAAAGCGTTGCTTTGTAAATCACGACTATCATCGACAGGATTGAAACACTCGGGCACTTGCCCAAGAAAACCCAGCGGATATTTATTAATAAACTCACTAAAATCCCATTTAAAACACCTTCAAACAATTCACTTTAAGTGTTTTGTTTCACTAGTAAAAACGTTTTATTGCGGTTAAATTTTTAAAAGTTAAAACCGATAAAATCGCATTTTTGGACATTAACTTGATGGGGACAGTATCTAGCAGTGCTTAGTGTGATAAATTAAAACCCACGAAACCCCAAAACGCACCAAGTCAAGCGTTTAAAAACCCGGGTTTGACACAAAAAACGAACCGAAATAAATTCTACCGGGTTCGGTTTTTTAAAAACGGTTTTTTCCAATCGCAATCATCGACGGGAGTCACGTACGTTGCGAGTGTGAGCGATAAAAGAGTATCGTAGTCGTGTTTGCGCTGTGGAGCTGTCAGCTGGCTGCAGTATCTGCTGGCGTGGAAACGTCTAGCACACACGGAAGCGCTATAACTTGCCGCAAAACAGATGCGTCATGCCGTCCATCTTCCAGGCACAGACGAATTCATTGCCATTTATTACACACCGCGATTCTCTAGCAAACTGTTAACAACTCTCGGTGCCGCGAACGCGCTAGCACTTTGAGCGAAGGCCGCCAGCATTAAGGCGCTCGCGGATGTGTGATAAAATAAAACAAATTAACTGGAGACGGTCGCCGTCGTCTCCGTTTGCTCTTTATCACATGCAGAGCGCTACAAACATGCAGAAAATTTTTATTATTATTGCAGGAGTTGACGTGCACTACAGTAGAACAAATTTAGGTTGTTCCACAGTATTTTTCACTTGTCATTTTTTATTTCATTTTTGTCGCACACGTGTGATTCCAGCGTCAATATGTCTGACACAGCCGTGCCTCTTGCTAAGCCATTGAACGAAATGGGATGCTGTTCGGCGTGAAGACTCGATCGTATGTCTTTAAACCAACTCAGCCTGTTATCCTTAAGGGTGCTGGCACAAAATGCGATGAGAAAAAATAAAAACGTCTCTGCGAGTTTCGCTCTGTGACATACAGTGCACGTGTTTTATTTCACTTGATCTCATCGCATCATACGCGAGCGAACTAACAGTATAATAGATTAGGCCTAAGAGCCACGGAGTAAATTCTTGGTGTGGCCGATTAGAGCGGTGGATGAGTACGCACCGTAGGTCCAATTATTATCTGTCCCATCAATGGATGGCCGCGTATTTCGCTGCCGTATCGTTAGTTCACGTCAATAAGTTTCAACAGTGCAAAGCGCTTCTGGTCACGTGATTCGTGTAAGCAGCCCTATAGGAGGGCTATAGAAATTATAGTATAGACCATTAGCCTACTTTGCTCTTTTCTCGATTCGAGTCTGTGCCTGTCGTGCTTGCGAGGACATTGGACTTCAGTTGCCTTTGGAAATGACGGAACCTTGTTGGCGGAGATGTGCCTGCTCATTCCGACATCTTATTAGTTGTTGCCTGGCGTACGCATCCGTGGCCGAAAGAACAGCAGTGCAGCAGACAACACAATACCGATGCTCGTTAGTGGCTGGGAATGGAATCGAATGAATGGAGCTGCTCGGTATTGTGTGTTAACCACCGGAGGCTGCGAGTTCGCGTTTAATGACGTATCCAGGAAGTCAGAGACGTACCAAGAGCTAGCAGCCCGCGCGAGCATCTCAGATACGATTGCATTCTGTCTGCAGAGAAACGACTGCGACAAGTTGACGTACTAGTCATCCTGCATTAATTTTGTTATGCACTTAGAAAATTTCTATTATGCCGATAGTAGAAAGGGCAAAAGGAGTTTTGCCTTATTTAATGACCAAAAATTTCGACCAAAAATGCGAACGACAGGCAACGTCGATGTGACACGTACTGCATTACACAGAATCACGTATTATGCCGTATATGCCCAGTGCCTATACGTTAGCAGTGACTTTTAGGAGACATTTATATTTATCGTACCTTTTTCGTTATTTTCCAGTAAGCACAGGTTTGATAAAGGTTTAAATTAGGCCTACGTCAAGTTTAGCAGTGTTTTAAAATGTAACATGCACCTAAACAATATTGCCCAAAATCATCCAAATCACTAACTGTTTAGTGTTTTAGCCAACTTGTCAACTTATTCACACAGCATACTCTCAACAGTTAGTCTAACCGACCTTTGTCGCAGTAAGTAACCGAGCTAATTAACCAAGCCAGTTAAAATCACAATAACATTAGTAAATTGCCATTTAATTACGATTAGAATCCGCTCTAGCTATATGTTAATTAATTAGAATCAGTTTAATGTAGCAATATAATTTAATTGCACTTAACCTAATTAGTTACCCGACAATAAAATATAGTGCCGAACAGACTTTGAGGTCTGAATCCGATTGCTGATGTGTACCCAATCCAGGGATGTGGTCTTGATCTTCACGTCTCGATCCCAAGGCGTAGACCTAGTGGCGTTTTTAACAGGTTTAGGCTATGAGTTACTGTAATTTTTATCAGCAGTGATTTAGCCGTATTTTATCGTTTTTTTTTCAAAACATACTGGCCCTGTTTTAAAATAGTTTGCGGAGTTTTTGTTGCGCTACGTGTTTTTGAATTTTTACCTACCATAGAGATCAGATGATTGAATCTGTTACATGTACCTAGCTGACCTCACAACGCTCATTCTTCATTTTTCATCATTGCTCATCTTGTTTGTCCGTAAAATCAAAATTTTGCTTTCTTTCGTCAGCTTTGTCGTGATCAATCTTTCTGCCAACTTTTCATTAGTCTGCTTCGTTTCTTACTCTCATCAGTCGACAAATCAAGGTTTACCAGTGCTGTCACTCTCAGTGCTATTCTCCGTCCGTATGGACGGAAGATAAGACAGTCAAACTGCTATTTTCCGTCCGTAGGCACAAGTGCTGTCTGCATAACTGCCTGTTGCTCGCCAGGTACGTAGCCTGTGGGTGGCTAAGGAATTTAAAGCTACTGGTAAACAGGAAATTGGCGTTGACATCCCAGGTAGATTTGCATGGCCATCAGATTGTGTGGTTTCAACCCATTGACAGTTATTACACTGTTCATGAATCAAATGCATTGTGGCCAACCCAGCTAAGTTTTTCAGTCTGTAAGAAAATTAGACTTGGTGTGTATGCCAAACTTTCAATATGATGTGAAAAAGCTTTACAAGTGGAAGTTCCGTAGATCAAAGTCGAGATCTCAACTATTAGACCCAATACGACTGCAGGGATTAGACCGCACGTCGTGTCGGCCATTTGAGTCGCATTCATCTTCTTGTTGTACTCACGCTACTCGTGCGGACAAAGTTATAAAATTATGGAACGCATGCAGTTTTATGCGAATAGCTGTAATAGAAACGGCGCTTAATGTCCAATACCGAACGTTATTACGCGTAAAAAATGCCGTCGATAAATATCAGACCGAGTACACCGCGTACACTTTCGGGAAATTACTCGAATTCAACCAGAGTTAGTGCTAGAGCGAGAATATGGGATCGATCAATAATTGTAATGAAGATGTAGTACTTTTACGCTGTCAAATCAAATCAAATAAAAACTGACGTTTAGGACTCAGTAGTATTAACGTCATAAACGTTGATCCACTGTAGGCTTAAGACTCAAGTCAGGAGTCATCGAGAATATTGGAATCCAGTTGTTCAAGCTGACCTCACGAAAAAAGTAGTCAATGCAAAAAAGACGACTGAATGGCCAAATTCCGTATGATTGTAAATGTGTACATTGTTAATAAATGTTTGATGTGAGTAAACAAAACAAATACCGGTAATTGGTTACCAGCTGGTACAAATTTAACTACAGGACTACATGAAGGATGTTAGCTGAGTTTTCCGTCACAGTCGCCCCGTAGTACCGGTAGTTTAAGTGCACTTTTCAGTGCGAATGTATATAATGATCCAAGCTGAACATCTTTATAAAAGTGCAACTCTTTGGTTAACTGCGTCAATGAGATTCTGCAAATGCAATTAAAATATATCGTAGGTGTGCTATAACGATCGTTGAAATGAGTTCTGTGCCACACCCAGGAGCTGCGACATGAAACATACATTAAAGCAGGCCTCCATGAAAGAAGAGGTGACGGGTGAGACGACTTCGGTAGGTGACAACAACAGCAAGACGGCCCTGAAAGTAAAGTGTGAACAATAACGAGCATTTTATATTCCCCGGAAACGCAGCAGTCAGTAGAAGCCGAGCAAAGTTATGAAAACTGCCACCTTTGGCGACAAAGCAGACAGACACGCTAATCACACACCGGCAGGTAGACTTCTTTGTCGTCGACGTAACTGCATCGAACTATCAACACTTTCAACGCCCACGTATCCTTGAAACATCACAACACTTAACAAATTTTGTAATGAATGCTATTTCTATTATTTTGTTTACTGCCAACAGGGGTCGTCATGGGACAAATTTAAATGACACCATCGAATGGCCCGGGTCCGAAAATAGGGGGGTAGTTGCAAACAGCGCGCAATTATCTCTTACGGGGACCGAGTTATACCGCTTTGAACTCTCCATTGGCTGTAATGAAAAATTTTGCTTTTGAATGGTTGTTATGGCAACAGGGGTCGTTAGGGGGTACATTTAAATGACACCATTAGATTGCCCGACCCCGAAAATAGGGGGTAGGTAAACACAGTACGCAATTATCTTTTACCCCCGTAAAAGATAATTGCGCACTGTGTTTAAGTTATGTTGCTTTAAAGTCCCTGTAGGCTGTAATGCAAATGCTCAAATTGTGTTTTTAAATTGGGGCATAGAAAGGGGTAAATTTAAAAAAAAATTAATCGAAAACATATAAGAAATGTGTCCGGCGTCAGGACGCTTCGTTTGAGCCATTAGCGGTGTCGGTCGGTCCAACGGGCTGGTTTGTAGCCGTGCACAAGGAAAAAAAGGAAAAAAAATAGACGCCTAACGGCAAATTTCGCGCATGCGCGGCCACGCCCCCTTTAAACCGATTGTAACCAAATTTTGCATGTGGGGTCGGATGGGCGATGTGATCACTGATGGAAAGTTTTATGGAAATCGGTTAAGGGCTTTCGGAGTTACAGGACCCCCAAACGCCATTTTCTATCCTTAACGTTCATCGCCCTTACAACACTGTCAGCACTACAATATATAGGCCGTTACTGTTAAGAAAGAATAAAAACAGAAATATTATTATCTTTGTAACATCCGACCCTGCCATGGTCGAATGTGATAGCGTGTTGAGCGGTTAGGCACTGGTTTTATCACTATTGAGTTATGTAACACGACGACTGATATCGACCAAACAGATAGTATTCAACAGTTCACGTTAGTTAGATGACATCGACGAATCAGATTTACAATACACGACGTTACTATTACGTTCAAGTTGACCGACAAAATCCCTTCAATTCCCAACTCCTCTCCCAGGACCCACAGTTGGTCCTTCTACTCGGTCCTTCATCGACCGTTCCCCCAACTTGTCTCTTTCAGGACCTCCGGTGGTCCTATCCCTTCGATCCCCAAACTCTTCTCTCTCTTCCTCTTCTTCCTACATTCCTACCGCACACAGCGTTTTTCCCCGGGCGCTCTGAGTGGCTGCGCGACTCATGCAAGCTCCTCCCCCTCAGGGCTTCCCGGCTAGAGTGGGCGTCGCCCTCCCGTGCTCGCGACGACGTCGCGTCTCTAGCAGCAAGATAGCTAATAAAAATAAATGTATATTTTCCCACGGTCCTACAATTCTTATTTTCCCATTACACTGGCGTTTTGTTTTCACCGGCTATAACCACACTTACTTGCTTACTTTACTTAAACTACATGGCCTATCACCGTCAGGGAGTAAATTGCTAGCATGTTTCCGTGTTTTCAGTTGAGGAACCTCGCGACGCGTTGGCGACTGTTACAGTTCAGATCGACGACGAAGAATCAACAGTCCGCTTCGTCGACAGTCACCACGTTCTGCAAGTATAAAATTGCGAAATCTGAATATTTTGGGACAGACAACACAATAGGCAGTTTTTAGATCTTATCCTGCTGGTTTTGATTTATTTATTTTATGTTTACATGCAAGAAAAACGTATGCCTATAGTGTGAAATCAAACTGCTTGCTTGTTTGTGCGACTCAGCAGTTCATCTACGTTGGCATCTTTAATGTCTCCTACCTTCCAGTTCCACTCTAAACCTGTCTTCGTCGCTCGTGAATCTATCGCCGTGGAACTTGGAGGGGATTCCTTCTGACAGCAGTTTGGTTTTATCACGCGAATGTATTTTTTGCATTTTTATGTATTCCAATTCCGTGTTCTTTTGCATTGTGGATGCAGTGCGACTGCGATCTGTCAATGTTTTATCTAAGAAGCATATGATTGGACTGAATACAGAGCCGAGAGGGCGACTCCGCGGGGACGTCAGTTGACGGCTATTTGGTGATCTACTCTGTCACTGACCGATCCTCATTCCGCTACGCGCAGTCGTGCCTGCAAGAGCTGCGTCCAGCCAAGCGACTCAACGCTGTCATACTGGTAGCTAATAAGTCTGACGTCGTCCGTAACAGAACAGTCTCCACGCCAGGTCCGCTCAGCTTTGCCAGATATTCGTTTTGTTTTCTTTTTCGTTTTCGCAATAAAAGGTTGGCATTTTGATGAATTTATACGGCTTATTAGTCACAGTCTGCTTAAAATGTGAGCTTATTTAAAGAAATTGGTTGCGCACTATGATAGTAGCACTGAGTTGTCATCAGGTCTGCTGAGTCTAGTTATTCGTTTTCTCGCTTTGTCATCTCTATTTGCTTATCGGTATTGATGTTAACATGCGATTTTGTCCAGTGACGGATGTGGTTGTCTTTTCTACTTTGAAACTACGTATTATTAGCAGTTTAGCATGTTTAGGATTGGATTTCATCGAACAGGTCTTCATTGTTTTGATGGTTGCATGACGTTATTAAACTGTTTATCAACAAACTATCTCGCATCTCTGTAGTGCACATAAACGACAAATGGTCTGAGACACCAACATTTTTTGCTGTGCGACGCTGACAGGTGAAATTTATTACAGCTCGATGTAATTTGTGAAGATGTGTGTTAGAAAAGCTCTTTTTGTGTTTTCTCTATTTTTTCTCTATTTTCTGTATGTCTGAAATAAAGTACGATTGACTGACTGATTGGAGTATGCGCTGGTATACACTGTACAGAGGGCGTGCGGGTGGCGACGAAGCGTCAGTGCAAGTTCGTCGAGATATCGGCACTGCTCGATCACAAGGTCGACGAGTTGCTGGTCGGCATCGTGCGTCAGATCCGTCTGCGACAAACTCGCGATGAACCTGCGACGACTGACGACGACGGGACGGACGACGTCGTGAGTCGGCTGATGGCGCTGTTTGGTCGGGTGTTGAGACGATTGGTCGACCGAGCGACCACGTCAGCACGTCGACGTCGCAACGACGCCACTGCACGACCGTCACTAGCCGAGTGTAACAATCTCTTCACTCCATGACTGACTGACTGATGGTCAATGATGTAGTCGAGTGCACTTAGTCCGGGGTCCGGTGTTCGTAACATCGCAGCTGTACACTCGTGTGTATTATACGAACTGCAGCTGTGTAAAGCGTTAGTTACACCGATGACAAAGAGACGGGCGAAAAGCGGGAAAAAGAAGCTCAGCTGAGTAGACTTGCAGTCGATATGACTCGATTACCATACGCCTGTGTTACGAGTTCTACCCCAACGAGTTCGAGTCGAGTCCGCCGAGTTCGACGAGACAGAATGTTGAACGTTCGTGAAATTCGATATTCACGATCCGAGCATGTGGAAAGATTCAACAGCAGCGCAACAGAATGTTAGAAATTAGATAGCATTTGTCTATTAATAATGCATTAACAAAACAATTAAAGATAAAAATCAGTACAGCACACAGACTTCCGAACTATACAGCGTTGAGTTTGAGTCCATTGGGCCCCAGTTCGAGTCCGGAAAATACAAACTCAAGTCCGACTCGAGCGCATTGCCGGACTTATTACATCACTGCTAACGTCATTACCAATGTTATTTTATTTGATATTTCACCTCAGTCAAATGCTGCGGCTGCATCACTGCACCATAGAATGGACAAAGGTAGATCTTTTTGAAGGACTTTGCAAACTGGAACACTGGGTGTCCGTGAAAAAATCCACCTAACTTTGCCTTATCCTCTCAAGTTGAGTTTCGAACTTTCGCAACGTTGCGACGTTGCGACAACTTCGCTTATTAATGCTTTTTTGCTGCTTTACAACAAAATGGTAACGTTAGTCAGTTTAATATTTACATGGTTTCAACTTCTTGTTTGTTTTCTCACCTACATAGGCCTACATAGATTAACTCGTTGTGTTAGTGCCACGTTTCTATAGTATTTTTTCTTTATTTGTACAGTTTCCAAATGTATCGGAATTGTTCTGCATACATTTATTTAGTCGTAGTTTTATTTTGATTTCACGTCGTGTAGTGATGTAGAATATGCGAGTCTCATGTTTAGCGTGCATGTGCAAGTCCCATATTTGAGGCATCGCTGTTGTGATCGCTGCACTGCATTGACTGCAACAGAACTCGTAGAATTTCGAATAGAGAGATACGCGAACAAATGAATGGACGGGTGAATGGGTGCGAGGATGAATGACTGAATGAATGAAACATCATTATTAACATCAATCGTCCTCAAAGTAAACATGTTGAGAAATAATTATTGCGGAAGATAAATGTCTCATTATGACAAAACGGTGATGGACGATTTGATTTCTGGTACGGCTGTATCATACGGTCACAATGCGGTTCAGTACAGACCACCACGAGCTGATAAATGTCTGTCACAGATGGCGGCATGATGCGCTGAGGTGCGTCAGCGTGTGCCAGTTCGGCGTCATTTGTAAAACTTATTGAAAAGCGGCGCGCTGCAGTTCATGATGCACGCAGCGTTAGCCGCCAATTCAAGCAATTTCTAAAAAGCTGGTCGATTCCTTGCAATTATACGATGGTAATGTGTGAAGCAAATTCACACAGGAAAACTAGGTTATTTGTACAGGAAAAGTAAATATGACAACAGAGCCTACAACACAAATCTGTGGTATAATCGACCTTTTACTTCATTTAATTAGTCAATAAACAGATGTTATGGTATTAGTTACATGCTTGAAAATTTGACGTTGTCAAACTGCATATGATTTGCTCATTTGCTTGTTACGTTTGTTTATCACTATTTTGCTGTGTCGTACAGCGGTCAAGACGATAGTTGCATCTCGGTAATATCTTGTGTCATCTTATCTAGGCTAACACAACGCATAGTTTAAGTCACAGTCAGATCAATATAGAGAACGAACGTCTGTAGAGGTTAGGTTAGAGCTCGCATGTCGTAATTTTTTTTCATTCAACTAATTAGCATCACCAGCAGCATTTTGTGAAACAAGACGTTACGGCGCGCTTTCCGTGAAGTGTGCAAGCGACACCTGAAGCGTAAATCAGTCACGATGAACACGCGACCGGGCGCAATAGTGTTCGTAAGCTTACGCTACTGATGGATGTGCACTAGACGTTCTAACACCCTGCAATATATGAAGTGACGGCTTTACGTTCCTGCAAATTATAATAAAACAAAACATCTTCTGAGTTGACGGAAATTGCTGCACAAAGTATAATGCAGTAGCCTGCCTACCTGGCAGATGACTACGGCCTGATCCGCCGCCGCCGGTCCGGTCTTAGATCGTCGTCGTCAGCGACCAAACTGGAGATCCCACCAACCAGAACGACGTTTGGCGACCGATCTTTTGCCGTCGACGGACCACGTGTGTGGAACAATCTATTGTCGTCCATTCGTAATTTATCACTGTCACTCACTTTTTTTCACTAACAGACTTAAAATCCATTTATTTGGGCAATAGCTGCGGCGTTTGTGCTTTGGAATAGACGCCTTTAACTTTGTGAAGTACCTAGCTAATTAATAATCATTAGTCCTACTTCCACTTTCGATGAAACTTAATCAAAATCACCGATGTTCACCAAAATTTAGCATTTTTAAAACTTGTGCAAAAATAAAAAATTTTTATCGCATGCATTTTATATGATATTAACGTAGGCTTATATATTAATATATGAAATAGAAAATCTACATGAGTTTATTAAGCTATTCATTCGAATTAAATTAATCCAAGTTTTTTCGGGCATTATCTGTTACATGTCAGGTAAAGAAAATACTTTGCTGAGCTCAGTCGACGGTGTACGCCATACAGCAAAGAGAAAAACCTCCAGAGAGATAACATCACTGACATAACTGAACTGCCTATAAAGCTATTGAAACGTGCAACATAAAACAAGATTGTATTGAGCCTTGACGAAACTTGCTTGTTGGCCAAAGGACAAAAACACAATAAAAAAAGTGCTTTTGGACCTTGACGAGTGCTGTTTACTTACAATTTTCTGCTTATTGTTAGATGCGCAGACTTTGCGCTTTTATAGACGTGTTATTGACATGCCA
>Ga0209671_1003023_pt1 | contig 15907 bp, 10 predicted proteins | sample WorMetHERISLAND2_2_FD_187401 | JGI IMG/M metagenome (GOLD analysis project Ga0209671, IMG submission 187401) | Marine gutless worms symbiont microbial communities from Max Planck institute for Marine Microbiology, Germany - Olavius geniculatus... | ecosystem: Host-associated > Annelida >...
GAGGGGAGGGAGGGGGAAACGTTCCGCGGGACCCTCAAGGATTTAGTGAAATGACGCCACTGAATCAGGACCGTAGCAAGTCAGCATAACCAATTCTATAGTCTATCCACGTTTTTACGCACAACAGCAGCTACTGCTGTAGCGCGTCTTAGTCATCGCAATTCTGTCTGTCCATCCGTCACACGGGTGGATCAGTCCAAAAACGGTGCAAAATTCTTCACCGTCGGCTGCCTGGAAGACTCTAGTTTCAGAATCCGTAAAGTTTTTTTTATAAATTTGAAAGGGGTCACCCCCAGCGACGACGCTAAATGAGAGGAGGTGAGAAAAATTTGTGATTTTAAGCCAATACGGCTGAGCGAGACCGGTCGTGCCGTCTGGCGCCCTCTGGCGAGTGTAAAAAAAACATCGTTGTTAGGGTGGGTGAGTGAGTGAGTGAGTAGGAATTAACGTCCCACCCGACACAGTATAGGTCATTTCGGGGACGGTCTTTGCAGGCAAAATTGCTAAGATGGATGAGCTTAGATTTGGTTTGCACCGGGGCTTTCAAACATGCACAGCTGTTGCGCGTTCCCTTTTGCGTTAGCTGGGCTTTTCTTGTTAAATCTACAGTAGGCTACGACCTGATACAGTAAAGCTGAGCATCACTTCGCTGACTGGCCAACAAAGCAGAATGAGGAAGGTAGCGGTCCTTCAATGTCAGCTCCTGTATTTTCGACGACCCCAAAACGAATGGTTGGACGTGTCATCGCAGCAAACAAAATACAGCTGTTGTGACTGTGAAATAGAGAAATATTGAGTCAGTGTCGACATATTATGCGTCTGTTGGCTCTGTCCACCTAGAGCTGCGCAACCCTGTCTCTATAAAAGAATACCCACATGTGAGACAAAACATAGTCAGCAGCTGTCAGTCCACACGGGTTTGGCAGCGCCATCGCAGGAGACGCCACCAGTGGCATTTCGTGCGATAGCATAAGAGTTGACAGTACAAAATGTATTCGTGCGACCTGTTGCCCGTCAAGCCCACGACAGATCGAGACATCGCAGCCTACAACTGCCGCGAACGGCGCCGTCTATAGGCCTACTCTACACGAAAAGCCACAAAGTAAACCTAAGCCTCATGAAATATTAAAGTTCTGCCGCACGCTGAAACAAACGGCTTGCAGGCGAACATCAACGACGGGAAGCCAGCGGCATCGGTGTAGACTGTAGACTAATGACATCGGCGTACGGTGCTGATGACGTGCCCTGAGGAGTAGTTTCTGCTCGACTGCATCACATCCAACCTCAGCCGACGAGGGTCGGCAGTGCTAAAAAAGTGATAAACTCACACGACAATCACCCCATCCCATAGCATATTCCAAGAAACTGTCATTGCCAGATTAAGACCAATTTTGGCCTGATGCCGCTGCCCAGAAAAGGTCCTATTTTTCTTGGCATTCACGAGCGATAAGAGGTCTGCCCAGACCGCCCAGACCCCAAACGCATTTTAGTCTCACAAGTCACAAACGCGTCTCATGACAACACTTTAGTCGCTTATGAGCATGCCGCAGCATCAATAGCACCTACTTTAATCCGGCACTGAAAATTATTAAAGATATACAAGCGTAGCGACGCAAAGTCTTGCGTTGGGAAGCGAGGCACCGAAGTCGAGAAAAAGACGCCGAAGTAGGCCTAATTATTTTCGCTTTCAAAAGACAAGAGCGGGAGCAAGCTCCTTCTCCAATACGCCCCTGGTCGCAGTAAAAGTTGCCGTGCGGAAAGTGCACGAATGTAGCCCAGTGTCGGTGGATAGAGACTGAAATGCCGCCCGCCACCTAGCGAATGGCAAGGCGACTACGAGTAGGCTACGTGTTGTGACGCTTCATCGAGTTACTGTCACTGTGTGACTGAGTGTGGACGTCGTCACAGCCTCATCAATTCTGCCGCGTCTCGTTCGCTCAAGCTTTCGCCGTGCCACACGGTAATATGATTCTCCGCGAACGACCACATGGCACCAGCATGATTCCCTGCAGCTAGAGCGTCTTCGCTTTAGAAAGATCAACCAGAAAGCCCCACGTAATTATCATAAGCTTACAAGCCCGCCAGTTGAAGGAATCTCTGAAAAAGCCAGATACACTTGTAGGATACGGGATACGCATAGGAGAACGACTGATAGGCCCTAAATGAAAATATCGCCAAATATAACTGCTATTTAATGTTGTTAAAATTCGCGTTCGAGATACTGCGGACGCGCACAAAAAAACAGGCGCATAAACAAACAGATATACTGTACCTAAATCGTTACGAAGCAAGAAATTTGAGCTAATGCTCATGTAACGCGCGACAGTCTATAGCAGTTCCTGTTCGCAATCTATCTCAATCCATTTCGTTGCAATTCACTCTTGAAGTCTGCGCTGCAAACAAAAATCGCAAAAGGTGAGTAAAAACTTCATGTTAGGGGTTCAAATTCATTCAAGGTCATCTTTGTTGATACCACTAAAAAGCACGTCACTAATGCTTGTTATGACAACGAGCATGTCTGTTTCAATCTGCTACCGTTTTCACGCTACCACAAGCCAATAGCGGTAAAATAACTACCTCTTAGAAAAACACGGTGTACCCCTCTTTGACACCCGCATGCGCAAGCCTCTTTGAACGTAGGGGGTCGAGACTTAGACTGCAAAAATCTAGGCGTTTACAGAAAATTTCATGCACAAATTGTCTTGGTCTATCTCCAGCCATTCCAGCGAAAATTCGCTCTTGAAATGTCGCAGCTCTAAATCGCGAAAAATTTATTAAACCCCCTATTTTGGGGGTTCAAGGCTATTCAAGGTCACCAGTGCATGTTGTACACTAATTCTTCCGGTGATAACACCGACGCTGTTGCGCGTTACGTGAGTTTTGCTCAGATTAGGCCTACTCGTACAGCCTGTTGTCCACAAATCAATGCGACAGATTGAAATAGCAAAGTATGAGCGTAAATCTTCAGTAGAATCCATCCACTGCTTTAATACTTTCCTTCAGTGCATATTCGACTGCTAAATTTATCACAGAATTAAGTGGCGACCCATTGACGTTAACCCTGGAAAGTAGCCGCTAACAGCAAATGCAACGGGTGCAAATGTGCATTAGCGAAGCGGCTTATAACCGCATTCACAGCTGTAAAATAGCACCGTCGCTTGCTACAGCATGATCTGAAGCAAAGGACTACCGCGAACGTGCCTTGCTTATGCTGAATCGGCTTATTCAGCAATCGGCTGTTCATCCAGTCGAGTCGACCACAGTTGTACACACTGTGCACACTAATGCGACTGGCAGCATTCGACGGCCCATCCAAGTAAACCCCCCTATAGGTGCAAAAATCTCCCAAAATTCTCTTACACAAGCCGAGTTATAGCCAATTTTGTCCCAAATTTCGTTGCCATGGCAACGGGGGTCAACCGGGATAAATATAAATTTCACTGTTAATTAGGCCAACCCCGAAAACCATATACTAGAACCAAAAATTACGACTCTATCTTGCACACAACAGAAGTTATGACAGTTTGAATAATTTCAAAATTTTCCCATAGGCGCCATTGTAATTTTTTTCGAATTTTTTGAATAAATAAGTGAAAAATAAATTTTTTATTTCATAACAATAAAAAGGCACTCTTCATTTTTTCAGGGTTTTTTTGTTGGTTGAGGGTCAAAGTTTGCCTTTTCCCATAGACTTTGAAGGTCGTCTTTATAACACTCACACTACCGTGTGAGGTGTGATCACTAATATATAAGAAGTGGCATAAGCCCTTTCAAGTGAGAAAAAAAATCATCGATTTTGGATGACACTGAAGGTCAGTACTGCAACAGGAGCTGTATACTGTAAGCTGTAGCGCGTCTTCCCTAGCGACAGCTGGGCTTTCTTGTAGTTAATTTCTACGAAAGTGATTGCAGTAGGCCTACTGTATCGGCGTCGTCACTCGTCGCCAAGTTCTTCACTCTCTGAACACTGCACTTAGCTTGATGAAATTTTGCACGAACATGTTCTTTGCCAACTTCTTGCAGCCTGTCTAAATATCATGGTTAAGGCCTAGGCCTACGTATGTCCAGGTCAAAAGTCAAGATCATATATGGGTTTTTCTGTGTGCATGATACTGCTGCTACCCGCCAGCCCAAACAGTTTTATGTAGGCTACTTTTTAGCCTTGAACTTGTCGGTCTTGTTTGTTACCAATTTAACGTGCAGGCAAAATATATTAGCAAAATATCACTCCTCTCTCTGAGCTAAAACAAACTATTCATTAATACCTTAATCTCTGACAGCAAACTTCAGAGGGCTTTCACTGTAGTCGCACCCGTATCAAATAGCCACTGGTGAGTAAGTGTGAATATAGAGCCTATAAATAAATTGGCAGAATGAATGAATTCTATAGATGTCAGTAGAGCGGCGCCTGTCAGAGAGAAAACAAATTATTTTTTTTAGCCTTTTGCAGACGGCCTGCAATTGGAAGACTGGAAGATTAGACCTATTTGTTTCCTCGCCGCCGGACCTGACACCACAGTCCCAGCGGCCAACAGTGTCAAGCTAGCTGGTGAATAAGTAAGTAACACGAAAACATACACGGGTGTGACAGGACATCAATATAAACACCTAAAACAACGCATGTACGTTGTAGGCACTAAGTTGTGTATTCGGCGAAACACAAACCGATCAATGTCACACACACAGAGGCAGAAGCAAAGCCACAAAGAGCTCTAGAGTTCCAACTTCCAGACCAGCAAACCATCTATACCGACGGTCAAGCAGTGAAGTCGTGGCAAAAGTAACTGACCTCCCCTCCACTACCATAAAAAGACATTTTTGATGAACATATTCTAAGCACTACCACACCTGAATATTAAAGCTAGCCCTAAGCCACTAACCCTAACTGTCAGTAAATTATTTGTATTGTCGAAACATTTTCTTGCAGAATACGAAATTGATTGGCTGGAAATCCACCATTTGAGGGAATTTCGGTGTAAAATTTGCATTTCAAAAACGCACATCTTCTCTGTCGGAAAACTGTAGTTGTCACTCGGGAATAGCTGGATTAGTGTGGTGTAGGGGTGCTGCGTGGCCCTCAAATTTCAGTCAAACCCTCTCTGAAAAAGTGTGGGTATGGGCCTATTCTACAGTACTGCTGCAGTGTTGCTGCGTTGCATGGGCGTTGGAACAGGGGGAGCAGAGGGAGCAGCTGCTCCCCCAACTTTTGGCATGGGAGAGCAGGCCATAGCTCTTGCTCCCCCAAAAGTTTGAGCCTTCTGCACTGCGATGTTAGACTGAGTCGAATCGACTTAGACATCTTGGAGTTTTGCCGCTCCGTGGGACGTTCAAGAACCAAAAAGCTTTCAGCTTCAGGAGGGCTTCGCCCCCCTAACCCCCCACCAGGGGCTCTGCCCCTGGACCCCGCTGGGGGCTCCGCCGCCAGACCCCCGTTATAGGCTCGCGCTCCACGCGCTCGCCATGGCCACAGCCACTGCTTGCTCCCCCAACTTTCAAACACTTCCAACGCCCATGCTGCGTTGCGTAGCAGTTTTTGGAATCTCCTGCTTCCCGCACCGTCACTGAAAAGCAATAATCACACCTCACACGGTAGTGTGAGTGTTGTAAGGATGACCTTGAAAGTCTATGGGAAAATGCAAAGTTTGACCCTCAGCCAACTAAAAATCCCTGAACCGATCGTCACCAAATATGAATGGCGTGATTACGTTGTGGACGCCTACCACCAAAAAAATTTGGGCTCAATCCGCCCAGGGGTTTTTGCTCCCCATATAGGTGAAATATACACCCCTGTTCGAAATTTACTACACTTTTTTGCACCGTTTTTGACTGATCCACCCTTGTGATAGACATACAGACAGACGGACGGATGGACGAACGGACAGAATTGCGATGGCTAAGACGCGCTGAAAGCAGTAGCTGCTTTCGCGCGTAAAAATTCGTTAAAACTGTACATTTTCGACCGTTAAATGATAAAAATAACAGTTCTAGATAAAGGTTAAATAAATAAATAAAATATTTTGTACACGCTAGAACAGGCCCGTCGAGAGGGTGGGGTAGGGTGGTAAGCTACCCCGGGTCCCGCGACGTTTGGGGGCCCCGCCGTCGGCCAGAAATAGCCTACAAAAATACACCAGAATGCACTATTTTGAAGAAAAAAATTCAAAAATTTCCTCCCCAGAGGGGCCCCGCGAAAATGTTTCCCCGGGGCCCCGCTGTGGCTCTCGATGGGCCTGCGCTAGAGTCCTACTCCTTGCTGTGCACTGTAGGCCTAATTTTGTATTTGAACAGTCACAGTCTCTCCCTATACCGTTCTGACGTAGGCCCCCTACCCTCCGTACGGGCCTATACTACATCGTATGCATGAAATAAGTCTATTGTGCATAACAAAACATTGACCAATCTTTAGGCCTAATCCCAAAACGGGATCCCGGGACTACAAATTTCTCAATCCCGAATACCGGGATTGAGATTTTGCAATCACTAGGTTAGATCACTATTATGCCTACAGGTTAGAGGTCTTCTAAGTTCTAACAGTGAAGTGAAGTAAAGATCCCTGTTAGTCCGTTATGTAACTGATGTTAATTTCTTGACCTCAAGAACCGACCTACATCAAACTGCTGTGATTGGATTATGGCGACCACGTGATCGGGTACAATGACCTTCTAACCTATTAATAGAATGCCCTTGTCGTCTGTTTACGTTCGAATTTGTCAAATTTTCCATAGTATGAAAATGTGAATAAAAATTAGTAGCAAGCATTATACGTGTCATTTTTGTTGGTTTACTTGCAAACACGAGCGATGTATGAATAGGCATAGTAAATACGCAAAATGTGGGAGTATTTGACGTAAAAAGTGCACGGAGCCGAGGTGCAAATGGCCAAATGTGGCGGCGCCAACTACGGGAGACTGAAGCCCTCCTAGCCATGCTAAAGCCCACCCCAAATGTTGGCCAATCATCGCCCATTTTTCGCCAACCAAATTAGGGCCGTGTCGCAGTAATTAAAACACTAACGTAGACCCTAACGGTTCATGGGACAGCAGTGTTGCAAACCTTCCTCATGCGATAGATCCCAAATTCTTATTAATAAAAATTTCAGTAGACCCAGCACTGTCCAATAAGGCATATGGGTGCTATCGCAAAAGTTCCGCACCAGAAAGTCTGAACTAGCGATCAGGGTTAGGCTTAGAGGTACCAATCAGTTTAGGGGTTTAGGACTAGCTTTAATATTTCGATGGGGAAGCGTTGCGATAGTGCTAAAACTTTGGTTGAATTATTTGACGTGGTTGATGATCCGACTTTTGCATAAAACCATTTACTGGATGTTCATTGTTCATTGCCTTGTTTGCCGAGCAAACGAGGCAATGAACAATGAACATCCAGGCAGCTACAGAATCTGGTGAACTGCTGTAAGCTCCCCCAGCAGGGTGCACATCAGTCGCAAACACATTTTGATTCATTTGCTCTCTTGAAACACATTTTGTGATGACAAATTTCCAACATTTTTGGAACAATGGTTTGAACTAATTGGTTGTCCTTCTCTTGAATACCCAGTACAGCTATATGAAGGAGCACACTTTATTCAGAGTTGTTCTTGACACATTCAAAGACTTCCAAAACACATTTCATGGCAACAGACTTTCAACATTTTTGGTGTGAGGGAGTCTATTTAAACCTATAAATTAATTTGCCAGCAGAAAATTGTCCACACAGTTTGCTATTTTTTACCTTCCAAAACTTTTTCCCACCTTCAGTGGAGTGGACACCCATGTCTGCAGTGGTTGGTAATACTTCGACCCTAGTTGGTGATCACAGTCTGCCATGTATGGTATTGTACTGCAGAAATCACAAATTAAATGCATCCTAGCAGAAGGGGTCACACCCAAGCATGGGGCTTAATTTCTTCTAACCCCTCTATTTATGCTGTCCCGTTGACCTTGATTCATCTCACATCTGTGTGGTCACATTGATGATCCTTTCAGCTGTGCCTCCCCAGATTTTCTAAATAAAATATTTTCCTGAACAATGAACATGACATTGCATGGTAGTACAGATCTGTAGAGTGTTTAGACCCTGTGACATATTTGTAGCTTGGCTCACTTTCCCTTTGCACAGTTTGTCACATGACTTACTTGCCCCGGTATCAACATGGTTAAAAGTATAGTGACTGCAATATGGGGAATGATTTTTCAATCACATGATCCGGGATTAAGAAATTTGTAATCCTAGGATCCCACTTTCACGATTAGGCTTACAGATTGGTTGTAATTTAGTATCACTATAGTAGCCCTACTAGATTACTTAACTTAAGGCAGAGGATGCAGAAAGTCCCTACCATTACTGGCAGGTGTTGGGAGTGACTGTGAGAGTCAGTGTCGACATGCAATGTACAGTGCACAGCATGCACTCTTGAGTGATGAATAACTTTCATGAGATAGCTAAAATTGTTACTTTGTCATCTTACATGCAAGAAAGTACTATTTTAGCAAATTCTTGAATATTATTCTTAGTACTGTAATGCAGTAATCCCAGGACTAGGATGCTAACAATCTGGGGTTTCAGGATTGGCTAAAACAGCCAGGATCCGAGGATTGCAATCATTAGCTAAAAGCCAGGTTTCAGTTTGTCAGTGTGTTAATTGTAGACTGTATGATGGCGGAACCTATCGTTGTCAAGAGAGCTGCAAACCTAACAGCAGCAGACAAGCGGCTGGTCGTTGAGCTCGTGGCAAAGTATGCATCAGTGGTAGAAAACAAGAATAACAGCGTAAGCAATGAGGACAAAGAGGCTGGCTGGAGACAACTCTGTGATGAGTTTAATGCTATCAGTAGCATTAAACGTGAAGTCAAGCAGCTAAAACGTGTATGTAATTGACTTGTTGTGTTCCACCTCTACTCTTCCAGTAGCATTGTGGACAGAGTGAATAGAGAGAACAATTGACCACCCTGTACATTTGGCTGTTGAAAAACGTTCTTGCTGGGAAATTTTCATTCAAAAATTCAAAATATAGGCCAGCCAAAACCTTACCACTTCAATCAATCGTTACACTACATTACAAATTTTTAAAATGGCCTAAGTGAAAACTACTAGGACCACAGGTAACAGTGCAAGCTTTCTGGGGGTACCAACACACATTGAACACAGGCAACCTTGAACTACCTTGATAATTGATATCTAACAAGAAATTTGAGCTAATGCTCACGAGACGCGCGATATCCTATAGTAGTTCCGGTTCAGTAGTTTAGCTGAAAATTGGGGTGTTCACGCTAAGTTAATATACAAATAACAAATTCTCTATCTGGATCACATAACTATAGTAGCGTGGTGCCACCTTGTGAACAATACAGACTTGTGTTGCAGCCCAAAATCGCCAAAAAATCCATAAAACCCCCTACTTTGGCGTTCATGGTCATTCAAGGTCACTGAATTTGGCGCCAATCGAGAGCCAGTGATTTCTATTAGTGATTAATAGTAACCTAGACCCTATCTCGCACCATTACTGTGATACAGCGACTTATTGGCCAAAAATCGTTAATTTTGCCTATCCCCTCTCATTTAGCGCAATCATTTGGGACGACCCCCTTTGAATTTATGGAAAAGCTTTACGGTTTCGGAAACTAGAGTCTTCCAGGCAGCCGATGGCAAAGATTTGGTGATCCTAGCTTGCACGGTTTTTGACTGATCCACCCGTGTGACAGACAGACAGAGAGAATTGCGATGGCTAAGATGCGCTGAAAGCAGTAGCTGCTTTCGCGCAAAAAAAGCGGGCTTTTATTGACTTCTGTGATTTTAGGCTGTGACGCATATTTTAACAATAAATTGCGCCAAAATTACTGAAGACAAACCAGCTCAACCTTGCTATGAAATTTTTACCATAAAACATAGACATTAAACATCTGAGTTTCGACCTCCTAGATTCTGTTCAGTGTTAAAGGCCTCTATACCTCCTAGGTACGAAGACCTCGAATTTTGGTGCCCTTTCAGTACCGTACATTATTATTCTATTGCACACTGCACAGTGAATCTACAGATGGCAGCGCTGATGCTGTCACACATCATGTTAGTTTTGCTTAAATTACTTGTCGGTTTTATTTTGTACATTGTTATGTAGTTCTTTTTTTCAAATGCAGCCATTTTATATTATTGTTCATTCTATTTGTGATGCCGTTGGGTACAGTAAAAATTAATGGATCAAGTCATCAGGCTTTCTACAAGAGATCATGATATAAATAGCTTTCTAAGTGTAAAATTAAATCTAGAATCAGCAAACTATTTTACCAGCTAAAACACTAATTTTAATTGCTAACTGATCAGAATTAGAATTAGTTTAGAAAGAATATCCTGCTAACTATAATGATAGTTGTCACCTTATGTTATTAATTAGCAGTCTAATTAATTACAGTTAATTATCCAGCACTGGTTAGTTTATAAGTATGTCGTTCATACTGGTTATGCTATCAATTGTCATTTACTAAGTTTCTGGATATACACAACTGAGTCTAACACTTTCTCCAGTTAGTCAGATGCGGTAGCAGATGCAGTTGCAATTTCAGACATACAGCAATCTGAAGTATCAGACAAAGACGGCAGCTGCAGCGGATGGACTTAAGATGGAGAATGGAGTCGAGCACAGTCCTAAGACGGAGAGCACGGGTGACCAGATACTAGCCATCTTGAGTCATCAGCATTCTCAGCTGCTTGTGAACCCAGTTAATGGTGGTGACGCCATGTACAGTGCTAATGGTGGGTACAGTCTGTTAATTTTTTTAGGTCTTATTTAGGGCTGTTTCTGGCTAACACAACATGTCGGCTGTGTTGGCCAGTTAACCACCACTGACTGACTGGTTAACTTTTTGCAAAGTCTGCTTTCTGGAAAAACTGGGTAATAACTTGCCATCTACAAAAAATGCATCTCTGGAACAACTAACCAATAATTAAATTTCCACTAACTTTTTCTGGCCAGTTTCAACCAGTCCACTATCAGCCGATTCCAAATTTGCAGAAAGCATGCACTTTTTATTATTAATACGGAATTTGCTTTTAGTGTTATATTAGTTAGAGATTTTACTGTAAAGCAATATATTTGTGTAATTCAAGGAGATGCTGACTTGTCTGTTTACACTGTCATGTGGTTGCTGGTTACTATGGTCCAATAACGTTGATCTCAGTACCATAGTTAACTCTCGGCTGACATAGCAGAGCTGTTCAGGAATTGTCTAAAGTCAACTCTTTACTCTCCACTCAGTTAGTGTCAGCTGGTGGTTAGCTGACTGACTGATTAACCTGAAACTGCCCCTGGGTGTTCTCAATATGAGAACACAGCTGCTGATTCAACTGCGCTTGGCAGCACTATGTAGCCATATTACACTACTAAGTCTTCAAATCAATAAGCTATCAGTTTAATTACAGCTAAATTTCTTTTTCGTTTTTATTGTTTTCTGTTGTGGCTTGTAACTAAATTATGCCAGTTTTATCATGACATTGCGTTCGGCACTTTGCACTCTAGAAAAGCTATGCTAATGCAGGTTGTCTTGCAGTTTCATATTTGACTACTAACTTTCAACATGTGGCTTGAGTCTAACTGTGGGTCATTTACAACCAATCTTTAGCAAGTTGCTAGCATAATAACTGCTCAGCTCAGCATCATACTAGTCACTGGGGTGGGAAATGAGCACTGGCTATGGGCCCCATGGGGCAATAGCCCAGAGTGGATAATTGGAGCAGTGCCGCAGTGGTGTCTGCTGGCTGCTCTGTGGGTTCATTTGTTCTCTGGTGCTGTGAGAAACAGATAGGCACATAATGCAATGTGATATGACTGACTCATGCCAATCACTGTCAGTTGCCACTTCTGAGAGGGTAAATGGCTTCAGGTCACGAGTATGACTCATGCAAGCAGCGCTATAGTGAAGTACCATATAGAGCTTCACCTTTACCTGGCACCTTTTCATGTCACGAGTTACAGCCCACAGAGTGGCCACAGTTTTGTGTGAAAAAAAATTCAACAATTTAAAAAAAACTTTGTAGAACCTGAGGTCGCTCTGAGCAGAGAGATCTATGTGTTACTGTGTACATATGCAGTGCTGTCGATCGGTGAAGAGGAAGAGGAATGTGTGCTGATTGATGCTGCATCTCTGCTGCCTCATAACAGTTCCTCCGACCCACAGCTGCTGTCCACCGACCCACCAACACAGCCAGTGGACGTCGTCAGCCGGCCGCAGCTGTCTGAAGCGGCTTTGCGTGGGTCACCTTCGCATGGGTCCCGCATGTTGGCAGCACGCAGAGGTCAGCAGTCCTTTCACGGGTCTTGCTGCCACTGCGAGAAATGATGTTGCTCCTGCATCTCACATCTCAGCTGCTACAGCAGCCGGGATGGAGAAGAAGAAGTACCTGGAAACCAGGCTGGATATGATGCGAGAGCGGCACGCAGTAGAGATCCACATAATGAACCTGAAGGAGCAACTGCTGAGGAAGAAACTTGTGAAAGAAGAGTTCAAAATAACCTCGGTGTCAATGCCGTGAGTTACAGCAGACAGAGTTGAGTGTGGTTAATGACGCTGGCTACGACTACTAGTTAAGACGTGAACGTTATAAACAGAAACTAGAAAATCAGCGTGAGTTCAGCACAAACCTGACTGTAAGTAACAGTGCTACCACCTGAACACAATAGCTGAATACAGCTGCTGCTAATTGTAAGCTGTAATCAGGATTCGGGAAGCTTAGTTCCAAACCCTAACTGAGTTGCAACCAAAATCTGAATAGTTGGTCCTGGGCCACCACTCCATCCCTCAGATATAATTTAATCAAAATCCATTCATTAACTTGCTGAGATTTACTGCAAATTGTCAGTCCTATCTCCTAATGGTAGCAAAGCCTGCATAGTGAGCCAGAATCCGCAAAAGACTCCGGATCTCTATCAAAAGAACCAATCAGTTCTTTCTCTCTGAGGCCCATCCTGTCTGCAAAATTCCATCAAAATACAATTTCATCTCTTCGTGCAATGTGGCAAAACAACTGAACAAAGCCTCCCTGTCACGTAAGTTAGCACTGTACTTCAGCGGACGTAGAAGTCAGCAGCACTGTGGGTAGTGGATGTGAGGCTGGAACTTGCCACCAAATTTTCCAACATTACAGATGCTCAAAATGACAACTTTGACCTTAAAATTCCCTCCAAATGGGAGATTTTCTGCCCCAAATTTGTATTTTAGAAAGAAAATATTTGGACAGCCTAAAATTTAGAGGGGTAGCAATTGTCCCCCACATTGCCACGACAGCGGTGGTTAAAATGGTCAACACTCAATAGTATTGACAAACCTTGGCTGTGAAATGAACACCATGCTGCAGCAGCTCATCATCGGGTATGCAGTCCTTGGAGTCCGCTCCATCCTCCGCAACCAAGTTGTATGTCTTCCTGAACAGCAGACTCTGACGCATCCTTCCACCCTGTGAACAATAGATCATAGCAGCATAACAGTCAAATCTAACTAAGTATTGTTGAGGACTATAACCTTATGCAAATTGCATAATGTTATAGTGCTCTTTACAGACAAGATTATTTTGTACATTCACAAAATATCAATTTTAGCAATGGCTGGAAGAACAATGGGAAAGTTCACAATATTGTCACGGTAGTGTATAGTGAAACTGGAATTATGAAAAGTGACACTGTCGTATTCCTGAGCATCTCAACAACTTTAACGTTTCACCATCGACCACTGGCTGGTTCTTCACATGTGGCCCTGCTGGACAATTAGTCTGACCCCACAGCCTGATTTTTCCCTTGGTGGTGTGACTCAACCCCATGGGTTGCAAAGCGGCCATATGTTAATCTAGATAAAAGGTTTGGTGCAGCACTGTAGGCTTTCCCGGTGGCTGCAAATGCATTTTTAAGCATGTTGAGCATGAAAATTGCATTTTGTGGTGACACTTTTGGCTGTTTTTATGCCCTGCTTCCTGGTTCCCAGGTTCTGGTAGTGAGGGTAAGGCGATCACTAATCAAATGCACTGAATCTGCGTTGGCTATGGGCCTGTGGTCAGCTGGGTTCCTGGCTGGGCATCACACCAGCTGGCAATGTGGCATAAGGTCAGTGGCATGATGGCAGGAAGGTCAGGGGGTCAGTTGATGCCCCAGACAGGAACCCAGCTGACCACAGCCTGTCTGTAGCAAAGGGAGGTTCAGTGTGTTTGAGTATGGTCGATAACGCTGGCAGTGGCCAGCAAAAGTTACTTTTTAAGGCTGAAAACTACCATTTTTGGGAATGTGTAGGGGTAAAATCAAAATTTTGATTTTTGGCACTGTGTTGAAAATTTTCATCAGTCTTTCGAAAATTTGAAGTGCTTGTCAGAAAATTCCAACTTCCTGCCCTGCGTACTTTACTTGTTTATAACCCACAATACCACTGCGTGAGATGTTCATGACTGGGGAGAGAGTTGACTGAAAGGCAGGACAGGAGATTGGTCGCCCATGAAGGGCCATGGTGGTGTCCGCCATCCTTGGACAAAGTTCCAATAGGTGGTCTGTGGAACAAAGCTCTGCACTGTGCATAACTGAATGCAAGTTTAAAAAATTGGACAGGCAGAAGGTTGCAAATTTCTCAACAGACAGCTGCAGTGTTCTGACAGCGGCCATTATGGGTATTTAAAACGTGAATTTTGGCCCTAATACTCCCAAATGGGGAATTTTCAGCCACAAATTTTGCACTTTAGGATGAAGAGTTTCTGATTGCACAAAATTTAGGGCATAGAGCAACTCCCCCTGCTGTCTCTGCCACGATGCTTTTAAATGTTTTTTTTCATACTGTACACTTTCATACTTTTGATATGTTGGCATTCACCATTTTAAGTTCTGTCAGACATGAATAATTATGATTCGTGAACGACACTCTGATTCATATTTTGGTTATAACATGCTATATTGCATGCCGTTGTGACTACGTCACTGTAGGCCTATTTGAGCAGCCCTACAATGTAACGTAATACCAACATAAGTCACAGAACTGTAGTTATACTGTTCACGTTTAAGATTCAAGACTAATAATTAAACTATAAACTGGTGGTCACATTCCCCTTTCTTCTCATCCCTTTGTCTCTGCTCCCTGTCCCTCACCCCTCTCCTTCCCCTCCTCTTTCATCCTCTTGCCCTGCCTCCTACCTTCCTGCCCTCCCTCCCTGCAAAAAAAAACAAAATCCAGCTAGGGGACCTAGGAGAGTGCTGTGAGCCTCTCAGTGAAGTCTGGGGCGGAGCCTCAGACAAAAATGAATTTGGTAAATTACAGCTTAAAATATGGGCATGGTTCTGACGGTTAGGGAAAGTCAGGGAATTTAAAAATACCACGATGCAAAAGTTAACAAAGATGCACAAAAATTTCTTCAAAGCAGCAAACAGTTCCATTAGTTTACTTGCTTACTTATCAAAAATTCTTACTATGCTTTTTACGCCCCAATTCGATAATTTCGGTCTGATCCAAAATTTTGGGCAAAATTTTTGCCAGAATTTTTGGGCAAAATTTTTGCCAGAATTTTTGGTGGAAATTGGCGGAATTAGTCATAGAAAATGAATTCTGCAGACTAGTAGCAACCATGTATGAGATCTGGTGACAACACTTTTAATTACTTCTCTGAGCAGTGGCAGATCCAGAATTTTGGAATAATGGGACAGAAGGGTATAGGGTGAGGTCTGGGCCCCAGAAAAATCCACCACTGTTTCTGACAGGATGTCTACAACTCCTGGAAATACTGGAAATCTCGTGGAATTTTACTGGTGCTCCAGGAAAACTTTTATAACTTGCCGTGTGATTTTCGTATATCAGGTGCATTTTATTTACACAGGAAATAGGAATTTCCTTGGGTAAACAGGATCACTATGATCTCAGGGGTTAGCAGCCCTGCCCAGTAATTGTCAGCTAAAACT
>Ga0209671_1003028_pt1 | contig 15893 bp, 8 predicted proteins | sample WorMetHERISLAND2_2_FD_187401 | JGI IMG/M metagenome (GOLD analysis project Ga0209671, IMG submission 187401) | Marine gutless worms symbiont microbial communities from Max Planck institute for Marine Microbiology, Germany - Olavius geniculatus... | ecosystem: Host-associated > Annelida >...
TGCTGTAGACATAAGCCATTATGTTTATCGCAATTTGCAAGCAACTGAAACTAGTAAACTACAGCTGATTATAGCCTTATACGTCGTCTACATTTGGCTGATAGTATTCATTCTGACATCATACACTATCTTCATTGCAACTAGTTCATTTTATGACCAGGGTGACCACTCTCCAGACACTCTGAAATTCCCTGACATTTCCAGGTTTTTCAGACAAGTGCAGATTTCCGACAACGTGCTCAAAATTTCAATTTTTGAGTCTGCCCCCAAATTTCCTCCAAATGGAGTTTTAAGCCCCAAATTTTTGACCATAAAATTCCAACAAACACACTGACTATGAAAAAAATATTATACGGATTAATTGACTCGCTGTATGACGAAAAAAGATTGACATGACACAATTCTGCTTTATGATAAATAAGTAAGGGTCTAAGCCTAAATGAAAGAGTTAAAACACTGTAAACGAATATGTCTAAGCCACAAATGTCATGCAGGTTTGTATCGCAGTATGGATGGTGCGCGCCTGCACAAAACCTCTCGACGAGACGCAATGGCCCAAGACCCGAGACGAGACGTTGAGGATTTGTCCGAGATGAGACGTCAGTACGTCTCGAGACGTCTCGACCGAGACCACATCCCTGGATGACAGTCCCTGACCCTCAAACAGAAGGCAAAACATGCAATTGCAAATCGCTGCTGTCATCTGGCAAATAGAATCGAGGAGTTGGGTGAGGGACAGTCATCCACGATTTACCAAAATTTCACTTTGCTACTTGTACATATTATGGTGCTTGAACATATCACCGAGCTCAGTGGAGCTCACCCAACTGAAAACGTAGGTATGTGCCACTTTCATAAAGCAAGTAAGTTGGATAGTAAAAGTATACGCATCTTCTTACTTGACTCGCACAACAGCAATTCGTGTGTTGTTATTAAAACCTTATGAATGAATGGATGCAAACTTTACAATGCACATAATTTCAAACCATCATATTAGTGACGTTTTCAAATTGGCTGGATTTCATCAGCTGGATTTGTAGCTCACAGGCAGACAATGCACCACTGGTACAGAAAATAACTATGAGGAAATTACACACAGGCTAACTGGCTACCAGGAATGTGACTTCAGTACTAAAGACATTGTAGTCTACCATAACACGGCAATATCACACAACATTAAAAGCATCGACTAAAATTGACTGCTATGCACGTCAGCAGATTTCTGTCAACTCATGTACAGCACTTAGTTAGGCCTGAAAAATCCTATGCTCCTGGTTGCAGTCTCGTGTAAAAGTAGAGACAAGGGGCAGAAATAATTAAAAATTTTTTTACTATTTGACGATACATTACGTAATATTACACAACAACTCGTAAATAAAGTGATGCACTGAATAGTATGATGCTGCAGCAAAACAGTATTATGTACTAGCTGCAAACACATTTTCAGTAAAACTGCGAAAGCAAATAAAAAAGCACCAATATTTTGGCAGGTCCAATAAAAATTCCAGAGCCAGACGTTTTCAGGAATGGACGGCACCCGCGGAAGCACAGGAATTTTTTTACGTCTTAGCAACTGCCTGCTACACGGATAAACAAAAAAAGCATAATATATCGGATGACAATGTAATACACCGACATTCCCTGCAAATAATTTGACCGAGCTACAAGATAGATGCAGGTATAGCAACAGAAGCACAATGCTATAGCCGACATCCTTTGAGTAAGAGCTCTGAGCCAGTGTTTATTATGCATGTGTTATTGTGTCCAGAGTTATTATACACCACTAAGAGCCGGTTGCACCAAACTCAATTAAATTTAATCCAAATTTAAAAAAAATTTAAACATGGTTGAACGTCTGCCAGTCGTCGAGGAAATGCTGTTCTCACGAGATCGAAGTTAGCCAATGGCAGGCATCATTACAATTAATTACGGCACTTAACAAAATGAGGCTTGGATTGTGTTGGTGCAATGGAATCAGTTTAAGTAACCGGATAAGTACTATTTAAATTTAAGCGCATAATTATCTAAGTACGTACTTACAATTGGTTGGTGCAACCAGCCCTAAGTTAATTAGCACACTGCAGACTCTGCAGTGTTAAACATCAACGGCTGTACCCAAAACGACGTTGGTAAAAACCTAGTTGCCAAAATCTTGTGTGCTTACAAGTCATGGTTGGATAAAACGAATCATCTGATACATAAAGATGAAATTAATGTCATATGCTAACCATACCACAACACATGCGACAACTAATAGTTTGCAACGCAGCAAATTTCATTGTTTTAGTCTCAAGTTACTAACAATTACATAAAAATAACTACCACAATAACAAGAGTAAATAAAATTAATACTCCATAGCTCACAACATAACACTAGAACATGCAAAGAAGCAATACAGATTATCAAATACACTCGCATTTATGACTACAAACGTAATAAAATTAAGATGACACATTAAAATAATGGTGGTGCAAAAAAACAGCTGTACCACTGCAAAGATCCATAACAAATTAACGGCCATTTTACTGGCCAACTGTCTAACCAATCCTGAAATTTGTTGACATCGAAAGCTTATTGCTGATACACAAAATTAGTACACTCACTACTCTGCGCTAAGGCATTTGCCAGATATGTTCATATCATAAGCACAGTGACCTTTGTCTCTGGACTTATGTATATAAAAGTGGTATCATGCATTTACTGTGTACAACCAATGAAGCAATATTTAAACTTTCAATGAATAAATATGAACAGTCTGCTATTTAATAAACATTATGGCACATTTCTTTCCTGTGCAACATATAACCTTGCCACCTCAACCTAATACCTATTTTGTGCTTTCCGGGCTTTTTTCTTCTTGATTTAACAGCAAATGCCGATCGAGAATAGCATAACGGGCAACTTCGAAAACGTCCACACAACAGTTTCACAGACATAGCATTCTGGCCAGAATCTGGACAAAAACGGTAGAATTGCAAAAATGAGAAACGGCGAAACTACTTTGGGAGTATTGTGAGCCATTCACGTGTAACAAACTACTGCCGCAGTCAGACGATGCTGAGACTGCAGCAGATCGTTATGCACTAATATTCCACTCGTGTCAATCACAACATGCAATAACATATAGTAAAAACTATGAAAAAATGTACACTTTTGCTGTCAAATTCAGAAATGGGATGATCGAGGACAAAAATTTGTAGTCTTGGCCTCAAAAAGGTCTGGCTTTGGCCTTGGACTCAATAAGATTACTGGCCTTGGCCTTGAAAATGCTGACCTGGAACACATCTCTTGTCAGATCCCTAGTGCACATAAAATCAAGCATTTGCAGGTTAACAGTACAACATCGAAAAAATCCGGGTTTCTATTCTAGTACATATACGGGCGGGTTACATTTACAATGTATCCAGTACAGTGATAAGCTATACAAATTCGTCAAATTACAACTTTGGTTTAAGAAGCTGTTGACGTTTCAGCATGGTAACCACTTTCCCATCCTCAGAACGACTTCTGCACACTGCCAAACCTCATCATGGTGAACAAACTGTCATCGATACAAGGAATTTATTATCTATCAAGACCCCTCATCTCAGTTCATCAACTTATCTTGTTCTTTTCTGATGTGAATTTCTTCCTTGATCCACTGTCCATTATGTTGCTTTCTCTGTTAATCACCTTGGCCCAATTCCAATTTATGACATGCTTCAGAGTAACGATGTGGTCTGTAAGCAGATAAGTATATAGAATTGTGAAAAAGGGGCCTAGAAGTACATTTCAAAAGAGTTTAAGGTGCAAGCCCCTCCCCCAAATAAGCCTGTGGTTTCAACATTATTTGCACTTGTGGCTCCTCCATTGTTAATCCAAAATCTACAAGTTCTTGGACAAATTTACTTACACCACATGCAAAAATGGAAGGGTGGGCGCGATGCCTCCTGTGAATTTATATAGCTTACCATTTGCTGTCTCAAACAATGAGTTTATTCGACGACTGACAAAAAGTTAAGGTGTGTACAGAGCGAATGAACTGAACAAGCTGTGCACGCTTTGCAAAATAAACAACAATTTAAAAAACCTGAAGTGTCAGTTTGTTCACTTTGCACAGTTCGTGCAATGCAACTAAAATAAAACTGAACCGAAGTAACATACTTCAGTTCAGTTTTATTTCAGTTGCGTTGCATGGACTGCGCAAAGTGAATCGGGGCATATCATGAGCCATTATACAGGGTGGTCCAAAAAAACGGATACCCAGTTTTATTTTTGGGATAACTTCGGTAATTCAGCACCGATTTTAACCATTCTTTCACTGTTACAAGCAGAAATTTATGGTGCGTAAGCGTGAAGTTCTTCCGCCCACTGCATCTTTATTGTGTGACCACATTACCTAGCAAAACAAACACTACTGTTAATATCGGTGTTCAGTGTTTTGTTTTATTGACTAAACTCATCTGTCGATAGTATTAAAATGATGTGCGGCTGCTCAAGCTAAGTTGCAGTGCTCGATGTGTCCGCCGCCATTCTTGATAACAACTTCAAGACGTCGACGCCATTCATTAATACTGTTATCAAATATCAATGAAACGCTGCGACAGTTTTTGCCACTCGCTGACTATCGCTCGCTTCAGTTCTTGACAGCTTTGACAGTGTTTGTTTTGCTAGGTAATGTGGTCACACAAAAAAGGTGTGGTGGGTGGAAGGACTTCACGTTTACGCGCCATAAATTTTTGCTTGTAACAGTGAAAGAATGGTTAAAATCGGTGCTGAACTACCGAAGTTATCCCAAAAATAAAACTGGGTATCCGTTTTTTTGGACCACCCTGTAAGTTCAGCTCAGAAAACTTCAGTTTGTTTGCTTACCATAAAACTGCTAATAGAAGCCCCCTGCTTCTATTAGAACATTTGACTTAGACCCCCAGCTTGTATTGGAGACCCAGCTTCTATTAAAACATTGTCAACCTGTCATACGAAGATAAAACACTTTTTCTATAAGTTTTGTGCGCAAAACCTACTATTATTACAATACAACTAAATACTACTACTACTAATACTACTACTTGGATGTCCAGCTTATATGGAGACCCGACTTATGTTAGAGACCTGGCTTTTATTTGAGACCCACCCGGCTTCTATTAAAACATCAGTCTCAGACCCCCGGCTTGTATTTAGAGACCCGGCTACTATATGAGACCCGGCTTGTATTAGCAGTTTTACGGTAGTACTGTTCGTGCAATGCAACTGAACTGATATTTCAGTTCAGTGCATTTCAGTTGCTCTGTACATGTACTCTTTAGATGCAACTGAACCAAACTAAGATTTCAGTTCGATTCAGTTTATTTCTGTTGCTGTGTAGTGTGTACACGCCTTTAGACGAGTATGCCATCATGCCGACCACCACGTCCCGGCGGCACGGTCTCCTCCGCACCCTCGACGTACGAGTAATCGCGTCCCGGCAAACATCGCGGCACAAACAGCGTGAAGATATAGACAAAGATGCAGACCCAGCTGGATGTCATCTTCACCCAAACTGATGGCCAGTTCTTGCCATAGTCCTTCAGTATTGCATCCGCTGACCTATACAGACAGAAACGCACAACATTTCACATAGATATTCACTCTTAACTAGGTCCATTGGGCGACTTCACTTTTTGACTTAGACTTTCGCTTTTTGCTGAGCCAAAGCTAAAGCTGAACGCTAAAGTCTGTACTTAGACCACAGTTCAACTAAACTTTGATCTAAGTCTACCGACTTAAACCAAAACGATTAAAAAATGGCGGAAAAACAGTAAAGCTAGATTTAAGCGACAGGTGAAAAATTGTTGCAATGGTATTATTTCTCAGCTGAATTTGGTTTTATGATGTAGGCTTATACGTATTTTACCTTTTTGTGTGTTTTTTCTTTTGCTTTTACTTACCGTGTATATATGTTTGTGTGTGTGTGAGTGTTTTTTGTGTAACTTTGTGTTATTTGTGTTTGCTATGGGCCGTGTTGCCTGAAATAAACCTGTGATGATGAAAAACAGGTAAACCTAACAGGAAATAAATCAATCATTTACGCTTGGACTTGCTTATTTAATAGCGCCGCGTGCGCAAATAATGTAATTACGTAACATCTGACGTCATTGCATATTCATTACGGCATTTATTTTTGGTACCAGACTGCTTTAATTTACTAAACTATCCATACTCATAGGACTGTAAATGGTCACCATGTTTTCGCTCAGCCAAAGTCAAAAGTTGAAGTGGATTCAGGCTCAGCGAAAGTTAAGCCCTAAGGGCTAAAGCTATCTCTTCCAAGCAAATCGAACCGACTTTAGCCAGGTTAGTAGTCGGCTCAACTTTGGTCTAAGTAGGTACTTTTGGACTCAGCGAATCGCTGAGACTTTCGCTGAGTCTAAACTTCGGTCTAAGTAGGTAAGTTTAGGCTCAGCAAAAGTCTCAGCGAAATCACTTCACTTTTTGACTTAAGTAGGTACTTAGACCGAAGTTTAGGCTCAGCGAAAGTCTCAGTGAAAGTCTAAGTCAAAAAGTGAAGTCGCTCATTGGACAGGAGCTCATGCCCCCTTTTTGACCAGTGGCGGTTCTAGCCTGGAGCTGAGGTGCTGCAACACCAACCACTTTACGGTGTGTAACAAACTGTAAGCTTTATCAATCATACCAGTATAAGTAAAAGCCATTCTGTCCAGCATGTTCCAGGTTGGAACAAAGCATCCCTAGATTTCATGGGTTAGAACTGCCATTGTTTTCGGCGCTTTGAGCCGACAAGGGTTAGACCAAATCCAGCTAGCACACAGCCCAAGTTAGCCAGATGGCCGGCTATATTATCAGCCAGTGTCTTCAACCAACTGGGTCAGTATACCAGCAGTTCTGGTAACAGGGCCTATACGGTTATGCAGAACTCGCTGTTCTTTCCCTACTGGTGGTCGTAACCACTACCAGTACTCAGTGTGCCTACCCACGGAGGGATGGCTAGGCTGAGTTGACCTGGGTGGCTTAGTTGAATACTAAGACAGTATACCTGCGAACGGTCACCCACCTCAGTACTAACTCAACTCGAGGTCGAGTAACTTCGTAGATGCAACCAACATTACCACAAAGCTAAGCCACCACCAGAAGATCTACACCGCATAAACAATGCAGCAAATACTCCATTGCAAAAACATGGGAAATTTTTTAGCAATTCCAAGGAAATAAAAGGGAATAAAATTTTTCTATTGCTTGCTTCTAGATGTATTTTTCACTCCCCAGACTTGTGGACATACTTAGAGCAAACAAGAAATTTGAGCTAATGCTTATGAAATGTGCGAAAGCCTATAGCAGTTCCTGTTCGCAAACTGTCAGTCTATCTCCAGCCATTTCATCGTATTTCATTCTTGGAGTGTGCGCTGCAGCCAAAAATAGCAAGAATCAATAAAAAAACCCTTATTTTTCGAAGTTCAGGGTCTCTCAAAGTCATTGATGTTGATACGACTGAAAAGTTTGCCACTAGTGTTTGCTGTGATAGGCAGCATGCCTATGCCTATCTGGAACCGTTTTCTCGAAAGACTGGCCAACAACGGTAGAATAACGACTTTTGCAGGGGTACCGCTCTTTGATGTCCTCATGCGCAGGTTTCCTTAAACGTAGAAAATCGAGACCTGGACCATCGAAATCTATGTTCAATGCTGAAAATTTCATATGGAGCTTCTCCATGTCTATCACAATTAATTTCGGTGCAATTCGCTCTTGAAATGTGTCTCGCAGCCTAAAATCGCCAAAAAATCCATAAAACCCCTATCTTAGTGTTCAAGGTCAACCAAGTCATTGAATTCAGTGGCAATCAAAAGCCATTGTACAACTTCCTATTAGTGATTAATAGTAACCTAGGCCCTACCTCGTTCCGTTATTGAGATACAGCAACTTATTGGCTAAAAATCGCAAATTTTTCCTACCCCCGTTTCATTTATCGCCTTCATTCGAGGTGACCCCCTTCTAATCTGTGGAACATTAAAGCTTAGCGGTTCCTGAAACTAGAGTCTTTCAGGCAGCCGACGGTGAAGACTTGGTGATCCTAGCTTGCACCATTTTTGGCTGATCCACATGTGTGACGGATGGATGGACAAAATTGCAACGGTTAAGACCAGGGTTCCTACAGGTTTTCTGTAACAAAATTCCCTGACTTTTCCAGTCATGGAATGACAATTTCCCTGACATTGTCGAAACAATAACCCTATCGCACAAATGTCATAAATGGCATTAAGTAATGAAATGGTATTAATAGAGCAATATGCAAACGACAGAGGCCCTGGTCGGGGGGTCAAGGCGGCAAAGCCTCCTGAAGCTGAAACACATCTAGTTTTGGACGTTCAATGGGAGCCACAAATTTGCCTGCTTTTTAATATTTGGAGATGCAAAAAATCACAGTTATCTGCAGTCTGCATGATCCAAGATCATTTCCCCTCACTTTTCCTTGACTTCTCAAAAATAATCTTTTCTTGACAACACAAATTCCCTGACATTTTCCAGTTTTCCCTGACCCATAGGAACCCTGCAAGATGCGCTAAAGCAGCAGTGGCTGCTTCTGTGCATAAGAAAAGAAAGGGAGTGCAACATAGAGAAGAAAAACGTCATACGTCATGGACAAACCTGTAGTTTCTGGCATATTCGATCCACAGAGATCTCAAACTTTGACCTTATGACCCCAAAACTTAAAGCACCGATCCTTGTCATTACTGCCAGAAGTTCCGACTGGAGATTGACTGCACTTACTCATAGCCCCACATAGTCAGCATCATCGTGATGTAGAGACTGCCGATAGCAAACACAAAGTGGAAGAACGAGTAGCTGTACGCCACGACGCCGACTTCGTTGTAGTTCACCGGCTGACCACCATGAACGTTCTCTCCATGCTCGTCTAACCAACACGGCATCATAATATTAATAACAAATAACAATTAATTAATTAATAACAAAGCTCTACAGCACCATTCGGCTGTAACTTCATGGGTGCCGTTAGCAGATCATCTCAGTCTAACTTGTATACTAGGCTGAGAGAGAACAAAAATGTTTTCCACCTAGATTCAAAGTTCTACATTTCACCAGGAGTACAGTCCCCACCAACCAGTGAATGTGATCCGGCCCCTCCCCTGTATCCTCCAACTGATTTCCCCTCTCCATCAAGTTCACCCCTAAGAAGCTCCGGCTCTATATCAGAGATTGGACTGAGACATATGATTTCATTTCCTAAGTCACATTTTCCATACCCCTCCACCGACACGTTTCGAATATGCAGGCTGCAGACATGACAATACGGTGATACATATAAAAAAGCAACGTGTAGAAGTAATTGTCCAATCGTTTGCTTAGAGTGAGCAATGAATAACTAACAAAGCAAGCAAAGCAATATTTTTATACCTTCATTTGACTGCCATAGTCATAATAGTGAACAGTTACTGATCTTAGCCAACTTTGCCGACAAGTGATTGGGAGCAAAGCTCAAAGATGTATGTAGCAAACTGTTAACTGGTCAACATATAACTTGATCAAGACCAACAGCATCGACGGTGTATTTTAGTACAAAATATATACTAGAAAGCAGTCATAGCCCGCAGGTACCTCCGCCAAGGCAATGTTATTCGCCAGGTGGCGTCACCATCTTCGCTTTGCCAGCGGTTCCCTTAAGCCCCCTTTAACGCAATGGTAACGAAAATTTCACAGTGATCCAGAATCCAGGATTCCTGCCAGATCACCCACAAAATTGAATCACTGGTAGTTTATGCCATGCCCGACATACCCTCAAAATTTCAGAAAGATCTGTCCATAACTTTTTGAGTTATCTTGCTGACACATGACAAAATGTATTAAGCACATTAGAGATCTTTTTGAGTATGCGCTATAAAAATTTATCACTTTACTTACACTTTACTTACTTACAAACAGACAAAGTCTGGCAAAAACATAACCTCCTTGGCGGAGGTAAATACACAATATAACAGCTGTGAATGCTACAGCCACGGTAGTGCACTAACACAAACTAAACTTACTGGTTCGAGCCTTGCGACAGCAACGAACATCATTCTGTAAAAAAAACAAACACAAAACATGAGCACTCATTAGCACAGTGAGTAACGAGCAGTGAGTACCATCTCGGTATGTAACCAGCCACCTAGGTCAACTCAGCCTTCCATCCCTCTAGGGTAGGTAAATCGAGTACCAGCCTATCTGGCGGGGGTTAAGTCGAGGCGCATTCATCTGTGTCTGGTGGCAGGTAACAGTGTGACACCATATGGCAGGTGACGCTCCGTAGCTCTGAGATGGGATTCCCATAAAGAGCTACAACACCCACCTTTTAACCACTTAATGACACTGTACTTTACAGAACAAAACAACATGTATGAACCAGTTAGATTACATACATTCACAGTTGCATTTACTGGACTCTAATTTATATCAGGGCTTACACTACACTACGGACTATCTGTCACAGTGTCAGTAAGTTTTGGTTCTCATAGCTTTGCAGTAGCCAATCAAACCATTTGGACTACCCTTATACTACATATGCTCAGTTTGTGCTGTTTTCGCCCCCAACTCAAAACATTTTCTTCAGCCTAGGCCGATCGATGCTAAATGAAATCCAAACCTTCGGTGCAGTCGCCGGCATAATTCCAAGTCTCTTGCCACGATGTGACGTCATCAGACTACAACAACAGACAAAACATACTACTATTTTACACACATTAGTATGTGTGTTGAGCAACAAACTCACTGTGTCTACTGGAACAGTTACACTGACTGCACAATGAGCAACCTGTCAAGTCTGAACTTGACCGTCGGCATTACTGAAAAAAAACTATCTCTAGTTACTTACATACCCTCATTCTAGAGCTGCCACATTATCATACTGCCAATATGGCTAATAACGATAATCGCCCTCCCCTCCTGTTATGCCCTCCCTTTTTCCCCTTCTTCTCTCCCCTTTATTTAGCTCCTTTTTCCCTCCCTTCCCTTCCCTATCATTCCCCTACCCTTCCTTTCCTTTTTCTACTCTCCCTTGCCTTATAGTAAAAAAAAACGTTAAGTCCTTCCCGAGCCTTATGGCCCATAGGGCGGCGCTGATCTCCGTTTCCTAAAGCCCTCAGCCAGACACCAGTTTTTACACTGCGAGACCATGGATACAGGGCCAGTGTATTGCGCGGTGCGCTTGTTTACGTCCCAGCGGTGAAGCCGGTACCAAATTATACTGCTTGGTGACAGAGGCACATGTGTGTGAACAACTTGCCTAAGGTCGTTACCCAGCAGCGTCCTGGTGCGAAGTCGAACCTGCGCCTCTGAGTTACCTCAGGATTACAAGTCCAACACGTTACTGTTAGAGTACCTAGGCACACCATATACAGTCATATCAGTCCATGTTAAAAACACATCAAAAAACAAAACATCCGATGATGGCAGTGACCGAGTGCCACTGTGCACTCTGACGTGCCGTAAGATGTACATATATAATTAAACAAGTGACAAAAAGAGCAGAAACTGTACAATTAGTACCTTGACACAAGTGCAGCGTACCTGCCATAGACAGCCATCACAAGCATAAGAACTGCGCCGATGTAGCCGGACGCCATCTGCCAGGTTTTGTTGGTGACCGGCGGAGCACACAGCACTTCCTGCGACTTCAGACTTTGCGAGTCTGCTTCAGAGCTGTTGTACGACGATAGCATCGACACATTCGTCAGCTCCGTATCATTCATGAACTCTGCCTCTCTCAGCACTACAATGTAACCATACCACAACAGGCAATGCAAATGCATAGTCTTTCGCCAGCCATAAAATCCACAGGTGACCGTGCTGATCTCCATTACATTTGCCATCAGCCAAACACCAGAGGCCAAATTTTCGAAACTTCTTAAGAAGACCTTTGGAAGACTTCTTTTCCAAAGAAAGTATGCGTATTTTCGAAACTTCGTTAGAAAATGTCTTTGGAAGAATTTGAGATCTTCCAAAAAAGATTTTGAGAAAGGGTGTGCAATTTTCGAAACTTTTTTGGAAACTTCTTAGGAAGAATTTAGGCAAATATATAGGAAAGCAATAACATTGTCCTACATGGAAAAAGCTGTGTAATAAAACGAAATTTGCAAAAAAAGTACTCAATGTTGACACTTAGCTTAGACGTCATATGTGACGTCATAGGTTGTTTGTGTAACGCTGCGGTAAAATCAGCGGTTTGGTCAACTTAAAAAACGAAGTGGTGTGTAAAAAAGCGTTTCCCATGGACTTGCTAAGATAAGAAGTTTTCCAAAGAAGTTTTCCTAAGAAGTTTTGATTACGTCACATGGTAGGTATAAGCGCATCTGATTGGTTGAACTAGTTTAGGAAGATAAGAAAAGAAAATTCGGATAAAAAACTTCTTTGGCATCCCTAAATCATCTGACATAGGAAGATCTTTGGAAAATGTCTTAGGAAAGTTTCGAAAATTTGGCCCCAGTTCACACTGCAAGACCACCGACCATGGATATGAAGTTAGTGCCTCATGCGATGCACGCCTGTTTAGGTCCCAGCTTTCGCTAGTACTCAATGCAGCTAGCCACAGATGAACGGTCAGGCTGAATTGACCTGGGTGACTAGTGATATACTGGTTGGTTTATCGAGCTGCAGACAATTACCCATCCAGGCAACTAACCAGGCTCAGCATAAAGGTAAAAGGTAAAGGTCGTCAATTTGTATAGCACATCATCGCAAACACGCCTCTAATGCACTGTTGTCACTAACCAGAGTCGCCTGCCGCATGGCCACTGTGTGCAGCCTGCAGACACAGACTGGCGCAGTGGACGGCTAGGCAACCCCAGTCAGCTGTACCAAGGTCCCCACCTTCCGTAACCCATATAAATGAGTTACTACTCATTTTACCGTCCCACGGAGGGAAGAAGGCTTAGTCGACCTAGCTGGCAGCTAGCATGACATAACTTTGTTGATCACAATGAATGCATCACTGCTAGACCAGACCACCAGTCACCACCCATTGCATGACAATGATTAGCTTCAGTGCATTACTTGTACAATGTTTGCAATTACTCTAAGCAGTATATTTTTATGTCGGATATAAACAATAATCACATCAAATACAATTTAACCGTTAAGTTCAATAGGCTGTCACGCATACTCAAAGAACCGATTGTAAAAGATAATAGCAAATACTCTGCAGTGTTTTTATCGAGTCTGCATCTGGATGTAGCTAAAACATTCAACAATTACTGTCAAATGGAAAAAATCCGCTGTTTTAAAAAATTGTGATTCTGATGGTCATTACTTTACGTAGTAGTGTGGTTGTATAATTAAGCTGCGGCATGTGCATTTTTACTATTCGATTCAGAAAACTGTCAGGTATATTAGAGCTGCAAAAATTGCACATTGTATGCTGGAATTTTTTTATTTTGAGTCACCCTGCATGTTTGGCAAAATTCTCAATGACGCAAAATGCAACATTTGGCTCAAAATAAAAAAAAAAACACAACAACCTTCAATTGGTGGTTCACTGATCAGTGCAGCCCATGTGAGGTACATGACGTAGAGGCTGATGACAGCGCCTTGCAGTGGTCCTGAATTCATATTCACTACACACACATACATACACACACTCTGTACTGTAGAGTAGACGATTCATCCCACGCAATCACTGTATACACAAAGGGTTAAAAAGGGTTAAAGGGCATGTACAGATCTCCACAGGAACTCATCTCAGAGCTACGGAGCACCACCTGCCACATGGGATCACGTAATGCCACCCAATGCAGGTGAACATGCCCTGCCTTAACCTCAGCTAAGCAGGCCAGTGAGTGAGTAGTTTCTTAAAGGCACATCAGCACAAAATAGGCCATTCAGTGCCATACGTGGTTAAAATTAGTTAAAAGTGGTTAATATATGTATTAAAATCAAAGTCAAATACTTGTTAAAATTGTAGGGGTAGAAGTTTACTCCTACATTATATTTCTAAAATGGGGAATAGCCCATTAAATACTGAACAGGTAACGGATCTTTTCCATGAAGTTTCAGCGAGTATTATTCAGACATGCTTTCACACTTGTATCCTTAGACCGCCTGACAGCAAGCGATAAGAGTGCAAATGTTCAGACAGCAATACATGCCATGATTGGCTGAACGCCGATCATACGGCGTCTGCTTACGTGAACTTTGTTCTACACGCCCATCCTATAAACACACCCTGCAGTGGGAAAAAATTTTGGGAATACCATGGACAAAATTTTCCGGGATCCCAATTTATTCCCCTGGTTTAGAAGTAAGTAGAAGGTTCCCACAAACCAATCACAGCAATAGGCCTATATGTTCTGACAGTCGGTAAACATTCGGTAATGCCATACTTAAAGTTCATACTCAATAACAGTCACAAGTAAGCATGACCATCGACAGAATGTCTAACGGTAACATCGCACGCATTAGTTCAGATACTCGGTTCACCTACCACAAAGGGATGAAAGGCTGAGTTGACAAGGGTGATGGGTGACATACCACCAGTTTACCTGGCTACAGACAGTCACCCAACCAAGTACTAACAAGGCCCACCACAGAGCAACAATGATGATCAGACACAATGTACTACTGACCACTGGACTGGACAGCACCTGTCAGATGGGACTGTCATTCAGAAAGTTCTTAGCCTAATACAGTTAGCTTAAATCATAATTTGTCACGTTTCAGCACAGTTTCTTACAACTGGAATCCACTTGGTCCGGCATTTCTCCAAAGCTTGAATTCCACTGTGAAAAAAATTTTCAACTTAGTCTTCAAGTTCGTCTTTCAACATGTCGTTGGTCAGTACCATCTAGCACTACAGTACTGCACAACGTACAATTGCGTTGTAACTGGAACTGAAAAAGAAAACAAAATTCCTGATGGTGACACACAACCTTAAATTGCTATGACAAACGACCTAAATACACCTAAACACAACTGCAATGCTAACCAGCAAATGATGCACATGAAATAACTTTTATGAACACACACACACACACACACGATCTAACTATACCAGCACAAAAGCAAAACACCTGGACTGGTCTAGCGGCCGCTTTTACAACATCTGACCAGGTAACAATCGGGCCTGTTTTATCACTCCCGAGACCTGCATGGGGCTTCAAATTGGTGTACAACAGTGAGTGAATGAGTGAGTAGGGTTTGACGTCCCACCCGACACAGTATAAATCATTTCGGAGATGGCCTTTCCAGGCAGAATGCACACAAGCACATAATAATGAAATAGTAAGTTTAACCTTTACAGAAACACAAAACACAAAACACAAAATACAAAAAAAACAAGCTAAACCTAAAACTGTAAGAACTCCATTATACGCGCGCATATGTAATTAACATAATGGTAGTTCTAATAATCTTCCCTGTTATCCTCCAGACAGACATCAATGTGATAATGCTGTCTATTGGAGGCATACTATAACACAAAGCAATGATAAAAAAATGACGAAGTTGACTGACTGCGAGTGGTGCAAGGAAGCACGGAAAAGACGCAGATGAGGAGACAGAGCAGAGAGTTGATCGTGATAAAGAGCTTGTTGGTTACACATGCTGGGTCTCTCGTGTAGTAGATGAACAGCAAAACAGTCGCAACGACACACGCGAGCATCAGCAAGGTCGTGTGGAAATACAACACTGTACACAGTGCACATCATTCAATTATCATTCATTCATCATCATCATTTCTGGCAAGCACCACTAAGAGTGCGTAGCGCCGAACGTAGACATCAATCTCCAGAGTGGACGGTTCTGAGCCAAGTCAACTGCGTCGTCCATATTGAGGTCGCTGGATTTCAGATCCTGCTGAATGGTTTTCATCCATGTAATACGAGGACGTCCCAGTGGTCTCCTCCAGTTTCCTGCGGGGGAAGCTGTTAAGATCTGT